>Ga0137418_10000057_pt1 | contig 75811 bp, 60 predicted proteins | sample CZODoug3_1_2_16f_FD_122242 | JGI IMG/M metagenome (GOLD analysis project Ga0137418, IMG submission 122242) | Vadose zone soil fungal communities from Angelo Coast Range Reserve, California, USA - CZODoug3_1_2_16fungal (Hybrid Assembly) | ecosystem: Environmental > Terrestrial > Soil > Vadose...
TGATGCTTCACGGCTTCTGGTACCGGGCGCTGCCAAGCGAAAGGGTTCGCCGCAACCGACTCGAGAAAGCCATGTTGCTCGAAACGCCTCTGGTCGTTGGCCGCGACCCGCAGGGCCGGCCTTTCGCGCTGCGGGATGCCTGCCCGCATCGCGGCATGCCGCTCTCCTGCGGACGCTTCAAAGGCGGACAGGTCGAATGTGGCTACCATGGTTGGTGTTTCGATGCCCACAGCGGCCAGTGCCAGCTCATCCCGTCGCTCACTGCCGACCAGAAGTTGCAAGTCGACCGCATCTTCGCTGGCAGCTTCGCCTGCGAACAGCACGACGACTTCCTGTGGGTTTTCATCCCGGAGCCCGGTCCGGCCGGCGCAGGATTCAGCAAGCGCGCCGACGTGACCGTCGCGGCGCCGCGCGTCCCCAAGTTCAGCGACAAGTACCAGCTCGCCTATCTCACCTCGGATCTGCCTTGCAGCGTGGACCACGGCATTATTGGCTTAATGGACCCGGCGCACGGCCCCTTCGTACACCAGGCGTGGTGGTGGCGCAGCCGCGATTCGATCCATGAAAAGCAGAAGGCATTCGAGCCTATCCCGCAAGGCTTCCGCATGAGCGCGCACACGCCCAGCTCCAACAGTGCGCCCTACAAACTGCTGAAGCTCTACGCGGCCGCCGATTCCATTACCACCACCATCGACTTCACTCTGCCCAATATGCGCTGGGAGACGATCCGGGCAGGGAAATACTGGTTCTCGAGTCTCACCACGGTGACCCCCATCACCCGGAGCCAATGCCGCATCGACGTGGTGGCGGCGTGGAATCTTTTCCGCTGGGTGCCATTTGGACCCGAGCTGCTGAAGTTCGTGTTTGCGAAATTTGTGGAGCAGGATCGCAAGACGATGGAAGAACAGTCGGAGGGGTTGAAGCACAATCCGCACCTTATGCTCATTGACGACGCCGACCGCCCCGCGAAGTGGTATTTCCAGCTGAAGCAGGCGTATCTTGAGGCACGGCGCAGCGGAGAAGAGATGAAGCATCCGATGGCGGGGGCGGTTACGCTGAAGTGGAGGAGCTGAAAAACGAGCCGGCACTTCCGCGCCGCGCGAGGACAGCCAGATAAAACCATCAGCCCCGGCGTTTCGCGTGCCCCAGTCGCCGAGCGACAGCAGAGATTAGCCTGGCGCGTAAGTGTGGGGTTGCCCGATCCATATCCGCCGAGTCCCTCCAGGGTCGGCCCTTCGCACTCCGAGTTCCCTTCAGGGGACGGCACTCCGCCCGGATGGGCGAGACAGAAAAGTTGCGGCCCACGTTCCTTCGGGCACTCCGCCAGGCGTCCACCTAGTCAAACGGACACCTCTAGTCGTCCTTCACCAGCCAATCCATCGCTTCCTCGCGTGTCTTGAAAGGCGGAAAATCGCGCTGGGAGAAGCTTCTGATGTTCTCGTAATACACATGCGGGACACTTTCCGCTCCGACCCACGCCGATCGCTTCACGTAAGGTCGGTCGAGGACCAGCACTTCTTTCATTCGCGTGGCGACGGCGCGGTCGATGTGGGCACCGGTGAGATCGGCAAGGGTCAGCAGGGAATTGCGCGCATGGCGGGCGACCGTGCGCTGGATCTCGTCCAACAGCAACAGGATATCTTTGGCCTCGCATCCGCTGAGGTCGACCAGCATGATCTTCTGGCCCTGATGGGTGACGAACGAAATGCGCTCATCCATAATAGATCCTCGGATCCGGGCAGTTTTCTCCGGCGAACTTCGAGTCCCAGATCCAAGACCCAGACCCAAGACCCAAGACCCGAGACCCAAGACCCAAGACCCGAGACCCGAGACCTGACATCGCCTACCTGAGATCTGCTACCCCAGCATCGACTCCACCACGTGGACCACCTCGGCCAGCGCCGCGTCCAGAGCCTCCGGATGGTCGCCGCCCGCCTCGGCCATATCCGCCCGTCCGCCGCCTTTGCCACCCACCTTCTGGGCGACCTGCCCGATCACCTTTCCGGCCTGAATGCGGCTGGTCAAATCCTTTGTGACGCCGGCGATGAGAGCCACTTTGCCATCGGTGGCGGAGCCCAGCACCACCACGCCCGATCCCACCCTGGCGCGCAGCTGATCGACCAGCGTGCGCATCTGCGGGCGTTCGAGGTTGTCCACGCGATGGGTGAGAACCTTCACCCCGCGAACTTCCTTGATCCTCTCGGCCGCGGAGGCAACCGAGGAAGAAGCCGATTTCATTCGCGCCTGGTCGAGTTCGCGTGTCAGCCGCTTGATCTCCGCGTCTTTCCTTTCGAGTTCGAGCTTCAGTGCTTCGGCTGGCGTTGCGGCCTCGGAATGCGCGGCCAGGCTGGCGACGACGTTCTCCAGTTGATGATCTTTTCTGAAGTGCTCGAGCGAGCCTTCGCCAGTGACCGCCTCCATGCGCCGCACGCCGGAAGATACGCTGCCCTCTTTCAGGATCTTGATCAGGCCGATTTCGCCGGTGGCGGCGGTGTGCGTGCCGCCGCAGAGTTCCGTGGAGAAGTCGCCGATCCGGATCACGCGCACCCGGTCGCCATACTTTTCGCCGAACAGAGCCATGGCGTGATACTCGTTCACAGCAACGTCAATGGGCACGTCGGGGATTACTTCGACCTTCCTGTTGCGCAGCACTTCCTGGTTGATGAGGTCTTCGACGTCCTGCAGTTCCTCGTCTTCGACGGCGGTGAAGTGCGAGAAGTCAAAGCGCAGGTGGTTGGGCACGACCAGCGACCCCGCCTGCTTCACGTGCTCGCCCAGCACCTCGCGTAGACCGGCATGCAGCAGATGCGTGGCCGTGTGACTGCGCATGGTGGATTCGCGGATATCGGGGTTGACGACCGCATCGACCTTGTCGCCTACGCGAATCGCCTGCTTGGCGATCACTTTGTGCGCCCGCACACCCTGGATCGGGGAATAGCAGCCGGTGACTTCCGCGACGACCGTGTTGTGATCGTCACCGTAGAGCAAGCCCCGGTCCCCGACCTGTCCGCCGGACTCGGCGTAGAAGGGTGTGTGGTCGAGGATCACCTCGCCTTGGTCTCCGGGCTTGAGTTCCTGTGTGCCCTGCCCGCCTTGGAGCAGGGCAAGAACCTCGCAGTCTTCCGAGCGCGTTTGGCGGTAGCCTTCGAAGACCGACGTTGGCAGCTTCTGATATTCGGGGTTGGCGGTTTGCTTCGCTGCGCCTTTCCAGGAGGCACGGGCGCGTTCGCGCTGCTCTTGCATTGCGCGATCGAAGCCACTCTGGTCCAGAATGAACCCGGTATCACGGCATAGGTCGTCAATGAAATCCAGCGGTAAACCATACGTGTCGTAGAGCTTAAAGGCCTTCTCGCCATCATAGTTAGTCTTCGAGTTGAACAATCGCCATAGCTCGCTGTTTACCGACGCTAGATTTTGCCAGTTGGGAGCCTCCAGAAAATCCTGAAGTACGCCGCGGACCGCCACGGCATCGCTTTCGATCGAGCGGGAGCGCTGAATGATGGCGTCCTGAACCGTCTCATGGGTGTCCCGGTATTCCGAAAGAAGGAGCGAACGAACCAGGGTTGCCAGATCGTTAAAGAGTCTTTTGGTGCCGTCATCCAGCGTATGAGCGAACCTGGTCTCCTGTGCAAGTACGACCTTAGAGGCCTGATCGGCTGATTCCTTCAGTTCGGGGAACGCGTCTTGCATCACGTCGCGGACCGCAAAAACCATCTGATAGAGGAACGGCTTGGCCTGCCCCAGCAGTCGTCCGTGCGTGATTGCCCGTCGGATGATCTTCCGCAGGACATATCCCCGCCCCTCATTGGCCGGCAACACGCCATCGGAAATCAGAAACGTCGCCGCCCGCGAGTGATCCGCAATCACGCGCAGAGAGGCAGCTGATTTGGCGTGCGCTTCCTTCTCCAATTCCTTCTCTAGAGAGGTCCCTGTTAACTCCGCCGCCCGCTGGATCAACGGCGTAAACAGATCGGTGTCGTAGTTCGAAAGCACACCCTGCAGCACCGACGTCACCCGCTCCAGCCCGGCCCCCGTGTCAATCGAGGGCTTCGGCAACGGCGTCAGCGTCCCGCTCGCATCGCGGTCGAACTGCATGAACACCAGGTTCCAGATCTCGACATACCGTCCGCAGTCGCAGCCGAATTCGCAATCGGTGTGGCCCTGGTCACTGGCGATCACGCCCAGGTCGTAGTGAATCTCGCTTGAGGGGCCGCAGGGCCCGGTGTCGCCCATCTGCCAGAAATTGTCCTTTGCGCCAAACTCGAAGATGCGGTCTTTCGCGACACCCTGCGCCGCCCACAAGTCATACGCCTCCGCATCGCGCGCCACGCCGCCTTCGCCCTTGAAAATCGTGACGTAGAGCTTCTCCTTCGGGATGCCGAACCATTTCGGAGAGGTGATCAATTCCCACGCGTAGGCGATCGCCTCTTTCTTAAAGTAGTCGCCGAAACTGAAGTTGCCGAGCATTTCGAAGAACGTGTGGTGCCGGTTCGTAAACCCCACGTTCTCGAGGTCATTGTGCTTTCCGCCGGCGCGCACGCACTTCTGCGAGGTCGTCGCCCGGGTGTAATCGCGCTTTTCGAGGCCCAGGAAGACGTCCTTGAACTGGTTCATCCCGGCGTTGGTAAACAACAGAGTGGGATCGTTCTGCGGGACGAGCGAAGACGAGCGCACCTCGCGGTGCCCTTTTTCGATGAAAAAATCGAGGAATGTACGGCGGATTTGAGAGCCGGTCAGCATGAGTGTTTTAGGAAGCCTCGACGGATCGTAAGGAATAGCTCGCCAGTGCCAAACTCCTATTTTAAACCACCGAGGAAAGACTTGACTTCAACGGGCGGTTGGCGCTTTGGGGTTCAAACGGGAGTTCCGCCCGGAATCCAATCCCATCCCTGTGGATTTTCTCCAGCTCCGGGCAGCGATCCCCAGAGATCTTGCGTGGGACACGAAACATGCCGCCCGGCGCCCTCCTGGGCCACAAGGCTGTCCATCGACACCCAAGAGTTCTTGGATCGCAATAAGCCTGGGCTGGCCTGTGACATGCTCGAGGCCTACACCGGACAGCGCCGGGCCCTGAGAGTTCTGGTTCTGCCTTCGGGAGGCCGCGACCAAAATGGAGTCGTAGAAAAAGCAGTTCTCTACGAGAGATCTGCTCACAACTCCCGAGCAATCCTGTTTCTCGCTTTTTTCTGTTCGCTCGGTGCTTGCTACTCGGTACTCTCTTCCAGCGCCGTCAGCGTCTGCTCGTCCACATCCCACTTCTTGAGGATCATGAAAATTGTCTTCGAGCGGAAGCCCGCTCGCGTCAGCAGCCGGAAAATCCGCGCCGCCTGTTTCTGCTCCTGCGGCTTCTGGACGCGTTTGCGATGCAGGTAGGCGCGCGCTTGCTTCTCCTCGTTCACTTCGTCGTAGGTCGTCGACACTGCCAGGTCGATGACTTCGCCGTGCACGCCTTTGGCTTTCAAATCGGTGACCACGCGCATGCGGCCGAACTTCTGGTTGTCCCGGCGCAAGGAAGAATAGGCCGCGGCATACTTCGCATCGTTCAGGTAGCCCTGATCCTTCAGGCGGCGGACGATCAATTCGACCAGCGTCTGCCCAAATTCAGTTTCAGCCTCCACCCGTTGACGGAGTAGGCGCTTGAGTTCGGCCACGGTGCGCATACGACGGGCCAACGCGCCCACCGCATACTCGTAGAGTTCGCCTTCGGTGTAGAACTTTTTCTGGGAGCGGGGAAAGGGCATCGGGTCAACGGTAATCGAAGACCAGGGTTGGTGGAAGGCTTTTTACCGGGGCGCCGAGAACTCCCGCAGAGGCCCGCACAACCAGAAGGGATTCCGTGAGGGTGTGGGGCAAGAAACTGCTGCGCTTTGCTCGGCTGCCCAGACCGGGGGGCTCGGCCTGCATAAAAAAGGGGCGTGCTTGGCGCCCGCCCCAGGATTTGAGCAGGACAACATTTCGAGCTGCGGAAACTACCGTCCGCCAAAGCCGGCCGACTGCATCGACTGCCGTGAGATATCCGCAGTCGACGCGATACCCTGCATGCGTAGCTTGAAGTCGTCGGCATTGGACGCGTTCTCGAGAGCGGTTTCGTAGCCGATCAAGTTTGCCTGGAACAGATCCCACAACGACTGGTCGAAGGTCTGCATGCCGTATTGCGATGTGCCGGCCGCGATGGCATCGCGAACCGAGCGGGTCTTTTCCGGCACCAGAATACATTCGCGGATGAACGCGGTGTTGATCATGACTTCCACCGCAGGCACGCGGCCCTCGGTGTCGGCGCGCTTCACCAGGCGCTGGCTGATGATGGCGCGCAGGATCGCCGCCAGTTGCAGGCGCACCTGCTTCTGCTCGGGCGGCGGAAAGACTGCGATGATACGGTTGATGGTTTCGACCGCGTCCAGGGTGTGCAGCGTCGAGAACACCATGTGGCCGGTCTCGGCCGCGTGGATGGCGGTGCCGATCGTTTCCAGGTCGCGCATTTCGCCCACCAGGATCACGTCCGGATCCTGACGGAGAGAGGCGCGCAGGGCCGCCGAGAAGGACGGCGTGTCGACTTCGATCTCGCGCTGGTTGACGTAGCCCTTCTTGTCGCGGTGCAGGAATTCGATGGGGTCTTCGATGGTGATAATGTGTTCGGCGCGGGTCGCGTTCACGCGGTCGATCATCGCGGCCAGCGTGGTGGACTTACCGGAACCGGTGACGCCTGTCACCAGCACCAGGCCGCGCGGCATATCGCAAATCTGCTCGACCACCTTCGGCAGGTAGAGTTCGTCGAGTGCGCGAATCTTGGTCGGAATGACGCGAAGCACCAGGCCCACGTTGCCGCGCTGCTGGAAGACGTTGACACGGAAGCGGCCCAGACCGGCGACCCCGTAGGCCATGTCGATTTCCGTGGTCTCTTTGAACTTCTGCTTCTGGCGCGCTGACATCATGCTGAAGGCCATGGTCAGCATGTCCTCGGCCGTGATCCGGGGCTGGTCGGTGAGCGGCGCGAGTTCGCCATCAATGCGCAGGTGCGGGTAGTTGCCAACCTTCAGGTGCAAGTCGGAAGCACGCCGCTCCATCGCGATTCGCAGCAGATCATCAATATTCATTCGACACTTCCCCCAGGGGCAGCGGCCAGCGGGTCGGGGCAGACCACGAACTGGAGAGCCAGGAGCTGACAACCGCTCCAGCATCATGACCCGAATCGTCACCTTCCCCAAGATGACCTAAGTAATCTGGGCCGGAGACGGCCGTGGGCACGGGTTTGGCACAAAAAAGCCGCCTCGGAAGGCGGCTTCGGACGGGATTACGGGAAACTCCCTAGGCGTGCACCGGCTGTTTCGCGCGCACCTTCACGGGAGTGAACCAGGTGTGGCGGTCGGCCTTTTCCCCATTCACGATGGCGTAGAACTCCTTCTGAATCGCCTTGGTGACCGGGCCCGTGACACCCTTGCCGACGCTGATTTTGTCGACCGAGCGTATCGGTGTGACTTCCGCTGCGGTGCCCGTGAAGAAAGCCTCGTCGGCGATGTAAAGCAACTCGCGTGGGATGACTTGCTCCGTGACGGTGAGATTCAAGTCGCGGGCGATCTGCAGGATCGAGTCCCGCGTGATACCCGGGAGCACCGAATTGCCCAGCGGTGCGGTCTGCAGCGCGCCATTACGCACGATGAAGACGTTCTCGCCCGAGCCTTCGCTGACATAGCCATTGGAGTCCAGCGCAATGCCCTCGGCGTAGCCGTTGATCACCGCTTCCATCTTGATGAGCTGCGAATTCATGTAATTCGCGCCGGCCTTCGCCATGGCGGGCAGGGTGTTGGGGGCAAGGCGCGTCCACGAAGACACGCACACGTCGCAACCCTGGTCGGTGTCGGAGGTCAGGTACTTGCCCCACGGGTAATTGATGACGTAGACCTCGGTCGGCGAGTTCAGCGGATTCACACCGGCCTCGCCGTAGCCGCGCAGTACGATCGGCCGCAGGTAGCAAGGCCACACGTTGTTGTTCGCGACCACGTCGCACATCGCAGCGACGATCTCCTCGCGCGTGTAGTCCACGTCGATGCGATAGACCTTGGCAGAATCGAGCAGTCGCTGGGCGTGTTCCTGCGCGCGGAAAATAGCCGGGCCGCCCGGCAGCGCGTAGCAGCGGACACCCTCAAATACCGACGACCCATAATGAACCACGTGCGACATCACGTGGATTTGGGCATCGTCCCACAGAATCAGCTTGCCGTTGTGCCAGATTTTCTCGGTCTTTTGAATCGCCATGGACACTCCTTACCTCATCAAGTCTCGCGCTCTAGCTTTGCCGGCGGCACGGCGGTTGAGGAAATGCGTGCAGACGCGAGCAAATAACTGACAATTATAACCGAGCAAACCGGGCGCAGGGTCGCCTGGGATTTGACGATCTCGACCAGCGATGGATGTGAAGTTGAACTGCGCTTGCCGGACGGTCGGTTGGCGCGCAGGTTTCGCAGCCGGCGCAAGCCAGCGCCCAATCAGTGTCCGCCGCCGGCAGGCATGCCCGCTGCAGTCGCAGGCGCCGCTGCGGCCGCTGGCAATTCATCGCCCCGGAAGTACTTGTCTTTCGCCGCCCGCATTTCCGGCATGGCCGCGTAGGGCTTCGAGTAGTCGTTCCCCGCGTTCCAGAACAAGAAGCCGATGCCACCCTTCTCCTTCGCAACCTGCACCTGCGTCTTGATGTACTGCGGCGAATAGGTCTTGGTGCGCCATCTGAAAGCTTGCAGCCACGGCCGGATGACCGCGTGGATGTCTTTCGTGATGAGGGTGAACCGGTCCATCGACTCGCCGATGAAATGCTCTGGCGCGTCCCCGGGGTGGTCATAGCCATCCATGCCGAAGAAGTGCGAGGGATAGATCATGGGCGAGAGTACGTCGCAGTACTTGGCCATCCCGACGATGTCCTGGCCGGTGTGCGACAGGTCGACCGGACGCTGCCACGCCATCACGCCAAACACGTCGAGCGACAGCAGCACGCCCCTGGGATGGAGCTCGGCATACGCGCGCTTTAGGAAATCGGTGATCACGTCCGCGCGGTGCCAGGTCGGGTGCTCGGTCTGAAAGAGGAAAGTAGCGTCCTTCTGATCGCCTTCGGCGGGGAAGCGCACGTAATCGAACTGGATCTCATCCACGCCCGAGTCGGCCACGTACTTGGCTAGCGCGATGTCATACTCCTCGACCTTCGGCTGGGAAGGATCGGTCCACACCAGCTTTCCATTCTCACGCCACGACTGCCCGGTACGAGCCGATTTCACCGCCAGCTCGGGATGCGTCTCGACCAAGCGCTGGTCGCGGAACATCGCGATGCGAGCAATGGCGTGCATGCCCTGGGTATGCAGGAAGTGCGTAAACTTGGGCAGATCGTGAATGTAGGTGTGCTGGCGACCGGCGAGCGGATGGTCGAACGCAACGTTGACGCTGCCATCGCTGTCCTTGATGTCGAAGACCACCGCGTTGCCGCCCACTTCGCGCCAGTGCCGGATGATGCGCAGGCCATGGTCGCTGCCCGCCATCACGCCTGTCAGGTAGATGGCGCGGACTTCAAAGTCCTTGGGAACCGGGATGGACTTCTCTGTCACCGGAGCCGCCAGAATGCCGGGCAGGAGGAGTTGTTCGCCTGCCTTTAAGTTGTTGCCCGTGCGATCCCCGTTTGCCTTGCGAATCGCCTCTGCCAATTCGCTGGAAGTGAGGTAGGATGTCCGCCGCAAAGATTTCCGTGCCAGCGAGCCGATGCTGTCTCCCCGCTTCGCGACGTAGAACTCGGTTCCCGGCGGCGCCATCGGCGGGGTCAGCGCCAGGTCGGTAAGTTGGGCGGTATGGCCGGAGGTTCTGCTCCGCACGATTTGGACGGGCCCCTGGGCCGCCGCGGCTGGAATCCTGGAAAGCGACCACCAGGCGAGGACAGTCAGAGCCACCAAGGCCCCGAACATGAGCGAAAAAGTTCCCAGACGACGCAAGTTTTTCTCCTGAAGCGACCCTGGGCGGATACTAGCCCGCGTCTTTTGAGCCTGCCAGTTACGTCGGACCAAGGCCAGATAGGTGGGGAGCCGGCTAGAGGAAAACGACAAGAAATCTTCCCGGATGCGCAAAGAATTTCGCTTTGCCCGCATCTCCCGGCCTGCGGATAAAGGCTCTGGAGCCCTGTAAGAAGCATCTAACACATCACGAACTGGGCTGCTGGTAAGTTATTTTTGGGATGGCGAACGGCTTGCAACATCAATGGCGCGGGTGGTGAGTGACAAATTTTGTCGTTCACCGGGTAGTCGGCAGAACAAAACCAAGTCGTCCCAGGAAAGAGCGAACCGGCCCTGGAAAATTAAGAAAGGGCCCTACGACCCTATGAGAACGAACCTCGCCACTGTGCTCGATCCCAATCGTCGAAGTAACGATGCCAGAGAGTTTGACAGCGCTCTGCACCGCAAGATTGTCGGCCAGGACCAGGCCCTCGATAAGGTCGTCGAGATCTACCAGATGTTCCTGGCGGGACTCAACGCGCCCGGGCGTCCGGTCGGCAATCTCTTATTTCTGGGGCCCACCGGTTCCGGGAAGACCCGCGTGGTCGAGGCTCTGGCCGAGTCTGTTTTCGGCGATGCCCGGGCCTGCATCAAGATCGACTGCGCCGAGTTCCAGCATTCCCACGAAATTGCCAAGCTGATCGGGTCGCCTCCGGGCTATCTGGGGCACCGCGAGACCCACCCGCTTCTGACCCAGGAAGCGCTCAACCAGTGGCACACCGACAAGCTGAAACTCTCGATCCTGCTGTTTGACGAGATCGAGAAGGCGTCCGACTCGCTGTGGCAGCTCCTGCTCGGCATTCTGGATAAGGCCACACTGACGCTGGGCGATAACCGGCGGGTGGACCTTTCGCAATGCATCATCATCATGACCTCAAACCTGGGCGCAGGCGAAATGAGCGGCCTGGTGGATGGGGGCATGGGCTTCGCCACGCAGGCCACGGAAGTGGACGCTAAGCTCGACGAGAAGATTTCCCGTACGGCGATCGAAGCCGCGCGCCGGAAGTTCACGCCGGAGTTCATGAACCGCATCGATAAGGTTGTTGTCTTCAAGACGCTGCGGCCCGAACATCTCAAGCAGATTCTCGAAATCGAATTGGGCATGGTGCAGCAACGCGTCCTGGTGGCCACGGGCGCGAATCAGTTCGTTTTCAATTGCACCTCCAAGGTGAAGGAGTTCTTGCTGCAGGAAGGAACCGACCCGCGATACGGGGCCCGTCATCTGAAGCGCGCCATTGAGCGCAACATCGTGTTCCCGCTGGCGAACCTGGTCGCAACCGGACAGGTAAAGCTGGGTGACTTCGTGCGCATCGACATGGCGGGCGAGAGCCGCCTGACCTTTGTTAAGGAAGCCGAGGGCGCGATGGTGCCGGTCCTGCTCGAGCGCTACGGGGCCGCCGCCGGGGCGCCTCCCGCAGCGGCGCGCGCCGTGAAGACCGTCAACGGACGCCGCGAGTTTGGCGCCAGTCCGCTGGCGGATACCAAGTAGTTGTCTGGCGGTTCGTAAGCCGGGCGCCGAAATCGGCGCCCTTTTTGCTGGTGGGGCGTTGAAACCGCCGCCCTGATTCGGGCCGGGAGAAATTCGGGGTGTTATTGCGAAGGGCGCGAACGCTGCGGGCTATCCTGCCCTAACCACCAAGGACCAAGGACCAACGACCAACGACTGTTCCTACCCGCCCTGCTTCAACTCCATCAACACCTGACGTGCGATCTCTTTCAGCGTCTCAAACACACCCGCTCCCTGGAAGGCTACCGCCTCAATCATAGGCTCGCTCTTCCGGCGAAGTTCTTTGGACAGGGCGTCGATGGGCAAGACGTTGGGCAAATCGCGTTTGTTCAGTTGCAGGACGTAGGGAATCTTGAAGAAGTCGTAGCCATGCTCTTTGAGGTTGTCCATCAGGTTGTCGAGCGCTTCCACATTGGCGTCCATGCGCTCTTGCTGGGAGTCGGCCACGAAAACGATCCCGTCCACCCCGCGCAGGATGAGTTTGCGGCTGGCGTCGTAGAACACCTGACCCGGAACGGTATACAGGTGAATGCGGGTCTTGAAACCGCGCACCGAGCCCAGGTCGAGCGGCAGGAAGTCGAAGAACAACGTGCGCTCGGTCTCGGTGGCGAGCGAGATCATCTTGCCCTTCTGCTGTTCGGCGGTTTTCTGGTAGATATGCTGCAGATTCGTGGTTTTGCCGCCTAAACCGGCGCCGTAATACACGATCTTGCAGTTGATCTCGCGGGCTGCAAAATTGATGAAACTCAAAGACTTTCCTCTAAATAGACCTGCTGTCGAGGCAACTCCGACCCGCTGGAGGGCCAACGCACGAAAATCTCCCTTGGGGTGCTGCTGGTCTTTATACCATATGGCCCATTATTACCGGCAGGTTACGCAGGTTACCGGTGAGCAGTGAGCCGAAACGCTCAACCGGCTATTTCGCTGCCGGCAAAGGATAGTACCCTGTCTTGGCGTTGACCTTCAGTGCCGGTCGAGCGACCTTGACCTCAATGTCACGATAGGCGCTGCTGGGAGTGGCCCGGGTGGTATACCCGAGGGTGTACTGGTTGCGAGCGTCGAGGGTCGCGCGGGCATAGGCCAACTCAATGTTGTCCCGGCTGAACTCCGAAAAGACCTCGCCCCCGGTTGCGCCGGTATACCTCGGCAGAATGTCCCCGTAGCCGTAGTGAGGCAGATGTAGTTTTTGCAGCTTGCTGTAAACGGGAATGGATGCGCTTTCCACGCCGACGGCGTACACCGTGACCTCGCGGGAGAGCAGGACCTTCAGCACGTCGCTGTAGGAAACCCGACTGCCATACTCTCGTCCATCACTGATGACGAAGATGATCTTGCGACGAGCCCGGTCGCGCTTGCTCAGATCCAGAGCCGCCCTGAGGATGGCATCGTTCAGCACTCGCACATCCTTGGGAGGCGCGATGTTGGGTTGGGCTCCGGGACGCTCAACCGGGACCCCGTTCACGGTAGGTCCCTGTGGCCCGAGCGGTCCGTTCATCACGGGTACGCCGTTGTTGCGTCCGCGCTCCAGCTTCATCTGGTTCAAGACGGCCGTCAGCTTCTGACCCACCGAGGAGAAGTCGGTGACCTGGCTCACCGTCGAGCTGAAGGTATAGAGCGAAACCTCATCATAGGGGCTGAAGGCTCCCGCCAGCGCCGAGTACGTCTGGTTGATCTTCTGCAGTGCGACATCGGACATGCCGGTGTCGAGAACCACGGCGGCCGAAAGCGGGAACGGGTCACTGGTGAAGAACTTGAGTTGTTCGTTTCTCCCGTCCTCGAACACCGTGAAATCTTTCGGCAGCAGGCCATCCACCAGGTGCCCGGCGTCATCTTTCACCGTGACCGGCACCAACACGAAATTGGTTGTGACCCTGAACGTGTAAAGATCTTCCCGGGAGTTCATCCCCTCTGCCGTGGCTCCACCCGCAGGGACGCTCTTGATCGGCGGCATGGGCGGCGGCGCGGAGCTGGCTTCCCCCGGCGCGGGCTGATTTGCCGGCGGCGCGGGCTGTTCCGGCTGCGGCTCAGGTCTCGAAGGCGGCAAGTTTGCAGGGAACGGCTGCACGGGCCGTGTGGCCGATGGCGCATCCGGGATATCCTGCTGACCTTGCGGCTTTTGCTCCTGCTCCTGGGCCCCAGCAATTCCTCCGGCCAGACTTGCGGCGACGAGGAGCGCCGCGCCCATCCAGAAACTTCGCGAAATCACCTGACCCAAGGTCTTATTCTCCAACGGCAGGCAACCGTACAGCTTTTGGGATGCTCAAACCGAGTGAATTGGTGCATCCAAGCTTACAGGATTAGACTAACAGAAGTTCCACGAGAATCGTCTCATGGCCACAGCCCGTATGCTCCCGGCGTTGCTGTCCCTGGCGTTTGCGCTGGCGGGCTCGGTCCCGTTGGTCGCCCAGCAGACCCCGACGCCAGCCGATCAGGACCAGTCGATCGACACCCTCAAGGTGCGGGTCAACGTGGTGCAACTGTTCTTCAACGTCAAGGACAAGAAAGGCGCCCTGATCCCCGACCGGACCAAGGCCGACTTTGAAATCCTGGAAGACGGCAAGCCGCAGGCCATCAAGTATTTCACCGCCGAAAGCAATCTGCCCCTGACCCTTGGAATTCTGATCGATTCCAGCGGTAGCCAGATGCGGGTGCTCGAGATGGAAAAGGAAGTCGGCGGCGCCTTTCTCAGTGAAATCCTGCATGATAAAGATGAAGCCTTCGTCATCGACTTCGACGTCAACGTCGACCTGCTCCAGGACTTCACCAACGACGTCCATCGCCTCAAAGCCGCCCTCAACAAAGCCAAAGTCAATACCGGCGGCGGAGGCGGCTCGCTCCCTGGCCTGGGTGGCGGCCCGATTCCGACCAGCAATCCCCGCGGCACGCTGCTCTACGACGCGGTCTACCTGGCCGCCCACGACCAGCTCGCCCACGAGGTTGGCCGCAAGGCCATGATCATCCTGACCGACGGCGAAGACAACGGCAGCCAACTCCGTAACAAGGACGCAATTGAAGCTGCCCAGAAATCCGACTCCATCGTCTATGTCCTCCTGATCGCCGATCGCGGTTTCTATGGCGGGATCGGCTACTCTGGCGATTCCGAAATGAAGAAACTCGCCAACGAAACCGGCGGCCGCGTCATCGAAGTCGGCAACAAGTTCGACAAGCTCAAAGAAGCCTTCGACCAGATCGCTCGCGAACTCCGCAGCCAGTACAACCTCGGCTATACCCCGACCAACGGCGTTCAGGACGGCACCTTCCGCAAGCTCGAGCTGCGCTCCAAGCAGGGCTACAAGATCCAGACCCGTAGCGGTTACTACGCCATCGCTCACAAGTCCGACTGAAGCCTTCAAGGTCCTCTCTGCCCCTTCTTCGCGGACCAGAGCGGCTCTCTCTCGACCCATTCCAGGGGAGTGATAGCCTGAAGCGCGAGGACAACTTAGGCATGACCATTTCTGACACAAGAAGTTCTCCGCTTCTTGGTGCGCTGGTGGACTCTTCCGCCGCAGGCACTCCGCAGCCGACCACCCTTGAAGGCCGCATCGTCACCCTGCTCCCTCTTGATCCGGCGGCACACGCCCGGGCCCTCTACGAAGGCAGCCACGGGGAGGACCGTGAACAGCTCTGGCGCTATCTGTTTGACGGGCCCTTCCCGAACCGTGCCGCCTTCGACGGGCGGCTTCGGCAGATGGCTTCCTCAAAGGACCCGTTGTTTTTCAGCATTCTCAACAACAGCTCGGGCGTTGCGGTCGGATACGCCTCCTGTTTGCGTATCGAACCGGCGCACCGGTGCATAGAAGTCGGCAATATTCTCTTCACGCCGGCGCTCCAGCGCACGCCTGGAGCAACCGAAGCCCTGTACCTGATGGCGCGCCATGTATTCGATGACCTGGGCTATCGCCGCTATGAGTGGAAGTGCGATGCCCTCAACGAACGGTCACGCCGTGCGGCCTTGCGGCTCGGGTTCACGTTCGAGGGCGTCTTCCGTCAGCACATGATTGTCAAAGGCCGCAATCGCGACACGGCCTGGTACTCGATGCTTGATTCCGAGTGGCCGGCGCGCAAGGCAAACTTTGAACGATGGCTGGCCCCGGTGAATTTTAATCCGGACGGCCGACAGAAGCAGTCCCTTCGACGAATGAACGGCGCACCCGGTGCGTGAGAATCATAAACTTCCTGAAGAGTCGCGGCGCGGGCTCGGTGGGTTCGACTGTCCACCCGAATCGAGACCTCAGCGAGGGCTCTCGTACCCGTTCCGCCATACGGCGGAGCCGGTTCCGAGATTCTGTCCCGAAATATCTTGGAGGGCTTGTAACGCCCAGGCTCGTTGCTGTGTGGAGAGCAGCGAGTCGTCGAGCCAACCAGCCATGCCCGCGGCTGCGGTCAGGCGTTGCTCGCGGGTGTACATGCCCGATTGGGCGAGGCCGCAGGCGGCACGTTCCTCGACAACCGGAGAGGGATCGTTGCGAAACCGGTCCAGCATCATAGGGACGGTCTCATCGGTGGCGAGCAGAGCAAGCCCATTGACGGCCGATGCTCGTACATTGAAATCCGGGTCGGACAGGTACGATGCGAGGATCTTCGCGGTGTGCACCGGATCGACCCCTCGGTTTCCCAATGCCCCGAACATCCACAGTGCCCAGACCCGCTGGCTCGGGTTCCCGACAGCTTCCTTCAGCATGCTGAGCCCCGCTTCGTTCTGGGGTACCGCGTCCAGTGCGAGTTCCGCGGAGATGGCTGCCTCGCGGGCGTGCATATCGGGCAGGTTCAATGCGGTCAAGATGAATTGGTCCGCTTTCGGGGTCCGATGGGTTTTGCCGGTCCAGCTGGCGGACTGGGCCAGCACTTGGTCGGCTGCCCCGGATTCCCCGGCGGCGATCCGTCCGAGCAGCTGTTCGGCTTCTGCTTGTGTGGCCGAATCCACCGTCGAGGTCTGCCCAGGGCCGCGTCGGTCGGTTTGCCTCATGGACGAAGGAGCAATCTTTTTCTGGGCGAAGTTCCCCGCCAATATTGCCGGCACAATCAATGCAACCGCGGCCGGAAGCCAAAAAACGGACGAACTCCGGAAGAATCGTGGCCGATCTCCCACAACCGTTATGGGCGAGTCGGCCGTCGGCGGGGGCGATGTGGCGTTTTCGATTTCGACGAGGGCCCGGAGGACGTCCTCGTCCGTCGGCTTTATCTCCGGGTCGGGCTTCAGCCCCGGAGCCGAGGCGTTCGGGCGCAATGGATCAGAGACCATGCGGGAAAATGTTAGGACGTCCCAACAGGGTCCCACAAGTTACCGCAGTGTAAGCTGATTCTGGTTACGCGGTGTGGGGCAGAAGGTTCGAGCTGCGCTTCTGCCGGACTCGAAGCTGGGGCCTGGAAGTCACTCGGGAAGTGGCGACCAGGGACTTATCGGTGGACTCTGGATGGATCTGTTGCTGGGTCAGAGTTTCACTCTTCATCCGAGGTGGTTTCAGATCCCACCTGCAAAACGCGCAGCGGGTTGCTTGGGTGTAAGTTACGCGTCCGTACGCAACGCATGAGTAGTTCGGACAGAATTTCATGTTCATCTCACAAATCGGCTGGAATCTTGTTCAACGGGTGCAACCGTAGCACGAAACGTGAGGTGCGACCTCGTTCTTTTTTTGCTTGTGAGGATTGCTTTTTCTGCTAGCGTCGGCTGCGCAGGAGCGACTCAGTGTGGCTGGTTTCCAGGCAGCTTGCGCATGTAGCGCTTGACCGTCTGATCGCCATGCGACCAGCAAGATCACGAAGTGTCCCTTGATCAGGTAACGCGTACCATGTATCAAACGGGAGAGGATAGGCAGACACGTTATAAGGAAACCTCGCTCGCTGGCCTCGCGGTCGATGTCATCGACTGTGAACAGGAGAGTTCTACCACTGGGCTGCTGTGCTGAACCCGGGCGAAGGCTCCGGGGGTGAAAGGTCTACCAGATGACTCGGCGAACTATGCACAGATGGGCAGCTTGCTTGGCAATCTTGTTAACCTGTATCCCTGTTCACGCGGCCGGGAAAACGGCTAAGAGGGGAACAGGGAAAGGCGCAAAGAAAGAGACCAGCAAAGTCTGGTACTTTGCCGTTTCCGGAGACTCTCGCAATTGTGGCGACGTGGTGTTGCCAGCCATCGCCGAAAAGGTTCAAAAGGATGGCGCCTCGTTCTACTGGCACTTGGGAGATTTCCGGGCCATCCACGCGATCGATCAGGATTTTGCCCAACTTCATCAAGGAGTCGATCGACCCGCCTACTTAAAGGCAGCTTGGCCCGATTTTATCGAACACCAGCTCATTCCTTTCGGAGATCTACCGGTTTATTTGGCCTTGGGAAATCATGAAACCATTGCCCCCAAAACCCGGGCGGCGGCGATCCAGCAGTTTGCCGATTGGCTGGACACCCCCGAACTCAAAGCACAACGACTGCGAGACGATCCCCAGGATCGCCTCGTCAAGTTTTACTACCATTGGATTCAGGGGGGAGTGGACTTTATCACCCTCGACAATGCATCGGACGAAGAGTTTGATGAAGACCAGTTGAGGTGGTTTTCCGCCGAACTGGAGCGGGCTGCGCAGAATTCCGAGATCCGCACCATGGTGGTAGGCATGCACGCGGCCCTGCCCGACAGTCTTTCCGCTGGCCACAGCATGAATGAGGCGCCCCAGGAAACCCAGAGTGGGCGGAAGGTGTATGGGCAACTCGTGACCTTTCGCACGCAGACGCGAAAGAACGTGTACGTCCTCGCCAGCCACTCCCATTTCTACATGGAGGACATCTACAACACCGCTTGCCGGAAGCAGACTCCAGCGAGCGTTCTGCCCGGATGGATTGTTGGAACCGCTGGCGCCGTTCGCTATCGACTGCCCGCAGACCGGACCGGCGCCGGAGAGGCGAAAACCGACGTGTATGGGTATCTATGGGGAGCCGTTTCTCCCGACGGCAGGGTTCGCTTCCAATTCCGACCACTGGCGGTGGAAGACGTCCCAAGGGCGACGCGGCAAACCTACTCCAGCGATTTTGTCGAGAGCTGTTTTAAGAAGAACGCCTCTGACTATGTTCCGGAAGGACCGGCTCAGCCGCCCAACTGTCCGTGATGTCCACTCAGGAACCCGTCTATTCGGTCCAGGATGATCACGGAGTCCGCAGGCGTCTGCGCTCCAAAACGAATCGCATAAAGGTCAATCCATGAAAGCTCTGGTAAAAAGCAAGCGGACTCCTGGTCTTTGGCTGGAAGACGTTCCCGAGCCCGAGATGGGCATCAATGACGTCAAGGTCCGGGTTCACCTCACCGGGATCTGTGGCACCGACCTTCACATCTACGAGTGGGATGAATGGGCCCAATCCACCATTCCCGTGCCGATGGTCATCGGCCACGAATTTATGGGCGAGATCGTCGCTGTTGGCTCCAACGTCGCCGACTTTCAAGTCGGAGAACTCGTCAGCGGCGAGGGCCATGTGGTCTGTGGGCGCTGCCGCAACTGCCTGGCCGGCCGGCGTCACCTTTGCGCTCACACCCAAGGCGTGGGCGTAAACCGCCCCGGAGCCTTTGCGGAATACATCATGCTTCCCATGTCAAACATTTGGAAGCACAGCCCGGACGTCAAACCCGACATTGCCGCGATCTTCGACCCCTTTGGCAACGCCGTGCATACCGCTCTTTCCTTTCCGGTGCTGGGGGAAGACGTGCTGGTCACTGGCGCCGGTCCCATCGGAATCATGGCGGCTGCTGTCGCAAAACACGCCGGAGCCCGCTATGTGGTCATTACCGACCTGAACGCCTACCGCCTCGCGCTCGCCTTAAAGGTCGGCGTCACCCTGGCCATCGACCCACGAAAAACCACCCTTAAGGACGTCCAGCAGCAGCTCGGCATGCGCGAAGGATTCGATGTGGGACTAGAAATGTCCGGAAACCCATCTGCCTTCCGCGACATGCTCGCCAACATGAGCCACGGGGGAAGAATCGCGATGCTCGGTATTCCCGGCGGAGAGATGGCCATCGACTGGCATCAAGTCATCTTTAATATGCTCACCATCAAGGGCATCTATGGTCGTGAGATGTACGAGACCTGGTACAAGATGACCGTCATGCTCGAGAGCGGCCTCAATATCGCGCCCGTCATTACGCATCAGTTCCCCTGGCGGGAACATGAGCAGGCGTTCGCCGTCATGCGCTCTGGCAACTCCGGCAAGGTCATCCTGGACTGGCGGGAACTCGGTATACGCGATTCCCACAAGGGCTGAACGCAAAGACTAAAGACTAAAGAAAAAGAGACTAGCGGCCCGACGACAGCGCCAGAACGGATCGTTTCTGCGGAGGCAATGGATTGGGAACCATGAGAACCTGCATTTTTATTAGATCGTTCCATACACGCTTCCTTGTAGGCTTCACGTTTCTAGGTCTAACCACAGCCGTCTTCTGTCAGCAGGCGCCTTCTCCGCCCGTGCCCTCCAGTCAAACCGCCAATCCGCCAGCCACCCCTACGGACACCGAGGTCGTGGTGGTGACCGGCACTTTCGAACCAGTGCCTTTGTCCCAGACCAATCGATCGGTTGTTGTCCTCGACACCCAAGAACAGCCTCTTCTCTTGAATTCCGTCGTCGATTACCTCAAGACCGATCCATCGCTCGATCTTCAACAAAGAGGACTCGATGGGGTTCAGGTGGATCTCTCCATTCGTGGCTCGAGCTTTGAGCAGTCATTAGTCCTTCTCAACGGATTGCGCATCAACGATGCCCAGACCGGACACCATGACCTGGACATTCCCGTTCCCCTGGACTCCCTTTCCCGCATCGAGGTGCTGCACGGCGCAGGCTCAACTCTCTACGGAGCCGATGCTGTGGGTGGGGCGGTCAACCTCATCACGGCAGCTCCCACAAGGACCGAGCTTCGGGCCCTCCTGGGGGCAGGGAATTTCGGCTTCAACCAACAGGGCGTCGATGTGTCCTATGTTGCCGGCCATTTTTCTGAGTCGCTCGCAGCCCGCCGGGATTTCTCCACCGGATTTCGTCCGGACCGCGACTATCGATCAAGTTCCGTGTCATCAGAGGCGCGCTTTCAGACCGGGTGGGGCGAGACCGATGTTCTTCTCGCAGGGAGCGATCGCCCTTTCGGCGCGGACCAGTTCTACGGAAACTTTCCTTCCTGGGAGCGCACCAAGAGCTGGTTTGGTTCACTTTCTCAACCCATCCATAAAGATACGAGCCTGGCTTTTGGCTACCGGCGCCACTCCGATGAATTTGTCCTGCTCCGTGACGATCCCTCGGTCTATGAAAACAACCACGTCAGCCAAAGCTGGCAGGCCGCGGTCCGACGCTCCAACCATTGGCGAGATTTCACCTTCGCCTACGGTCTGAACGCCGACTGGGACCAGATTGACAGCAACAACCTGGGCCATCACGCGCGGAACCGGGAAGCGGGATATTTGAACCTGGATTTCGAGCGCTTCCAGCGCCTCTTTTTGTCCGTGGGCGTGCGCGAGGAACTCTTCAGCGGAGGGCGGGCCGAATTTGCTCCAGCGGTTGCCGGAGCCTTCTTTCTCGGCAAGGGAGTGAGACTTCGCGCCAGCGCGAGCCGCGGCTTCCGCCTGCCTACCTATACCGACCTCTACTACAGCGACCCCGCCAATCTCGGGAATCCCCTCCTCAAAGCCGAGTCGGCCTGGGACTTTGAAGGGGGGCCGGAATGGAATCCGGGCGGGAGAGTATCTCTCCAAGCAACAGTCTTCCATCGCCGCGAGCACAACGATATCGACTACGTCCGGAGTTCCCCGAGCTCACCCTGGCAGGCGACCAATATCGACTACATTGCCTTCACAGGAATTGAGGCCTCGGTTCAATTCAAACTGCCAAGGTCCCAGCAAATCGTGCTGGCCTACACCGCCCTCGATGCAAATCAAGAATTGCGGCCAGGCCTCACCTCGAAATACGTTTTCAACTACCCGAGCCACAATGCGCTCTTTTCGTGGACGGGCGAGTTCAAGCAATTGGTCAGCGTGCGGACGCAAGTGGGGACGACCCAGCGAGTCGGGCACAGCGCTTACGCCGTCTGGGATGCCGCTGCCTCCCGCAGCAGCGGAAGAATCCGTCCATACCTCCAACTTTCAAACTTGAGCAACACGGGCTACGAAGAGATCCCCGGTGTGACCCTGCCGGGCCGCAGCATTCTCGGAGGCGTGGAGTTGATCTTGTTCACGAGCGACCGCCACTAGGCAGAACAAACCGATTCCGGGTTTTCTGGAGAAGGGGAAAACCGCACAATCGGAATTACCAACGGCTCTTAGAGTTCGATTCGCATGCGTTCGAAGGAGTCTCTGGCAAGAGGCAGTGAATTCAGACGCCATGACCGTAAAGAACCAGGGCCTGAAACATCGCGGCAACCCTGCTGCGCGATTTCCACAGTAGCCCGTTCGAGCCATTCCCACAATGCCGGTCAGGACGTAGGGTGGTTGTGAGCAGACTTCGGGGGAGGGCTGTTCAAGCGATGCGCCCCATGACTCGAGAGAGTCCGGGGCGCTTTCGTTTGTAGGCTCCGTCGCGACTGATGAGCTAGCGGGAGTTTACTGGGAATGGACCAAAAAGAATCGTAAGTTCGTTATTTCGTGCGGCGTTACGGACCTCGCCGACTTCGACTGCGCAACCGTCTAGAGGGGTTTCCACCGGCAGCGGACGGAGCGCATTTACGATCCGCGCTTCCGGTCCTTGACCCGAATCACGAACTTCAGTCCCGACCAAACTTGGTTCACTGCGCACACCTTCACATCGACCAGTCCGGCCTCGAGACCGATTCTGCGAACGTCGTTCTCGTTCATGTCGGTTCCGACGCCCGAGGTCTTCTTGGGCCAGGAGACCCACAACATGCCCGCGGGCGCCAGTTGTTTGGCGAACCGCGCGAAATGCCTCTTCATCTCCGCTTGCGTGGTGACGAACAGCATGGCGAAATCGAGCGGGCCCTGGCCATCTTGGATCAGGGAGCAGGTGGAGATGGCATCTCGCAGCTCGGCCTTGACCTCAGCCGGCAAATCAACGAAGGCGACCCGAAATTTTTCCTGGATGCCCAGCTTCTTGGGAAGAGGAGTGCCGGAATAACCCGTCATGGAGGTCTAGCGCGCGGGCGCGAAGTACCCGCGGCGTGAGCGCACGTGCAGGTTCTTATGAGCCTGTGCGAGAATTTCGATCGTGCGATAGCGCCCGTCGGTCTTGAAGTCGGCGGGCTTGTAGGAGACTGCGTATTGGCTGCGGAGTTCGTCCTGGATCTCGGCGAAAGCGTCGGCCACGTCGCGGATCTGGAACGGAAAGAAAGCGCGTCCGCCGGTCGCGTCCGCGATGCGCTCCAGAACCTTGTCACCCTTGCCTTTCGTCCCTGTAACGTTGGTGCTGATGGTATAGACAATCACCTCGGCGCGCTGCGCCATCTCGATCGCCTCTTCGCGAGTGACGTGGCTCTGGTTGTCGTCTCCATCGCTTAACAGGACGATGGCGCGCCGCAAAGGCCCGGTGCGCGGAGCCTTCAGCAGCTTGTCGCGGCAGGCGAAGTAAAGAGCGTCGAACATGGCGGTGCCGCCCCCGGGGCGCAAGGCGCGCACACCCCGCGACAGTGACTCGGTGTTGTCAGTGAAGTCCTGGGTGACTTCCGGCGTTACATCGAACCCCACGACAAAGGCGTCATCATAGCGCGGCCGGATGGTCTGGTTGAGAAACTCGATCGCGGATTCCTGTTCGAACTTGAAGCGATCGCGCACGGAGTTGCTGGCATCGACCAGCAGTCCTACCTGCAGCGGCAGATCCGTCTGGTTCCGAAAATCCTTGATCTCCTCTGCCGGCTTGGCGTCGTCGACTACCTTGAAGTCTTCCTTTTTGAGGTCCTTTACGTAACGACCGTGCTTATCTGTGACGGTGAACACCACATTGACTTCGTTCACCGTCTTCACAATCGTGGTCACCGATTCGTCTTCCTGCGTGGAAGACTGCTGGCCGCGGGTGGAAGCGGCTGTCGCAGGAGGTTTTCCGTTCACGGCCGGTGTGGGGGACGGCTGGAGTTGGCTGGTGGATGGATCGGGCGCGGATTGCGCGGGCGCCGGCGGCGTCTGGGCGGCGTCGGAGGACGGAGCCGGGGAACTGGCACTCGGTGAGTTCCGCGCAACCGTCGCGAAGCTCCAACTCGCCGCGGCAACGATAAGGAAGATACTCCTGAGCTTCATCTGGCTTCATTATAGCCGCAAGCCGAAACTAGGTGTTCTCGACCCGGGCCAGGAAGGATTCCAGTTCGGGCGGCAAAGGGCACTGGAAGGAAAGAAGCTCTCCGGTGCGCGGATGGTCGAGTTCGAGCGCGGCCGCATGCAGAAAGTTCCTCGCGAGCGAAATGGGTTCATCGCTGTTCTCCGGGGCGCGACGCGCGCTCTTGACCGGGCGCGCCTTCGCCTCGCGCGGCGCCCCATACAAGACATCGCCCACTACGGGATGCCCGAGGGAGGAGAGATGTACCCGGATCTGATGCGTTCGTCCGGTATCGATCTTCAACTCCAGGAGCGTGAACTTGCCGAGCGCCGAGTCGATCCGCTTTCGGACGAGGTAGTGTGTGATCGCCTCGCGTCCGCCCGGACGCCCAGTTGTCATGCGCACGCGCCGCACGCGGTCGCGGCTGATGCGAGTGCGAATGGTCCCGCGATCCGCCTTTACTCCGCCGTGCACCAGCGCGATGTACGTCTTCTTCACCTGCCGCCGGGCAAACTGCGCCGCCAGCTTGCGATGCGCTTCATCATTCTTTGCGACCACGATCAGCCCGCTGGTGGCTTTGTCCAGCCGGTGCACGATGCCTGGCCTCAGCTCTCCGCCTACGCCCGACAGCTTTCCGAAGCGGTGCAACAGAGCATTGACCAGCGTTCCGCGATTGCGCTCCTCTTCGGTGGCCCCGGCTCCGGCATGCACCATCATCCCGGCTGGCTTGTTCACGATGGCGAGATCCTCATCTTCATACACAAGATCAAGGGGAATGTCTTCCGGAATGGCTCGCAGCGGCTCCAACTGGGCCGGGCCCAGCACTTTGATGGTTTCCCCGCCGCGCAGTCGAAGAGCAGGCTTGGCGTGGGTTTCGTTGACCAGCACCTGGTGTTGCTCGATCAGTTGTTGCACCCGAGCCCGGCTGAGTTCGGGAATCTTCCCGGCCAGAAACTGGTCGAGCCGTTTTCCGGCGTCTTCGGAGGCCACGGAGAAAATTGCAGGGAATTGTTCAAGCATCGAAACCAAGGAAAGTCTATCTCACCGGTGAGCGGGCCGCACGAGAGAAGCTGAAGCGGAGGGTTGAGCGAACCCGTTAGCGGGCGGCCTCTGCCGGCACGGTCTTGGCAACTCCGCCCCGCAGCCACCAGATCAATCCGCCCAGGATGACGAGTCCGATCGAAATCAGCTGCGTCCCACTCATCATCCCGCCGAACACTGAACCGCGTCCCGGATCGCCGCGCAGGAATTCGAGGAAGAAGCGCGCCACCCCGTAGAGAATCAAGTACGCGCCAAACACCTGCCCATCAAACTTCTTGCGCTTGAGCATCCACATCAGCAGGAAGAAGTTCGCCAACTCGACCGCCGCCTCGAAAAGCTGGGTCGGTTCGAGCGCTTCGTTCAGAGGAGTGCCGACCAGTGCGTTCGCCACCGGATTCCTGAACGTCACGCCCCACCAGGCGTGGGTGGGCTTGCCATAGCAGCAACCCGCGGCGAAGCACCCGATGCGTCCGATCGCATGTCCCAGCGCCAGTCCGGGCGCGAATGCGTCACAAGTAGCCAGAGCCGGCAGATGATGTTTGCGGATGTACCATGCGGCCGCCAGCAACGCGCCGATCAGTCCCCCCGAAAATACCCCGCCCGCCTGCAGCGTGCTGATGCTGAAAATCTCGCTAGGATGAGCGACGTACGCGCTCCAGTCATTGATGATGTACAGGATCTTCGCGCCCACAATGCCGCACAACACAACCAGGATGCCGAGGTTCCACGACTTGTCCGGGTCGATCCCTTGCTTGGCAGAGTTACGCACGCTGATCCACAATCCGATCAGAACGCCGCTGGCCACCAGAAGTCCGTACGTGGGAAGGAAGAAACGGCCGACATGAAAAAGTTGCGGATGCACTGGCTCTTAGATGCGCGAAATAGATTCCGCGCACTTTTAGTGTAGCAGGGAAACGCACGAGAGGTTTGGCCAACGGCCAACGACGAAGAGCCAAAAATGAAAAAAAAGCCGACCCGCCGCGCCGTGTGGTAGGCCGAGAATGAACCCGTCCTTGACGGTGGGAACCCGCCGAGACCCTTTAGGCATCTCCGCATGACGGAGCATCGCACACCGGATCATTGTTCGAGTCAAGTCCCCGTTCATTCGGTGTTGGTTCAAAAATCGGTTACCACCATCACCAACGTCGCAGGTCGGCTTTCAGACTTGGATGCTAGGGAAAGTTTCGAGGATGCGCAAGGGGGAGGACGCAAAAAGTTGGCATTCTACTTGCCAGAGGTTTCGGCAGAGCCCGCGGCGGATTTCGCCCTCCGGAAAAACTCGCTCACGGCCAGGAAATCGAGCAAACCGCGGTAAAGACGCACAGCGCAATCTCGGAGAGAGCCGGTCAGCAGAGGCGGTAGAAAGGGGTTCGGACTCAGGGAACGGATGGTTACGTTGGTGTATTCGGTGCCCGCTCAACCCGCTTTGCGCGAGTCCTCCAGCACCTCGTCCAGCGCGCTGGCCAGTTCGTGCGCCCGCTCCAGATAGTTCGAGGGGCCGCCCGCGGCTCTCCGTTTCAGCAGATGGTATTCATCGGCGACGTTCAGCGCCGCCAACACGGCCAAGCGCACCGTGTCGATGGTATTGGTCTGCTCCGCAACTGCGCGCATCTTGGCGTCGACATATTCGGCGAGCTTGAGAATGTATTCCGGATCGGTGCCGCGCAGATTGTAAGCCTGATCGAAAATCTCCACGCGCACGCTGGTGTGGTTCGCGTCTTTCACCGGGTTTTGTCGGGTCGCCGTTGCCATCGCTGATCCTCGTTTCTCGCTTCGGTTCAGGCCGCCGAATGCCGGTGCAGCTAACTCGCGGCTTGCTCCCCAATTGCATCAATCTGGCGCAACATCTTTTCCACGCGACCCCGTACTTCCTCGCGGTCTTTGCGCAACTGCACGGCTTCGCGGCGCAGCGTTTCCACTTGCTCTTCGCGCTCTTCCAGTTGCTGGCGCAGGCGCTCGACGTCGCGCTCGGCCGAGGTTCTGGCTTCCCGCGCGGCCTTGTACATTTCAATAGTGCGATAAACCTTCTCTTCCAGCGCCTGGAAATCGTCGGCCGGAACCTCGGCAGGTACCTCTTCAACCGCTTTGAGAGCCATGGTGAACTTCTTCCCAAGAGAAATGACGAACTTGAGCGCAGTATACCGCAGAATCCTGTGGAAACGATGGGCTGTGTGACGGGGGAGCGGGTCGGGCGTAGAGCATTGGCCGAGTCACACATTTCTGAGCGAATCGGTCGTGCCCGACTGGAGGGGGCATTCCGAGCGCAGGCGAGGAATCTGCATTTCCCGCTCTCTCGGCGACTCGGCGTCTTGGTGGGTGGATCTCAGCTGCGCAGCTTCCGCAGCCGCTGTGCTGCCGCGTCCAGCGTCTCATCCCGCTTACAGAACGCAAACCGCACCTGCCGCGCTCCATCTCTCGGATCACGATAGAAGCTCGACCCCGGCACGGCCGCGACGCCAATCTCGCTGACCAGATGCTTTGTGAACGCCAGGTCATCTGGAAAATTGAACCCACTGATGTCGGTCATCACGTAATAGGCGCCATGCGGCAGGAAGCACTTGAATCCCGCTTCCACCAGGGCGGGAATCAGCCGGTCGCGCCGCTTGCGATATCCCTCGGCCAGACTCCGGTAGTAGCCCTCCGGAAGGCTCAGCGCACAAGCGCCCGCCTCCTGCAGCGGTGCCGGCGCACCGACGGTCAGGAAGTCGTGCACTTTGCGAATGGCGTCGGTGATCCGGGGCGGAGCAATCGTCCATCCTACGCGCCAGCCCGTGACGCTGTACGTTTTCGACATCCCGTTGATGGTGATGGTGCGGTCCCGCATGCCGTCAAGGCTGGCCATCGAGATGTGCTTGCTGCCGTCGAACAGGATGTGCTCGTAGATCTCGTCAGTGATGGCGAGCACATCGAACTCCACGCACAGGTCGCGGATCATCTCCAGTTCGGCGCGCGCAAACACCTTGCCGGTGGGATTATTCGGCGTGTTCACGATGATGGCCTTGGTGCGCTTGTGGAAGGCGGCGCGGAGTTCGCGCTCGTCGAAAGTCCATTCGCCTTCCGGCGTAGTGGGCGGACGCAACTTCACGAAGCGCGGCTTCGCCCCGCTGAGAATTGAATCGGGACCGTAGTTCTCGTAGTACGGCTCGAAGACAACCACCTCGTCACCCGCATTACAGATGGCGAGCAGTGTGGAGATCATTGCCTCGGTGGACCCGCAGCAGACGGTGACTTCGGTTTCGGGATCGACCGGAACGCGTTGCCAGGCCTGCATCTGGCGCGCGATCGCGCCCCGCAAGCTCTTTGCGCCCCAGGTGATGGCGTACTGGTTGACGTCGGCGCCGATCGCTTCCTGCGCGGCCTGCTTGACCTCCGCGGGCGCGGAGAAGTCGGGGAATCCCTGCGCCAGATTGATCGCGCCATGCAGCATCGCTTGGCGCGTCATCTCGCGGATGACGGACTCGGTGAAGTGCGAAACCTTGTCGCTGAGAAAATGTTTCGGATGTGCGGCCAGGTCGGACATGTTGGGTCAGACTAGCACAAGGCGGAAGGGCGCTTCACCAGGGAGAATCAGGTGGCTTGCGGGCTGCGTAGCGTCCCGCCCAGCCGCTCCAGGGCTTGGACGATCTGTCCCGCCCACTTCGCCACGTCGCCTTCGCGTAGGGTCCGTTCGGCCGACTGAAACGTCGCCCGCAAGAGAACGGAATACTTGCCCACTGGAACGCTGCCGCCGCGGAAGATCTCGACCGGCACGAAGCTGCTCAGCGTGTCCAGGCGCACGCTTGCCACGGCTTCCTGAATTTCTTCGAAGGTGACCGCGTCGGCGAACAGGAAAGAGAAGTCACGTTCCACAGCCGGATAGCGGGGCAGGGCATGGTAGCGCGGTTCGCGCAGGTCGTGCTGGTACAGGCGATCGAGATACAGCTCGGCAATGAAAACATCCTGGCGAAGCTTGCGCGTGGCGGCGATGTAGGGGTGAATCTCGCCGAACTGCGCGACCACCGTGCCATCCATCACGGCGCGCGCCGAGCGGCCCGGGTGGTGGTAGTCGGAAACCTGCGCGTCGAAGTGAAGCGCGCTCGACTTGAACGCTTCGAGAAGATTTTCCATGTCCCCCTTCAGGTCGAAGAAGGAGAGCGGGCGCGCTTCATCCGGCCGGTTGACGTTGGGGGGAAGCGCTCTTCCCGTGGCGCCCAGGCAAATGCGCTTGGGTTCAACCGACTTCGCACCGTCGGCTTCGTAAACGTGCCCCGCTTCGAACAGGCGTACCTGGTCGCTGCCCCGGTTCAGGTTGTAAGCCAGCATGTTCAGCATGCTCGGCACCAGGGAGGTGCGCATGACCGACGCTTCTTCGCTCAAAGGATTGGCGAGCGGAAGGGCGGGCGCCGGCGAGAAGCGCTTCGCATCCTCGGACGAGATGAAGGTGAGGGATACGGCCTCGTGGTAGCCAAGTCCGAGCAGGGAAGCGCGCAGTCGGGCGTCCTTGGGGGCGTCTGGCGGTTCGATCACCGCCCCGGCATAGGCAGGCAACGTGTTCGCGAATTTGTCGTAGCCGTGCAGGCGCGCGATTTCCTCGATGATGTCGATTTCCCGTTCGACGTCGAGCCGCCAGGAGGGGATGGTGACGGTGAATTCCGTGCCGTCGTGCCGCTCGCTGGTGAACTCGAACCCAAGCCGCGAGAGAATGCGCAGAATCTCTTCCGCGCTGAGGGCTTTACCGAGGATGCGATGGACTCCCGAGATATTCAGGAGGACAGGCGCCAGGTCCCTTCGCCCCACCACCACATCGATGACCTCACCGGTCAACTTGCCGCCGCCAGATTCGAGGATTAATTCCGCCACGCGGTCCGTCGATACCACGGTCGATTCGAAGTCCGCCCCCCGCTCAAAGCGGTGCGATGCATCGGTGTGCAGCCCATGCCGTTTCGACGCCTTGCGAATGGTGGCGGGGTCCCACCACGCGGATTCGATCAGAAGGTTCCGCGTCTTCTCGGTAATCATGGTGTCGAAGCCGCCCATCACCCCGGCCAGCCCGACCGGTTTCTTTGCGTCCGCCACCACTAGGTCTTCGGTCGTGAGCTTACGCTCAACCCCATCCAGCGTCTTCAGGGTCTCACCATCGCGGGCGAAGCGCACGATGATCCGGCCGCCTTCGACCAGGTCAAGATCGAAGACGTGTGTAGGTTTGCCCATCTCCCAGAGAACGTAGTTGGTCGCGTCAACCGCGTTGTTGATCGGCCGCTGATCGAGGAGCGCGAGCCGCCCGGCGATCTTCGTGGGCGATGGCTTGATCGAGACATCGCGAATCACCCGCGCCGTGAAACGCGGGCAGTACCGCCCGTCTTCGACAGTGATCGCGAGGCCCGCTAACCCCGTGGCCCGAGGAAGCTTGGGCGCGATCGGCTTTAAGGGGACGTCATAGAATGCCGAGGCCTCACGCGCCACGCCGTAGTGATTCATGGCGTCCGGACGGTTGGTCCCGATCTCCATCTCGAAGACCATGGAGTCACCTTCGCCCGCGGTGCCTTCCACCGCGAGGCCGATCGAAGTGAGAACTTCCGCGAGTTGGCGATTGTCGACCTTAAGGTCGACGAAGTCGCGCACCCATGTGGGTAAGATTTTCATCGTTCGAAAAGAATTCAGCTCAGCTGCGGGCCACGAGCTTCGAAGCCGCGGGCGACCTCAATCGCTTTCTTAGCCCGGGCTGGCTCGCTGGCAGCCCTTAGCCTGAGGCTCACGGCTTGCTACCGAAACTGCTCCAAGAACCTCACATCGCCCTGGAAGAACAGCTGGATGTCGTCCACGCCGTACTTCAGAATCGCGATTCGATCGGCGCCCATCCCGAATGCGAAACCCGACACCTTCTTCGAGTCGTAGCCGTTGTGCTTCACGAACTCGAACACGTTCGGGTCGACCATGCCGCAGCCGAGGATTTCGATCCATCCGGTCGTCTTGCAGGGACGGCAGGGTTCGCTCCCACGCTTGCCACTTCCGCCGCAGATGAAGCAACTCACCATCATCTCGGCACTGGGCTCGGTGAAGGGGAAGAACGACGGCCGGAAACGCGTCTTCACGCGCGAACCGAACAGCGCCTTCATGGCGTGGTCGAGCGTGCCCTTCAGGTCGCCGAAGGTGATGTTGGTATCGACCGCGAGCCCTTCGATCTGGTGAAACATGGGCGAGTGGCTGGCATCGGGCGGGTCGTTGCGGTGCACCTTGCCGGGAATCACGATGCGCAGCGGCGGCTTCATTTTCTCCATGGTGCGGATTTGCACGGGAGAGGTATGCGTACGCAGCAATAACCGCTCGCGCAGCGCCTTCGATTCCTGCCCGCCGATGAACAGCGTGTCCTGCATGTCGCGCGCCGGATGATGGGGGGGGAAGTTCAGCGACTCGAAGTTGTAGTAGTCTGATTCGACCTCGGGGCCCTCGGAAACCGAGTAGCCGAGGTTACGGAAGACGGCGACGATTTCGTTCATCGTGCGGATGACGGGATGCTGGGCGCCCAGCGGCCGGCGCACGCCGGGGAGGGTGATGTCGAGGCGCTCGGCAGCCCAGCGCAGCTCCAACACCGATTGCCGACGCTGCTTCCAATCCTCTTCCCGCAGCCTGTCCAGTCCCGGTTTCCGAGAATCGACCAAATCATAGAGGGACAGCCGTTCGACCTGGGGCTGAACAACTTCTTTTAGCTGGTTCACACGTGCTCCAACCAGTTTCTTGGCATCTTGGGGCGCTGGTTTGAGCCAGAGTTCGTTCACCTGAGCCAAAACCCCGTTTTTTCTGGCCAGCCAGCGGTCCCGGAAAGATCTAAGGTCACTGTCCGCTGTCAGCGCCTTGATTTCAGCTTCCAGGGCGCCAAGCAGTTCTGCGACGGCTTTGTCCAACGCAGCTGCCGAGTAGTCCGTTAGTTTGGGAACCGTGTACATGTTCTTACCTAGCGGCCCCCCAAAGGGGCTCGGCTGTTCTGGTCTTCACTCCTTACGCTTACGCACTGGGCCAATGAATGCCGTGGCTTCGACGGCCCTGTGCCCCTGGTTGCGCCCCGGTCGGAGTTTTGGGGGCAGCCCCCTTGGTCTCTCGGAATCGTGGACTTAGGCTAAGGTACACGCTCAAAATCTTCGAGGAATGGGATCTTATCGCCAAAACACTGGAAACAAATAAGTTAGACGGCCAGATCTCTTGTCTAAAGATATAAGGGCCACGAGTATAGTTAGCTTTTTGCGGTACCGCCGTCAAGCGCAGACGTCATGCTGGAACCTGCCGACGGCGGGACGCTTGTGCCGACCGCGGACCCGGGTGGGGGACGCCCGTCCCGGGACCCGGTCAACCCTGAACCGCTAAACGCTGGTTGCCAAAGGCGGATTTCAAGCTGCCCCGCCGAGCGCGCCCTTTGCCTGCTCGGCGAGGTTCTTAAAGGCGCCCGGGTCTTTGACCGCCAGGTCGGCGAGGATCTTGCGATCCAGTTCAACGCCAGCTTTCTTCAGACCGCTGATGAACTTGCTGTAGCTCATGCCGTTCAGCTTGGCGGCGGCGCCAATGCGGACGATCCACAGCGAGCGGTACTGGCGCTTCTTCTGTTTACGCCCGGAGTAGGCAAACTTCAGGCCGCGCTCGACGGCTTCTTTGGCGGAGCGATAGAGTTTCGATTTTGTGAGGAAGTAACCACTGGCGCGCTCTAATATCTTTTTCCGCTTGGCGCGGCGCTTGGTTCCACGTTTTACGCGCGGCATTGCTTTCTCCTTTTTGCTTTCCAGTTCATGGGCGGCTGGAGGTAAGGGATCGTCGAGTGACGATTTGACCTCTTCACGCGCCGGGCGCGGTATGGCTGCGCCCCTGTTTCGCGCCCTTCATCGGTTCCGGCGGGTTCAACCACCAAGGGCGCGAAGGGACACGAAGAAAATTCTACTGATACGGAATCATTCGCAAAACTTTTGGGGTGTCGGCATCGCTCACCAGCACCGATTTGGCCAGTTTATCTTTCCGCTTTTGGCCTTTGGACGTCAGCATATGGCGAAGGTGGGAGTGGTGCCGCATCACCTTCCCAGTGGCGGTTTTCTTGAAGCGCTTGGCAGCGCCTTTGTGGGTTTTCAGTTTGGGCATAAGAATCGGCTCTCAGTTCTCGGTTGTCAGTTTCACGGTAATGGGCGCTCAGCCATTCGCATTTGGCCCTTCCGAGCGCCACGAGTCCCGGAATCACAAAGGCATTCCACTTTTTGGCTCGGAGTTTGCCCCACGGAGGCCCAATGCCAAGTGCTAAACGCTGGCCGCTTTGCTTACACCGGTCTCGGCTGTGGCGGTGGTGGCGCTGCGTGCTGCTTTTCCTTTGTCTTTGCCCCCTCGTCCTTCTTTGGAGCCAGGATGGCGTGCAGCGTATTGCCTTCCTGGCGGGGGCGGAACTCCACGATGCTTTTGTCCTCGACGTCCTTGATGAGCCGTTCCAGGATCTGGCGTCCCAGGTTGGTGCGGGTCATCTCGCGGCCGCGGAAGAAGATGGTCGCTTTGACCTTGTCGCCTTCTCCGAGGAAGCGCAGCACGTGATTCCTCTTGGTTTCGTAATCGTGATCGTCCACATTGATGCGGAACTTCACTTCCTTGATCACGATCTGCTTCTGATGCTTCTTGGCTTCGCGCTCCTTCTTTTCCTGTTGGTACAGGAATTTCCCGTAGTCCATGATGCGGCAAACGGGGGGTTGAGCGGTGGGCGAGATTTCAACCAAGTCCAGGTTCTTTTCGCGGGCCATCTTGAGCGCTTCGTAGGGCGGCAGGATCCCGATCTGGTTGCCTTCGTCATCAATCACGCGGATCTCGCGCGCGCGAATGCGATCGTTGGTGCGGATAAAGCGCTTATCGATACCGTCCTCCGTACACTTCCGCAGAAAGTGGAGTGAAAAGTATAGCATGGGGTCTCGGAGCATCGGAGACGCGCAAGTTCCTCGCGGGGAAGCCCGACCAGCGATCCGATCTGCCGGCTGCGGTGAGGGCCGCGGAATACGGAGATTCATATGGCCCACCAGCCGTCCTACAAGAACTGGAATTGTGCAATCCACTAAATGACTGTAATACAAAGTAATTAGTTTGGAGGCCGGTTTGCTTCTCCAGAGGGTTGGAGTGTAACCCATGGGGCAGGAGCTTTCCGTTTCATACCAGGCAGTCAAGACCAAAGTTCATCGGCTGATGGACGCAGTGGTCGAGGGCACGAAGGCCGAAAGCGACGTTCACGCGTGCATACGGCGTTGGTGGAGCCTCGTTCAACCGTCGGATCGAACCGTCGCGCGCCGGTACTTGTTGGCGGTACTGGAACGGTCCAACGCCACGTTGAACGCTATTGGTGCGGAACTACCTGAGCTGGAGGGGTTCGCCACGGCTCCGGATCGTTCCTCCGCGAATCTGCCCGAAGCGCCCATGGAGTCGAATTCGCCGGCCACAGCGGCTAGCAGCCTGGTCTAAGATAAGCTCGCTGATTCCTTGAGCGCCGATCGCGGACGCGGCGAAGGGCGGCAGAGCTTGACTCTTTCTTGTAAAGGATTCCAAACAACTGAGAGGCGGGGAACCGGATCTCCTTAGATCCAGGGGGCTTATCACACAACTGGTTCGCCAGCGGCTTGCGGCACAGCGTGGTGAACGACACGCCACATCAATACCTCAGCTTCCAGAGTAGAGCAATCCTCCAAATCCGTGCGGATCGCGTCCAGCGCCGTCCAGGCGCGGAAGGTCTCCGAACCCAGGAAACGAACGAAATCCTCGCTCCCGGAAGGTCTCCAAGGGGCAACATCCTGAAGAGCCTCGAGAAAACCGTAAACCCAATCACGGACCTCCGGGCTGCCAACTCTGAGGAACTCTTCGATCCGATCGAAAGCTTCCTGCACTCGTTTCCGTTTGGACTGCGCGAACAGATTCGTCACAAGGCGGGCGAATTCGTAGACGTCAGGGATGCGGTCCGCAGACCGTCCGCACCACTCCGAGCATTCCTCCGAACGGTTCGCGAACTCGGGGAAGTCGCGCTGGAGACGCGATATGGCTGGTTGCTTCTCCACCGGGATTGGTCCTGTGTGGGATAGGCGCATCCCGAGAGCAGGATAGTCCCTTTTGGACCGGAGAAGAATGGCACGAACGTGCCAGTTCGGCTGTTCAAGTATTTCGATGGGAACGGCAGTGACAGTCGTCACCGATTCGCGCGAGCGCCTGAACTACTCCGTCTGGTCGTATTCCTCTCCTCCGGCAGTGCCTGATCCGCTCGGCCTTGCGCGCGCTTACTCGCCATGGCAAAAGCCGTCAAAAGAGGCGGTCGAAAGCTTTGCTCGGAGCGTAGGGAAGCTCTCGCGCTCGTGAAGGGCGCGCCTTTGACCCGGATCGGGGCCGGCCATTGCCAGCAGGCCAACAGGACTTGCCCGGACGGGCCAGCACCTGGCACGGGCTGCAACGGATGTAGGCTTTCCAAGCGCTCTATGGCGGAGAAGCGGCGGTCATGGCCGACCGAGGCATGGTGTGGGAGGTTGGCGAAAAGATTCACCTGCCCGGAGTGTTGGAAAGAGCGTGCGAGGAAATGCGTTCTCGGTTCGCTTCTTCGGGTGGAGGGCGTGGGGGGCGCGTGGCATCAGGGGCCGCAGATCGAAGGACGAAAACGCTGAGCGCGATTCGCAGGCAAGAAGCTGATCTTCAAGGCTGGTTGGAGTTCCCGAGAAAGATGAACGCCTGGTGGGCGAAGGTTGCGCGGCTCAGTTCACGATCCGGGAGCGGGCGAGGCAACCGGGCGCCCGTTGTCCTCTTCGGCGGCGAAGAACTCATCCATGGGATAGCCCCGGTCCTGCCAGGCCTTGAGGCCGCCCGCCAAGGGTCGTACCTTGATGATGCCAATCTTCTTGAGTTCCATCGCGACCTTTGCGCTGGTCGCCTCACTCGGGCAGGTACAGTAGAGCACCACCTCCCGATCCCGCGGGATCTCGGCGTTTCGGTTGGGCAGCTCATCGGGAGAAATGCGCACGGCGGTCGGCACCGTGCGCGGGTCGACTACGAACTCCAGTGCGTGGCGCAGGTCCACCACAAACGGCCGCTCGCCGCGATCGAGGGCGTCCTTGAGTTCCTCGACGGTCATGCGCGAGACCCGCAGCGACCTGATAAAACGCTGCCGTTGCACGTACTTCCAGATAATATTTCCAATGAGGGCGCCGAACAGCAGCAACAGGAGCCAGCCCGCGGCTGTTTCGAGCAGCACATCGATCGGCAGCTTGCGGGCCGGAATATATCCGAGCAGCGCGAAGCACGCTGCCCACAGCAGCGAGCCCAGCGCATTCAGAAGCAGGAAGCGTCGGCGCGGCATTCCGGAAAGCCCGGCGATCGGTGCTCCAAGATGGCCCACACCGGGAAGAAACTTGGAGTAGATCAGCGCAATGGTGGTGTGACGCGCGAACGCATTCTCAGACTGCCGCACACAGGAATCGGGTTCGAGCGAAATCTTGCACAGGATCCGCAGCACGGATGCTCCCCGGCTTCGCCCCAGTTCATACCAGAACAAGTCCCCGATCTCCGACGCGACCACGGTGAGCAGGATGATCCAGGTCAGGCTCATCTCCCCCAGGCCGGCTACGGCGCCAGCGCCAATCACCACCGGCGTGAGCAGCAGGGGCAGCCCAATTCGCTCAAGCAACGCGAGCAGAAAGAGCCACAAATACCCGTGGCGGATGATTTCCTGGACGTGTGGATTCACTCAACCATCCCCCCCAAAGCGCGTCACCCCTGTTGAAGGACTCGAAGCGCTGCGAGCGCGGCCAGCAATCTCCTGGTTCGCGCTGCCATTCGGTACTCGGTACTTGGTACTCCGTACTCGCCACTGGTTACCGCACTTTACTCAAATACTGGTGCACCATCTGCACCGTGATCGATCCCTCGCCGACTGCCGAGGCAACGCGCTTGATCGACGAGTGGCGCGTATCCCCGGCGGCAAACACGCCCGGGATGACGCTCTCGAAAATGAACGGATCGCGCTCTTCTTTCCATCCCTTCGGACCATCTCCATCCCGAGGCAAGAGCGACCCGGTGAGCAGATAGCCCCGATCATCCATGGGAAGCTTGCCCCGCAACCATGCCGTACACGGCATGGCGCCGATGAAGATGAAAAGCGCAACCGTGGGCACGGTCCTGGTCTCGGAGGTCTCCCGATTCGCGATTGTGATCGACTCGAGATGCTCTTCGCCCTGTACTTCGAGTACCTCCGACTGGGTTTCCACACGAATGTTCTCAATTTGTCGAATCTGGTCGATCAAGTACTGCGACATCCCCTTCTTAAGGGAATCCCCCCGCACCAGGATTGTCACGCTGCGGGCAAACCGCGCAAAATAGACGGCCGCCTGCCCGGCGGAGTTCGCCCCACCCACCAGATACACATCCTCGCCGGCGCACAGCTGCGCCTCGGTCATGGCCGCACCGTAGTAGACGCCTGCTTCCTGCAGTCGTTCCACGCCGGGGATTTCCAGCTTCTTCCAGGAGAGGCCGCTCGCGATCAACAGTGCATGGCAGCTAATCTCACTGCCATCCCGCAGCTTGACGAAACGATACGGCCCGTCCACGCGAAGACCCACTGCCTCCTGCGGAGAAAGAATCTCGGCTCCGAACCGCCGAGCTTGCGTGAACGCCCGTCGAGCCAGGTCCGCGCCAGTGAGACCGGAGGGGAATCCCAGATAGTTCTCAATCCTCGAGCTCATGCCCGCCTGGCCGCCGGGCGCCTGCCGCTCCACCAATAGGGTCTTCAGCCCCTCGGACGCTCCGTAGACGGCCGCCGCCAGACCAGCCGGTCCCCCACCCACGATTACGAAGTCGTAGAAAGTCGTCTCGGCCCGCGTGCGCAGCCCGATCCGAGCGGCCAGTTCGTCAACCGGAGGATTCGATAGCACTTCGCCGCCCGGCAGTATCACCAGCGGTAACGACACCGACTTCAGGTCACCGCTCGGAATCAGCTGTTGTATTTCTTCGTCGGGCGCGGCAATCTCCACGTCGGTCCATTGATAGGGAACCTGGTTCCGTCCCAAGAAGTCTTTCAACTGGTGACTGGCCGGGGACCAGCGTGTACCCAGCACGCGCAATCCTGAGTAAGGGGCCTTGTACTCCGCCTGCCAGTCGTCCAGAAGATCGTCGAGCACCGGATAGAGCTTCTCTTCCGGCGGATCCCACGGCTTCAACAGGTAGTAGTGGACTTTGGCGGTATTGATCGCAGCAATGGCCGCATTCGTATCGGCATAAGCGGTGAGCAGCGCCCGCTTGGCCTGCGGAAACAATTGCATCGCCTGGCCGAGCACATCCAATCCCGACATGTGCGGCATACGCTGATCGGCCAGCATCAAGGCGAGGCTGTCCCCACGAGTCTTCAGCTGCTTGAGGAGATCGACCGCTCCGTTCCCGGAGTCTGTCCCGAGGACGCGGTAGTCCTTGCCGTATTTGCGCCGAAGATCGCGCTCGACCGCGTGCAGAACGTCGCGCTCGTCGTCCACCGTGACAATCGCAGGTGCAGCCATCCGAAGGGATCCTTTGAGGTATGTAAGGGTACTACTAACGGTTAGGCCGGTCTTAACACAACGCTCGAACTTTAGACGACACTCCCCCCGATTTGGATTCGAACTTCGCGAAGATCTTCTCCGAGACTTCGGGGCGCGGCGTGTCCCGGTGCCAGCCGCGCGGCGGGCAGCCTGCGCTAGAATGCCCTTTGCCGTCTCCAGCACTGCGAGACCGGAATTCGCCCGGGTCCGGCCTTTCGGTAAAATAAAACCCGAACCGCAGCCAACCCCATAGGAGAAATGTATGGCACCGCAACATCCCCCGCGCTTCCTCAAAATCGTGGACGACGCCAAGACCCGGGTGCGCGAGACCAACGTGGACGAGATCAAGGCCCGACTGGATCGTGGCGACGAGTTCGTCCTGGTCGATGTGCGGGAAGAGAGTGAATGGGCAAAAGATCACCTTCCGGGTGCGATGCATATGGGCAAGGGCGTCATCGAGCGCGACGTCGAGCAGAAGGTGCCCGACATGAACACGCCCCTGGTCCTCTACTGCGGTGGAGGCTTCCGCTCCGCGTTGGCCGCCGACAACCTGCAGAAAATGGGCTACACCAACGTGATGTCGATGGATGGCGGGATTCGCGACTGGCGGGAAAAGGGCTACCCGCTTACAAAAGGCTGAGCGACCGGCGGATCATCGGCTGGCGCCGTGGTCATCGAGCACGGTGCGGACCTTGCGCGCCAACGCGTCCAACATAAAGGGCTTTTGCAGCACGGCCGCACTCTCGGCCTCCGTGCCGCCGGTCAAGGTCGCGTGCTCCGGATAGCCCGACATGAACAACACCTTCATTCGTGGGTGCAGTTGGGTCAGACGGCGCGCCAGTTCGCGCCCACCCACATTGGGCATAACGACGTCGGTTACCAGCAGTTGAATCGGATGTGCGTGCTTCTCGGTGATGCGGAGGGCATCCTCGCCGTCGCTCGCCGGCAGGACGGTGTAGCCCTTGCCCTCGAGGAATTGGCGAACCAGGTCCCGGATGCCATCCTGATCTTCTACCAGGAGGATGGTCTCGGTGCCTCTGGGCGCTGTAGCCAGCAGGGTTCTGGTTTCGGCTGCGGCCGCGGTTTCTGACGCTGCCACCCGGGGAAGGTAGATCTCAAAGGTTGTTCCGCGTCCGGGTTGGCTGCGGACCCAGATCGCGCCGCCCATCTGTTTGACCACTCCGTAGACCGTAGCCAGCCCCAGTCCGGTGCCCTTCCCGGGCTCCTTGGTGGTGAAAAACGGCTCGAAGATGTGGGCCTGAGTTGCAGTATCCATTCCGACGCCCGTATCACTGACGGCCAGCATGACGTATTCGCCGGTGGGTACGCCGTCATGGCTCAGTGCATAGGCAGCGTCTACCGCCACGTTCCTGGTTTCAAGGATCAGGGTTCCCCCGTGGGGCATCGCGTCGCGGCCGTTGACCGCGAGATTGAGAATCATCTGTTCGATTTGCCCGGGGTCAGCCTTGATGTGGCCGAGCGACGGCGCCTGCAGAGCCCTCAACTCAATATTGTTCGCAAGCAGGCGACCCAGCATCTTTAGAACATCGGTCAGGACTCGATTCAGATTCAGCACCTTGGCGTGAAGTACCTGCTTGCGGCTGAAGGCCAGCAATTGACGAGTCAGGGAAGCGGCCCGGGTTACGGCTCGTCCGATTTCGAGCGCATCCTCGTGGGCGGGATCGTGCGGTGCGAGCCGTTCGCGAAGGCGCTCATTGTGAGCCTGAATGAGCATTAGGAGATTGTTGAAGTCGTGGGCGATCCCTCCTGCCAGTTGGCCGACCGCTTCCATTTTCTGAGAGTGGCGGAGTTGATCTTCCAGGCGCTTGTGGGCGGTGATGTCATACATGACGCCCTGCATGAGCAGGCGACGATCGTCGGTCTCGTGCAATACCACAGCCTCGTCGCGGAACCACAGCAAGGTTTCGTCCCGAGCGAACATGCGGTACTCGGCTTGAAACGCCTCGTGTGTGTCCTGGAACCGCCTCTCCGCCGCCAAGACAGGTTCACGGTCGCTCACATGCATGCGGCTCATCCAATGGGTCGGGTCCGAGAGCCACTCCTCGGGTGAGAAACCGAGAATGGATTCAATTTGGGGACTCACATAGTGCCAGCGACCGTTCGCGCCGAGGTCCGCGATGTAGGTGATCGCCGGGAGACGCTCGACCAGCGTGCGGTAGCGGTCTTCAGCCGCGCGGAGCTGAAGCTTGGCGCGGTCGTGTTCGATCGCAATGCCGGCCAGGTGGGTGGCGTGCGCGATATTTTGCAGGTGCTGAGCGTCGGGGGCGCGAGGTTCCCGGTAGTAGATGGCAAAGGTCCCAAGAACGGTACCGTCCTGGGCGAGAATCGGTGTGGACCAGCAGGCGCGGAGGCCCAGCGGCAGCGCCAACTGGCGATACTCTGCCCACAACGGATCGCTGGCGATGTCGGACACCACAACCGGCTGTTTTCGGTACGCCGCGGTGCCGCAAGAGCCGGCGCTGGGTCCAATTCTCAACCCATCAATGGCCTGACAGTATTCTTTGGGAAGGCTGGGAGCGGCTCCGTTCCGCAAAGTCACACCGTCGGCATCGAGCAGAAGAACCGAGCACGCCAGCCCAGGTTGCTGCTTTTCGATTTCGCGACACAAGGAATCCAATATCTTGGGAAGGGGAGTCCGAGCCATGATCATGGCCAGTATCGTCTCGTCGAGCACCGACAAGGCTCCCAAAGAACTTTGCTGATCTGGCGATGCTCGACCAACTCCCGTTAACATACCGCCTCCACCCGTTCGGTCTATCGGAACGGACTACCGACTAAGGGAGGCGCGCCGTCTTGCCCGGACAACCACCCTGGCTTCCATTATTCCTTACTGGCAACCAACAGCACCAAGTTACCAGCGTAACCAGGCAGATCCGGCGATGAGGGAAGCAGGCTTCCGCGAATCGTTATCGCAACTCGCTTTCTCCGGAATCGAGACGCGCATATCATAGCAAGACGATTCTTTCCACTTCGAGGAGACCGCAAGGGTCTTGCCTGTGCCATCGAATCGGGCCCAGCGGAGGGCTCTGGTAACGGTTCTGGCTGCGCTGTTACCCAGCGCGGAGTTCGAGCAGACTGCAAGCCCGGGGATCCCGTCGGCTTTTTTGAAGGCACTGCCGTCAGCAGGGAACCTGGCAAATTGGAGGTTACCCTGAACCTGCGCTGCCAAGGCCGAAAATACGAAGGTCAGCCGGGCACGCCGGTCGGCACCTATCTCGTCAAAGACGGCAGGGTTTCCTCCGGCCAAGTCCGCTTGGAGCTCGCAGCAGGAGCGGACTCCGTCACGGTCGACGCGCAGTTCGCGGCCGGCATACTTCGAGGAAGGTTCGCTTCCGGCCAGGACTCCGGCCCGGTTGAGTTGCGTGGCACCGGAGACTCCAAGCAGGCCGCTTCTTCTGAATGGAGCACGCTGAGCCAGGAGCAATGGCGAACAGACCTGAAATTCCTCGCTCAGGAACTCCCTAAAAGGCACGCCAACGCCTTTCACCACATTTCACGCGAACAACTTGACGCCGAGGTCGCCAGCCTCGATCATCAACTTGCTCAGCTCGACGGAGACGAGATCTACGCAGGTCTGGAGCACATCGCCAACTCCATTGGGGATGCCCACACTTACGTTCAGTTCCCGCCTGACGCGGCCAACTTCCCGATTGAGATCGGTCGCTTCGGCGCCGAATACCATGTGCTCTCCGTCGGTCCGGAGCTTGAGAAAGCCCTCGGTGCCCAGGTCCTCAACATTCGCGGTATGCCGATCGCCCAAGCTCGCGATCTATCTCTTGCCCTCACTCCAGCCGGCGAGACCACGGCGCTGGCTGACGCTCGCATCAGCGGATTTCTGACCAGGGGAATCACGCTGCACGGCCTCGGCCTAACTCCCAGCAGCGGCAGCACGCAATACACCCTCGCAAATAGTCAAGGCCAGGAGTTCACAATTGAGGTTCGCGCCTTACCCACCGATGCCGAGGTGAACTGGGTCTCGCTCGTCAAAGATGCTCCCTGGTCGCGCGCGAAACCCGGAGAGGATTTTTGGTTTACTTTATTTGCCCGACACCCGTACGGTCTACTGCAATTTTCGCGGTTATCATCAGCTCAAGGGGAACGCGGCTGCGCTTTTTCGGGAAATCAAGCAGCGGAACGCCAACCAGTTGGTCATTGACCTGCGCCAAAACGGGGGTGGCGATTATCACCAGGGCCTAAGGTATCTGGTCGATCCGATTCGCGACCATTCCGCCCTTAATCGGAAGGGCCATTTGTTCGTACTCATTGGTGTCAACACCTTCTCTGCGGCGATGTCCAATGCGACGCAGTTCCGCGCACATACGGAGGCGATCCTGGTGGGAGAACCCATCGGTGAAACGCCAAACAGCTATCCGGAAGCCCGTGAAATGCATCTGCCGAACTCGCAGCTCGTGGTGCGCTATTCGACCAAGTACGATCAGTTCCTCGAGAGTGGAGAGAACATTGTTCGCCCCGATCAGGAGGTCATCACCTCCTGGGACGACCACCGGGCTGGCCGCGACCCAGTCCTGGACTGGGCGCTGAGTTATGGCAGAAGCAGGCCTGCCGGCCGTCCTTCAAACTGACCCTCGGCCCCCCAGGACGCGATCCACCGCCAGCATCTCTGCGGAACTCAGCGGCCGCACGTCGCCCTTCGCCAGTTCTCCCAACTGCAACGGACCGATCGAGACCCGAACCAGGCGGAGCACCTCGACGCCGAGATAGTCCAGAATCCGGCGGATCTGCCGGTTCTTGCCCTCGTCCAATACAACCTCGAGCCAGCTATTCTTCTCGCCACTCCGAAGAATCCGTGCCCGCTTTGCGCGCAGAGCGTGTCCTTCGGGCGTCTTGACGCCGCACAACATGGAATCGAGCAGGGCCTGGCCCGCGACCTTGCCAATTTGCACGTGGTAGGTCTTGTCAAGATGGGTCTCCGGAGCGAGCACTTTCCCCGCCCACTCCGAATCGTTTGTCAACAGCAAAAGCCCCTCGCTCGCCTTGTCCAGTCGACCCACCGGCGCCAGCCAAGGTAGATCGGCGGCAAGGAAGGCATACACGGTCTCCCGTCCCTTTTCGTCGGAAGCGGTGGTCACCACTCCGCGGGGCTTGTTGATCATCAAATAGACTCGTGCGCCTACCTCGACCAGTCGCCGGTCCACCTCGATGCGGTCCTTTCCGAAGTGCACCGGTGACTCCGGATCGCGACGAACGGTTCCATTCTGCCGAACTCGCCCGGCGCGGATCAGTTGGAAGGCTTGCGCGCGGGAGCAATAGCCGAGTTTCGAAAGCGCTCGCGCCAAACCGACCCGTCGCATCCTGTCCAGGTTCGTCAACTTGCCCATGCTAACTGACGAGACTTCGGATTGAGAATTGGAGATGTGCCGCCTCATGGGCTGGCGAGCATAGGCTTTCGGGGGAAAGCGACGGTTGCTCGATGTCTTCCACGGCGTCGGCGCTCCGGTTATGGTCGAGGTACCTACGTGCCGCTAAGCTCCACACCGTCGTCTATAATGAAACCCGAAGCGCGTCGCCTCCGTGAGACCGCCGGAAACCAGCCCGGAGATTCTGCTACTGTTATACAAATCCACCCGCGGTATGACGACTTCAGAAAAACGATTTTCAAGAATGAAGTTTGTTTGTTCCAACCCGCGCGAACGGGCATGAGCCCTGACGAACTGATTTTTACCTTATGAAGCCACGGCCCAAATCTCCCACCATTGCCTATTTCTCCATGGAGATCGCGCTCGATCCCGACATGCCGACCTACAGCGGCGGCCTGGGAATGCTCGCGGGAGACACGCTCCGCTCGGCTGCGGACCTGGGCGCGCCGGTGGTTGCAGTTACGCTGGTCTATCGAAAGGGCTACTTCCGCCAGCATCTCGATCAAGAGGGCAACCAGTCCGAGCAACCACAGCAGTGGGAGCCAGAGCGTACCCTGAAGCAGGTCGAAGGTCGAATCTCAGTCGAAATTGAACAGCGCCAGGTGTGGATCCGCGCTTGGGAGTACGACGTGATTGGGGTCGACGGCGATATCGTGCCCGTCTACCTTCTCGACACCAACGTCACGGAAAACTCCGAGGGGGACCGGCACTTGACCGACTCGCTTTATGGGGGCGACGAACGATACCGCCTCTGCCAGGAAATCATTCTTGGTCTGGGCGGGTTCGAGCTGCTCAGGAAACTAGGTCATGACCGGATCCAGGCCTATCATATGAACGAAGGCCACTCCGCTCTGCTGGCGCTAGGCCTGCTGGAACGTCGGCTCGACCAGAGCTTCGCGGGCCGCGTCAAACAGATCGACATCGACGGCATCCGCCGCATGTGCATCTTCACGACGCACACCCCCGTCCCCGCCGGACACGACCAGTTTCCCAAGCCCCTCGTCAAGCAACTGCTGGGCGAGGAACGGGTAACCTTGCTCGACGAAACCCAGGCTTTGCACGATGACTCGTTGAACATGACTTACCTTGCCCTGCGCTTCTCCGGGTACGTCAACGGCGTCGCCATGCGCCACGGCGAAGTTTCTCGCGGCATGTTCCCGAAATACGCCATCAGCGCGATTACCAACGGAGTGCACGCGCGCACCTGGACTTCTCTTGCATTCTCCGAACTCTTTGACCAGTACATCCCGGGCTGGCGCACCGACAACAACTATCTGCGCTACGCGATCAGCATCCCGCTGGAAGACATCCGCGCAGCCCACGCCAAGTCGAAAGAAACGCTGTTTGCTGAAATCCATCACCGCACGGGCGTCTTGCTTGACCCGAAAGTCTTCACCATGGGCTTCGCACGCCGCGCCTCGACCTACAAGCGCGCCGATCTGCTTTTTCAGGATCGGGAGCGCCTGAAACGGATTGCGCGCGACGTGGGCGCCATTCAGCTGGTTTACGCCGGCAAAGCACACCCGCGCGACGAAGGGGGCAAGAAAATCATCCGGGAAGTCTTCCGTGGCGCCTCCTCACTTTCGGACACGATCCGCACGGTCTACGTCGAGAACTACGACATGCACTGGGGACGACTGATCACCAGCGGCGTCGACATCTGGCTGAATACTCCGCTGCGCCCGCAGGAAGCCAGCGGCACCAGCGGGATGAAAGCGGCGCTGAATGGAGTGCCCAGTTTCAGCGTGGTCGACGGATGGTGGGCAGAAGGCTGGATTGAGGGTGTGACGGGGTGGGCCATCGGCAACACCGAGATCGTCGAAGACCCTCTGTCGGAGGTCTCGACGCTCTATGACAAGCTGGAGCGACAGATTTTGCCGATGTTCTACGGCACGTCCAACCGCTACACCGAAGTGATGCGTTCCGCCATCGCTCTGAACGGCTCGTTCTTTAACACCCAGCGCATGGTGCAGCAATACCTCGCTAACGCCTATATGCTGAGGGAAGTCGCGCCTTCGATGCCGCGCGCCAAGCCATCGGTCCCTGCCCTCGCTCCCGAAGTCTGAGCACGTGAGGCGGGCGCTGGGGCGCAAATCCCGCAGCCATCTTCGCGACCTTGCTCAGCGAACTTTGATGCGGTTGGGAGCTTTGTCTCACTGCCGCCCGGACTGTATGTGCTTCGCCAACTCCAGCCTGGGCACGGATACCTGCTGCCCATTTTCCTGATTCTTGAGCGCGAATGTACCTGCCTTTACTTCGTTCTCGCCCACGATGAGCACGTAACGCGCTCCGAGCTTGCCGGCCGTCTCGAATGACTTCTTGAGCCGGAAACTCTCATCTCCCAACTCGACCACCAGATCATGCCGGCGCAACTCGCGGGCCAGCCGTCCCGCCTCGCGATTCATGCCTTCGCCCAGCGGCGCGATATAGACGTCCGGCTTTCCGAAAACCGCCTCCGCCGATTCTTGCAACGACATAACCAACCGGTCCTCGCCGATCGCGAACCCGATCCCGGGAGCGGGCGGACCGCCCAGCGCCTCCGACAAGCCATCGTAGCGCCCACCGCCGAGAATCGCATTCTGTGCGCCCAGCGCCCCATGGGTAAACTCAAAGGCCGTCCGGGTGTAGTAGTCGAGCCCCCGGACGAGCCGGTCGTTCAGCGTGAAAGGCACACCCACGGCCTTCAAGATGGCCTGTACTTGCTCAAAATGCTTCCGGCATCCATCATCCAGAAACTGGCTGATGCGCGGCAGCTTCTCGATGATGGGCTGATCCTCCGGCACCTTGCAGTCGAACACACGCAGCGGATTGGTCACTGCACGCCGCTGGCAATCGTCGCACATCTTTCCAGCGACGGGCTCCAAAGCCGCGCGCAAGGCCTCATCGAACCGCGCCCGATCCGCGGGACATCCGACGGAATTCAATTCCAGGTTCCAGTCTTTGATTCCCAACCGGTCGAGCAGGGTCGCCAGCATCTCGAGGATCTCCGCGTCGCGTGCCGGAGATTCACTCCCGGCGGTGGTAGGCCCGATGACTTCCGCGCCAATCTGGTAAAACTGGCGGTACCGGCCCTTCTGCGGACGCTCCCTGCGAAACTGCGGTCCGATGTAATAAAGCTTCTGCAGTCCTTTGTCCCAAAGCTTGTGTTCGATGTAGGCGCGCACAACCCCCGCCGTATTCTCGGGACGCAAGGTTAGCGACTGCCCCTGGTCGGATTGCGCTCGTCCGCGATCCTCCCAGGTGTACATCTCTTTCGCAACGATGTCGGTTTCCTCGCCCACGCCGCGCGCGAACAGCTCGGTCGTCTCGAAGATGGGCGTGCGAATCTCCTGAAAGTTGTAAGCGCGAAACACGTCCCGCACCGCGGCTTCGACGAAATTCCACAGCGCCGTCTCCGGCGGCAGCAAATCGCGCGTTCCTCGGACAGCCTTGATCATGCAGGTCCGTTTCCACTTCTCAGTTCCCGGTTCTCAGTTCTCAGTGGTCGATTCCAGTTCACGTTCGTCCCTTCGGGTGCTTAGTTCGCGATCCGGTACTCGCTTCCTTCAAATATGCATCCTTGTACCCCATATAATTCCGTGCGTAGCGCATGATTGTTTCCCCCTCCTCCGGCCCCAGCTTCCGCCGAAACTTGCCCGGAGAGCCCATCCACAGCGAACCGGGCTCCACAATCGTCTTCTCCGGAATCAGCGTTCCGGCGGCGATCATCGATCCCGCTCCAATGCGAGCACCGTTTAGAAGGATGGCCCCCATCCCGATCAGGCAGCGATCTTCAATGACGCACCCGTGTAGCGTCACTGAGTGTCCCACCGTTACGTAGTCCCCCAGATATACGCCGTACTTCTCTTTCATGCCGTGGAGGACGCTGCAGTCCTGCACATTGGAATGCGCTCCGATTCGAATCTCATGTACATCGCCGCGCACCACCGCGTTCATCCAAACGCTGGCGTGCTCGCCGAGCACGACGTCCCCGATGATTTGCGCCGACGCGTCGACGAAACAAGAAGGAGGAATGGTGGGTGTCATTCCCCGATAGGACCGGATCATGCCGCGCTTGCCTCACAGAATGAAACTAAGAGACAACCCGAGAACATACCATACGGAGAGGCGACGGGCGTCCCTTCGACCTGGGCCCAGCACGGGCTCGCGGGTCGAAACGACTCGCGCAGTGGGATGTTCTATGGTTGTGGGTGCCGCAGCGGCTTCGCCTTGTCAATGACCCATTGTGGAAACACCGGTGCACCCTGCGGAGGCTTTCCCTGCGTGATCGCCCAGTGATCGAGCCAGCCGGCGCCTTCTTCCCCAACGTAGGTATCGGGCAAGCCGTACGCCTGATCGCCGAGGGCGTCTTCGAGCGTGACAAAACGGTAGCCTCTTTTGCGCATGACCGCGAGCAAGTCCCCGATCCGGTCGGCTTCCAGCTGATTGGCGTGCAGTAGCAGAATCTGCTTCGGTTCGTAGCCGACCGTCTGCTTCGAAAGCTGCTCCGAGTAAGCGAACACCTCGTCGCTGTAGGAAAGATAGCTTTTCGCGAGTTCCTCCTCGAGCGCCGCATCGCCGCGCTTCTTCGCGTCGTCATAGACTCCGGCATACATCCAGTCCCACGCGTCCAGCGTTACCGGCGCGATCCGGTACCCGCGAGCCGCCAGGAATGCCTCCGCCTCGCGCCGCGTCTGAAGATCGCGCCCCGTATCCAGGTAAGGATGCCGGAAATAGCGCAGCTTCATTTTGTGCTCCTCCAGCAGCAGCCGCGTTACGCTCTCGCCCTGCACCACGTCGTCTTGCCAAGCCTTCAATCCCACTCGATTCAGCGATGCGTGGCTGAAAGTGTGGTTGCCCAGTTCGAACCCGTAGTCCAGCCACATGCGCAGAGCCTTGATGCGCTCATCGACCTCGCCGAACTTGTAGAGTTTCTTCTCGTTGACGAACCCCACCACCGGAACCTTCTGGTCGCGAAGCGTGCCCAGCAACTTCGCCGTCATCTCAGTGATGGTCGCCGCGGGCAGGGAGTTGGCGGCGCCGGCGGGCAAATCATCAATCGTGATGGCCACCGCGCGATCGGGCTTCTCCGCCGCTCGCAGCCTCGCCGAAGCCCCCCCAACCCACACAGCGTAAAACACCACCAACACGAACATCCGCTTCATGAATGCAGTCTCCCGGCGCAACCGTTGATTTGATTCGAGCGGCTATTAGAACACGAAAGCGTTCAACGTCGGCCCATCCCGAACGCTGCTAGGATTGGCTCGCCGGCGGATGGCTCCAAGCCTGGCTTGAATCAAGCTCTCGGGTTCGGTTGAGCCTCTCCGGGGTTGCCGCAGGGAAACGTGAAGAACTGAGATTCCGTCGCGCGAGCGCAACTGCGCCCTGCGCAGGCCTGCGGATGAAGGAGGTGGTTGCGGAAGCAACGCCTTGAACCGCGATAAGCGGCGTGTCAAGACCACCGACGAGGGCTTTACGAGCACGGCGACCGACTTCGCACAGATTGATAAGACAATTGGAATCAATCACTTTCCTGCATGCTACCGCAAGCCCGCGAACTCGACGGTGGCCATCCGTGGGTATGCCGCTCGGCAGCTTCCGCTCGCGGTTGCGACTTATCTTCTAGTGCATATGGATGATGATGGAGGATGGAGGTCGACTTCATCTAACAACGAATGGAGTCCCGCCATCCCAAAACTTTGACATTCTCCCTTGACTTGCCTCCGGAATGTTGCAATAACTATCGGGTCCAACGGGACGAGTTTGGGGGTGTAGTTAGTTGGCGGAAGTCAGAATTCAAGAGGGAGAATCCCTCGAAAACGGGCTGCGACGTTTCAAGCGCAAGGTGCAACAGGAAGACGTCATCCAGGAGATCAAGCGCCACTCCTTTTACCTGAAGCCCGGCGAGAAAAAACGTGTCAAGGAAGCGTTGGCACAGAATCGTAGTCGCAAAAAAGCTCGTAAAGAACACGACTGACAACCGATGGGTCGCTGCGGTGGCGCGGCGACCCATTTGTTTTTCCCCGCGTCTCGCTTTCGGAAGCGCTGGACTTCTCCCAAGGTCCATCTCCGGCGTTTCCGTTCTGTAGCTGTGAAACCTGCGTGACCCGCAGGTGGGCCGAATCCAGGGCATATGTTCGAGGGGGGGTGCGTAACGACTCTGAGCGTACTCGCGCGTACGGAAAGCCTCGGCTTTCCTCAGCGGACGGGAGGCGAGCGGGGAATGGGGTGAGGGGATGGAATTCCAGGACAAGGTACTGAAGTGTATCGACTGCGGCGCCGACTTCGTTTTCACCGCGGGCGAACAGCTGTTCTTTCACGACAAGCAGTTTAAGAACGAACCGAAACGCTGCAAGGTGTGCAAGGCAAAACGAGTTTCGGTGCTGGGTGCGCCCACGACCGGACAGGCGCCCAACAAGACCGAAACCCGTACGACCTGTTCGCAGTGCGGCAAGGACACCACGGTTCCCTTCAAGCCTACACAAGGAAGGCCGGTCTTCTGCCGGGAATGCTTCCAGCAGAAGCGGCAGGAAGCGGCTACTGCCTGAAAGCAGGTTTTTGTAGGATTTCGGAAAGCGCCGGCGAGACGGTTTGGGGCGTCTCGCACGGCATGAGCGGATTCTTCCGGAAGGCCGCAGGCCTTTCGGGCTTCCTGGCTCTCTCGAGAGAAACCCGCCCGGGGCCTAGGGCGAGGTTTTGCCGCGCTGCTGTGTCTGTGTGTCCGTATGGCGTGCCAGCAGAGTCTCCAGCTGCTGGACTAGCTGCCTGGTCGCAATCGGCTTCACAAGGAACGATTCCACTGGTTCCTTCCTCCAGCGATCATCCTGCGGAGGGTACGCGGTGAGAATGGCCGTGGCGGGATGGTAGCGCTGCGCGTGCGCCGTACGCAATACCTCGAAGCCGGCATCCTCGGTCTCCATGCGGACGTCGGTGATGACCACGTCGTATTCATGCGCCTTCAGTTTTTCCCGCGCCTCGGCACCTGAGGCGGCGGTCTCGACGTCGAAGCGGTTCAATTCAAGCACAGCCTTCAGCGTCAACAGCACTGCAGCGTCATCGTCTACCAGCAACACGCGCCGCTTCATCGTAAAACATCCTCGAAATTGAAAAAGGTGGAAGACCGCGAAACTGGTGGCGGGACATCCTCGTCGCAAACAATGGCGCCGGCACAATGGCACCGGCACAGTGGCGGGGACTCGGTCCACTTGTCCTTGGGGCCCGGTTGCGCTGCTACTATATTACGGTGGCACGTTTTTACGTACAAAATTTTGGCTGCCGTGCGACTCAGGCCGACGGTGCTGCCATCGAGCGGCAATTCGAGGAGCGCGGTCTGGAGCGCGCCTCTGCGGCCGGGGAAGCAGAAATCGTTGTCCTGAACACCTGCACGGTCACAGCCGCCGCCGACCAGGACGCCCGCGCCGCGATCCGCCGAGTCCACCGCGAAAACCCGCTCGCCCGGATCGTGGTCACCGGTTGCTACGCGCAACGATCTCCCGAAGAACTGGTCACGCTTCCCGGCGTCACCGAAGTCATCGGTAACTCACACAAGCATCAGCTGGCAGAAATTGCAGTGCCTCCGCGGTTCGGACCGGGCTTCGGCGCCGTGGTGGAGCCCTTCCGTGCCGCTGAGGCACCGGTCCCGGGCGGGTCGTCCGACGGGGCTTTTCTCCCCCTCTCAATCCTGACAACTGAGAACCGGGAACTGAGAACTGAGAACCAGATTCACGTCTCGGACATCTTTGCTCATACCGAACTTCTGGCCGCGCCCGTTTTTGATGCGGCCAACGAACGCACCCGCCCCAATTTGAAGGTCCAAGACGGGTGCGACAACCGCTGCTCTTTCTGCGTTATTCCCTACGTCCGCGGCCAGAGCAGGTCGTTGAAGCTCGAGGACGTTCTCGGCGAAGCGAATGATCTGGTGGAGGCGGGCTACCGTGAGTTAGTCATCTCAGGGATTAATCTAGGGCGCTGGGGACGAGACCTGTCAGTCGGAAGTCATCAGTCGTCCGTCGTCAGTGAACTCGGGGCGAAGGCCGATGCGCAGCCTACGGACGACCTTCGATTGACGACCCTCATTCGTGCCATTCTCGACCGGACTGCGCTCGAAAAGCTCCGTCTCAGCTCGGTCGAGCCGATGGATTGGAGCGACGAGCTGATTTCTCTGGTGGCGAAGTCTCCGCGCATCGCCAAACACGCCCACGTGCCCATGCAATCCGGCAGCGATGCCGTTCTGCGACGGATGCACCGCAGATATCGCCCGTGGCACTACCGCGAGAAGATTGCGAAGATTCGCGCGGCCATGCCGACGGCCGCGATCGGTGCGGATGTCATGGTCGGCTTCCCCGGCGAGACCGACGCCGAGTTCGAAGAGACCCGTCGTGCGGTTGAAGACCTGCCCCTGACTTACCTGCACGTTTTCACCTACTCCGCACGGCCGGGCACGCCCGCCGCCCACATGCCGAAGCACGTGCCGGCTCCCGAAGCCCGCGAACGTAACCGTGTGCTGCGCGAATTGGCCGCGACGAAGAAACGGGGTTTCATGCGGTCATTTGTCGGTACCACCATGCAGGCGATCACGTTGCGTGCGGGTGGCAGGGACGCCCCTGTTCGCAATGAGTGTGGCCAGGGCGAGGTCACCGAGGCCCTGACCGACAACTACCTCAAGCTGCACCTCGAAGGACGTCACCAACCGAACCGCTGGGTTCACGCGCGAGTGCTCAGGGTAGAAGATGAAGCGCTGGTGGGAGTCGCCGTCACTCAGGCAAGGGCCACGCCGAGCGCGAACTGCTAAACACAAGGGTTGGGATGGCGCCACCTTTCGACCCGCTTGGAAGACGTCTGTCACTGATCCACTCGGCGTTTCCTGCATGCTAAACTCGCGATTCTGATGCGAGGTGAGATCGCTGCATGAGTGAGTTGACCTTTTATTCTGCCCTATCCATGGCAGAACAAATCCGGCAAAGGAAGATTTCTCCGCTAGAACTGCTCGACGCTCACCTGGCGCGGATCGCGAACCTCAATCCCCGGCTGAATGCTTTCGTGCAGGTGGACGACGCCCGGGCTCGGCGAGACGCTCAGGCTTTGGAGTCGGCAGCGGTGCGCGGGGAATTTCGGGGGCCGCTGCACGGGGTTCCGGTCAGCATAAAGAGTTCGCTGGAGGTGGCAGGACTTTGCTGCGCGTCGGGGACGAAGTTGCGCGCTGGGCGTATTGCGGCAAAGGATGCTGTCCTGGTGTCACGGCTGAAGGCTGCGGGAGCGATCGTGCTGGGGATTACGAACACGCCGGAACTGCTGATGGCTTGGGAGACCGACAACCTTCTTTATGGGCGTACGAACAGCCCGTGGGATGTTGCGCGAACGCCGGGCGGATCCAGTGGTGGGGAAGCGGCGGCGATCGCGGCGGGCTGTTCGGCGGGAGGCGTGGGGAGTGACGGCGGGGGCTCCATCCGAGTGCCCGCGCATTTCAGCGGGATTTGTGGGCTGAAACCGACTCCGGGGCGGATTCCCTCGACCGGGCATTACCCGGTTTCGGCGGGACCGTTCGCGTTGTTGGGCGTGGTGGGTCCGATGGCGCGGACGGTGGGAGATTTGCAGGTTTTGTTTGAAGTGATGGCGGGGCCCGACGATGGTGATCCTTCGTCGGCGCCGGTGCCGCTGCACAAGATTCAGCGGGACGATTTGAAACAGATTCGGATCGGCTACTTCGAGGATGATGGGCGAACCCCGGTCACTCCGGAGACACGTGAGGCGGTGCGAACTGCCGCCGAGGCCCTGGAGCGCGCGGGATTGCAGGTCGTGCCCTTTCGTCCGGACGGCTTGGAACAGGCGCGGGACTTGTGGTGGAAGCTGTTTGGCACCGCCGGAGGCATGATGCTTGGGCCGCTGACCAAGGGGCAGGAATCGGAAATCTCGCCCATCCTGAAGGAATTTCTGAACTGGGTCGCCTCCGAACCACCGCACACGGGACAGACCTTGCTTTATACATGGCTGTTGCGCGACGAACTACGGAACCAGATCCTGGCGCAGATGCAGGTGTTCCCAATCCTGTTGTGTCCGGCAGCAGCGATACCGGCATTTCGACACGGGGAGCGCGTTTGGAAAGTCGAAGGCAAGACGGTGAAGTATCTGGACGCCTGGAGTTACACCGAGTGGTTCAACCTGCTGGGGAATCCCGGCGCGGTTGTACCGGTCGGGCAGTCAGCGGAGGGTTTGCCGATTGGCGTGCAGATCGTGGGGCGGCCATGGGAGGAGGAGTTGCTTCTCGCAGTGGCAACCGAAGTGGAGAGGGAGTGCGGAGGGTTCCGGAAACCGCCGCTTGAATAAGGTAAAACGAAACGATTTTGGGGTGTCTTCCATCCCGCTGCTCCCTCCATAGCTTCCGAGTTGCCCCAATCTGTGCGGCTGGTTTCGGAGGCCTCCTAGCATCAAGTGTTTCGGGCTTTCCGATTAAGCGAACCTCTCCTCTGAGTCGGGGGGGTGGAGACATCCCGCTGCAGGTCTAACGACTCAGTGTGAAGTTGACGAGGGTAGTGGTCTCTACTTCCACCGGTATCCCATTCAGAATGTATGGCCGATATACCCATTGTTTTACGGCCCCCATCGCAGCTGGCGCGAGCAAAGGGTGGCCACTGATCAAGCGCACACTCTGGACGGTCCCGTCCCTGCCGATCACGGTGAGCAAGGCAACAGTTCCTTTAACGCCCGATTTCTGTGCCTGTTGCGGATAGATCGGTTGCACTCGACGAATCAGGAGGCTCTGGATTGCGCCCTGAGGCAACCGGACTCGCTGGGATGCAGCCTCTTGTGAGGTGTCGCCTGCAGTCGAGCTGCCGATTCCGCCCGTGCGCTCCACTTGGTCGGAATGCGCACCTGCCGCAACGCCGCCGGCATTTCCCGGCTTCACAAGTTTGCGGGTTGAATGCCCCGCGGCCTTCCCATATTTGCTGGAGCTCGTTTCCTTAAGGTTTGATCCCTGCTCACCTGACAAATGTCCGAGCTCGGTTCCTGTCTTTTTCGTTTCGGAACGGTCGAACGCTGATGTTGGATTTCCATTTGGGGAGGCCCGGCTGACGTCTGTAGCCTGCGCTGGCCTGGCTGCTTCAGGGTGTCGAGTCTTCAGATAATAGGTTAGCCCGCCCAACCCGGCCAAAAGCAGCACGAAGCCTCCCAGTGCGAAACGCCACCGTGGCAAAGGTTTCGCTACCCGAACGGCGCGGAGTTGCTGATTCTGGACGTCGTTTCCGTGCGGTGCGGCGCACACCTGCAAAGACAACTGCTCGATTAGCTTGGTGAACTCAGTATTTGGAACACCAGGGCGCCAGTCCCTGAGATCGGCGCCATTCAGCAACCGAAATGCGAGAGGCGCGTCAACGGCTTCGAGAAACACTGGTACTAAGATCCCACGCCGCTTCCCTTCCGACGCTTCGTTTCTCACCCACTCCGAAGCGACGGAGACCGCAGACCAAAGCACGATCACAGCCTTAGCTTCGGCTAGCGCTTTCTCGATCACCTGGTCAAAGGATTTGCCCAGCGGGATCTTCCGGTCCCACCAAACCGACCACTCATGGGCGGTCAGCGCTTCCGCCAGCGCTTGAGCCTGCGCGCGCTCTTCCGAGGCGTAACTGAGGAAGATATCTGCCATCGCCTGGATTCCGAGACGGGTCCCGGTCTCCTCGGTCGAGCAACCGGCGGTGCCTCGCGAAGGGGGAGGCCGGCAAAATAGAATGGTAACCCGAGTTGAGGGATTACGGAATTGAATGATTGGGGCGCCACGACAAGTGCTCCTAGCGAAAATTCCGTGTAGTCGAGGACGAGTGTTACTTGCCAGGTGAACAGACAACCTCGAAGGGGTGTGATTTTCGAAGAAGTAGCCTTGGCCCTCTCCTGTAATGTTCTGGCAATATTCTGCAATGAACAACGATTGGACTGCTCACGCGTAATAGGATCAATCCGGCAAACCATTCCCTACACTCCACCGGCAACTTCATTCGGAAATCTACCCATGGATGAATTGCCATGTCGCGCTCGCGACCGTTCGATCGAACTCCTATCTGAATGGATAGGACTCCTAACTGGATCGCTGGAGATTCCGGCATCCAGTCGTCGGCTGCCCGCGACTTCTCCCCATACAATCTATCGGTTGCATGCGATGGACGCCCCCGGGTCTTTGGCGTCTTGCGTGCACGCTCTTGCTGCCGTAGCGGGGCGATTGACCTCGATTCAGTCGGCGCCCGCTATGGTCCGAGCTAGCGTGGCTCATCAGGATTCTGAGAGACACAAACGGTCGGTCCCGGGCTCGGGAGGAGATCCTGTGAAAATCCCACTGCCTTCCTCAATGAAGCGCAAAGGCTTCCCGCAATGGCGGCCCGTCCTTCGGCGTGTCGGTGATTTACAAACCGGTTGCACCGTTGTGACAATGCGCGAGCCGGCGTCTTCCAAAAAACTTGGCACCAGGGGGACTCAAAACCTGCTCCGCCTCTTGTCTGTGTTTCTTGTACTCTCCCTGTCGGTCACTGCTTACGCGCAACAGACTCAACCTGACGCCGCCGTATCAGCGCAGGTCACCGCAAAACTGGTGCTGGAAGACGCAACGCCAGTAAAATTGCGTCTATCTCGGAACCTATCATCCGCGGACTCCAAGACGGGAGACACCGTTGACTTCGAAGTGCTCGAAGAGGTCAGAGTCGGAGATGTGCTGGTAATTTCCAAGGGTGGCGTCGCTTGGGGCACCGTGACCGACGCCGAGCCCAAGAAGAGAATGGGGCGGGGGGGCAAATTGAACATGACCATTGACGCGGTGCGTCTTCTTGACAGTGAGAAGGCTGCTCTCCGGGGCGTCAAAGACGTACAGGGAGGCGGCCATACAGGAGCAATGACGGGCGGTATTGTTGCCGCCTCGCTAATCGTTTGGCCCGCTGCGCCGTTTTTTCTGTTCATGCACGGCAAAGACGTCACAATTCCGAAGGGTACTGAGATTACGGCGTACATCAATGGCAACTTCCCGCTGGACGCGGCAAAGTTCGATCCGCAATCCTCCGCGAGTGGCGGAGCAGTAGCGACAGCTGCGCCCGCCCAGGGCCCACCGGTTTCTCAGGTGAGCTTGGAAATCTCCTCAACGCCGCCAGGAGCAGACATCGAGCTGGACGGGAGCTTCATTGGCAATACCCCGTCATCCGTCGGTGTCTACCCTGGAGATCACGCGATCAAGCTCACGAAAACCGGCTATGCCAAGTGGGAGCGGAAGCTCAAGACATCGACCGGGACGGTAAAGGTTTCACCCGAGCTTGAACCGCTGGCCGCGAGCGCGGCGAAACGTTGATGATGAATCGTCTAGCGGTGATCCTCGGGGCGCGGCGACTCGAGGGGCGGGTGCTGGAGGTGAGGGCGCCAGGTTGGTCTCCAGCGGTGAGTTTGAGCGGGCCTGCCGTCCGCTCCCTGAGCTCGCGCCACAGGGAATGAAGGTGCGCGTAGGGATGGAGGCGAGCGGGCCTGCGCTGGTTTGAACGACTGCTCAGTGAGTTGAAGTGTGAGTTGTGGATCGGGGACGCCGCCGAGATCCGTACGAAGCGAGTATGCCAGCAGAAAACGGATCGCCAGGATGCACAGTTGGCTCTGAAATTGATGCTGGAAGATCGTTTTCCGCAGATCGGGGCGCCGAGTCGTGATCTGTGGCAATTGCTGTGCAAACAGCTTCCGACGTGCCTAGTTTGGGGTGACGGGGGGATGACGAGTTTCCTGCCGAAAGCGGGAGCAATCTCGCCGGGTCTACGTTTTCGTGACAACCGACATGGGTCGACTTTGCAGGAAGCCGATGACCAGCGCGCTATTTATTTGCAAGCCGCCGTTGTAGCGGACGAGGCCCTTCTTCCTGAACCGAGTCATAAAATGACTTACCCTTGCGCGGGTCGTACCAACCATCTCCGCCAGGGTCGATTGGCTCACCTTCAGGGGGCTGTCCGGCTTTGATTCCTCGATGATGTGCCCAAACAGCAACAGAACCCGAGCCAGTCGCCTTTCGCTGAAATTGAAGAATTGATCCACCAAATCTTCCTCGATTCGAACAACCCGGGCAAGCAGATATTCAACAAACAGCGCTGCAAATTGCGGGTCTCGCCTGAGCGTGCGAACCGTGATGTCCTTTCGCAGTCGAGTGATATTGGAAGCCCCAATTGATCTCGCCGTGCAAATCCGCAGAGATTGCCCTGCTAAACAGCCTTCACCAAAAAAGCTACCTCGCTGCAGGAAGGCGATTATGGCTTTCTTGCGACGCGCGGAGACCACCGTGAGCTTCACTGTGCCGCTCTGGATATAGAAAAGAGCATCAGCTGTATCCCCTTGCGAAAAGACGATCTCTTTGTCTCGGTAGTTCCGAACCGTCATTCCAGTACGGAACTTTTTGCGGAAAGCTGTGGCACTCAAGCCGGGAGTACGCTTACTTGCCATTCGGATCTGACTCGCAATCAAATCAAGAAATTGGCCAGCGACGGCAATCGTACCCACCCAGGGCGAACTCCGTCTAGATGTTCAAGATTGAACACGCCTCGACGATGCGGTTTTTCCTTGCCTGACACCGCCTGTCCGGGGATCCGATTCACAAACTGCTCCTGGAGCGCGATCCGATTGAGGGTCGCGATCTGGCTTCGCAGCCGACGTTGTCGCGTTTCGAGAACGGGGTTGGGGTCAAGGAGCTGTATCGGTTGGGCGAGTTCCTGGCCGGCAGCGTAATCCGGCGCCACGCCAAGCGGCTGCACCATCGCGCTCATCGCGTCACCATCGATCTGGATCCGACGGACGATCCCACCCACGGTGCGCAGCAGTGGTCGTTCTTCAATGGACACTACGACACCTGGTGCTACCTCCCGGTGATGGGTTTTGTCAGCTTCAACCACGAAGCCAAACAGTATCTCTGCGCCGCGGTGTTACGGCCCGGCAACGTGACCGCGGCGGTGGGCGCGGTCGCCCTGCTGCGGCGTTAAGCGCGCAGACCAAGGCGCATTCCATCGAAGTGCAATGGCCGAGCGGGCAGGCGGATAGGGTCTCTCTGCCATTGCCACCGATCAGACCGTCACCCTTCAAGAAGGGTAAGGTGTGGGAGCGGCGCGGGCTTATGGCAAGCGTGTCGTAGCACCGGGCGCGGTGAAGGGCGCAACCAACCAGACGTGGTTTCGTCCGCGAGAACCAGCCGGTTGCTCACCGGCTGAGGGCGGATTCGGGATGACAATCCCTTCGTCTCTGGATTCCAAAGCGTAGGTCGCGACGTCCCTGCGTGGCGTAAACTCTCCTCAGCCAAAATTGAGTGGGCTACCTGCTTTGACGGAGCATATTCGGGTCATGAGATCGATTCGTATCACGTTGATTGCGGCGGTCGCATTGGGGACAGCAGGCTGGTTCGCGGGCGCTCCTTACCGCGCGTCCGAGGGGGACGGCGCCGCCAAAGCGAAGGAAGCGGCGCGGCTGAACAATATTGGCGTCGCCTATATGAACCAGCAGCTGTTCGAGAAGGCTCTGAAGTCGTTTGAAGCGGCCAGCGCGCAAGATCCAAAGCTGACGATTGCGCGGATGAATCGTGGCGTGGCCCTGCTCAACCTCCAGCGCGTGGATGAGGCGAAGGCGATTCTGGAGGACGTGGTGAAGCAGGATCCGAAGGAAGCCCACGCTTGGTACAATCTGGGTCTTTTCCACAAGAACACAAGCGACACGGATCATGCGATTGCGGCGTTTAAACATGTAACCGAGATTGATCCCAGCGACGCCGACACCTGGTATTTCCTGGCCACGGTATACGCGCAGGCCAAACAGTATCCGGCGGCGATAGGAGCGTTTCAGCACGCCCTGCAACTGAATCCGTTGCACGCCTCGGCGGAGTTCGGGCTTTCGCGCGCCTACCAGCAGTCGGGTGATGCCGATCACGCGCGCGAGCATTTGAAGAAATTCCAGTACATCAAGGACAACAAGCTGGGCTCGCCGATGAGCTTGGCCTATGGGGAGCAGGGACAATATTCGCGCGCGGAGGAGTCGGCGGGGGCGGCTGAAAAGGTACCGCCGGCGATTGCGGTGAGATTTGTGGACATGACGGGGCGGGCCGGCATTGTGACGAAACCTTCGTCCGGCGAAGTCACCCATGTTCGAGAATCCCTGGGCTCCGGTGCGTGCTTTCTTGATTACGATGGCGACGGCCGGTTGGACGTGTTCCTCGCGGATGGTGGTCCGCAGAGCGGGATGGGGCTCTATCGCAACTTGGGCGGTGGAGCGTTCGAGGACGTGACCGTCCAGGCAGGTCTTGATCCCAAGATGCACGGCCTGGGATGCACTGCTGGCGACTATGACAACGACGGAGCGATCGACTTGGCGGTGGCTAGCGAGGCCGGCGTTTCTCTATTCCACAACGAGAAGAACAGTGCCTTCAAAACGGTCACCAGCGGCGCTGGCCTCAAGTCAACCGGGCCGGTTTTGGGCGTTGACTTTATCGACTACGATCACGACGGCGATCTCGACTTGTACGCGGTGCGCTACACGGGCAAGCCTGTCTTTGATCCACGCCAGACGTCGGCGGTCGATACCAACGCGGTCGGATCGAACGTCATGTGGCGTAACAACGGCGACGGGACTTTTACGGATGTGACCGAGACGGCTGGGCTTAGAGGGCGGGCGCCCACAGTTGGCGTGGTTGGAACCGACTACAACAATGATCGTGCCATAGACATTCTGCTCGCCGGTTGGGATACGAGCGTTCTTGAAAACCCCCGGGAAGGGAAGTTCCTCGAGCGCAGGCCATGGTCAATTCGGCCTTCCCCTGATCCAGGGGTGGGCATTCTTCCTAGCGAGACCGTGGGCGTTGCCGTTCTTGACTTCAATCACGATGGTTGGATGGATGCCGTGTTCACGCACCGCGGCGCCCCTGGCCTGACGCTCTGGCGCAATGTCCGGGGAAGCACGTTCGAGCAGGCGCCACTTCCAAAGACCGATTGGGTCGACGGTTTCGGCGTTGCCGCCATTGACTATGACAACGACGGCTGGGTCGATCTGGTGGCTGTGGGCGAGACCAAGGATGGCAAGGGCGAAGTGCGGCTCATCCGCAATTTGGGGCCGGATGGGTTCAAGGACGTGACCGCTGATGTCGGCCTAGACAAAATCGCATTGCAGGATCCGCGCGCAATCCTCACGGGCGACTATGACGGCGATGGGGCCACCGACCTGCTGATCACGCAGAGCCACGGGCCGGCGCTGTTGCTGCGCAACCAGGGCGGCAACAAAAACAACTGGCTGCGCCTGGCTCTGAAGGGACTGAACGATAACAAGTCAGCGATTGGGACGAAGGTGGAAGTGTTTGCCGGCGCGAACCGGCAGAAGTTCGAGATCTACGGGTCGTCCGGATATTTGGGACAGAACTCAACGGATCTGGTCGTGGGTCTTGGACAGGCGAAACAGGCGGACGTGGTGCGCATGCTGTGGCCCACCGGAGTCCTGCAGGATGAAATCGAAGTTGCCGCGAACCGCGAGCAGCCTTACCTGGAACTCGATCGGCGGGGGAGTTCGTGTCCAACTTTGTTCGTGTGGGACGGGCATCACTACGAACTCGTTGGAGACATGATCGGGGCCGGAGTGGTGGGGCACTGGGTCGGGCCCGGGGAGCGCAACGTCCCGCGTCCGGCGGAGTACATCAAGGTGGATCGTGACACGATCCATTCGAAGGATGGCAAGCTGAGCTTCCGGCTCATGGAGCCGATGGAGGAGGCAGTTTATCTCGACGAAGTGAAAGTGCTGGCGGTCGATCATCCGCGCGATTTCGACGTCTATCCGAATGAGTATTTCGCGAGCAACCCGCCGTTTCCGCCGTTTCGCGTGGTTCAGAGCCGTGAGGCGCAGCTGCCGGCGGGGGCTTGGGATGAGCACGGACATGACCTCATGCCAAACCTGCGTGCGGGTCGTTACTTCGGGGACTTTGAGTTGCTGGTGTTTCACGGGTTCACCAAGATGCACACCCTGGAACTCGACCTGGGCGAGCCGTACCGCGGCGGGCCGCTTGTCCTGTTGATGCACGGGGAGACCGAATACTTCAGCGCGACCAGCGTGTACGCGGCGCACCAGGCGAAGGTCGAAGCGATTGCGCCCTACCTGGAAGCTCTCGATAGTCATGGCAACTGGGCGCGCGTCGTCGACGACATGGGATTCCCGGCGGGTGGTCCGCGCACCACGACTCCGGACCTGACGAAGAAGCTGCCGATCGGCACGCGGCGAATCCGCATCCGGACGAATCTACAGGTCTACTGGGACAGCATTCTGATCGATCGCAGTCCGCAGAACGGGCAAGTGCGCCTGACGCCGGTTCCGCTGGCGAGCGCGAATCTGGATTTTTACGGACATCCGCGACAGATCGAAGATCGGCCGCCGGGGAATGTGAAGTATGTTTACGAAGAGGTGAGTCCGACCGGGCCGTTTGCCCGGCAGGCGGGGGCTTACACGCGCTACGGGGATGTACTGCCCTTGCTGACTAAGTTCGACGATCGCTTGGTGGTATTCGGGACGGGGGATGAGATTGCGTTGGAGTTTGATCCGGCGAAGCTTCCGGCGCTGCCTTCGGGCTGGACTCGTGATTACTTCTTCCTGGTGAAAGGGTACGAGAAGGATATGGACTTTTACGCGGCGGATGGATTCACCCTGGAACCGCTGCCCTTCAAGTCGATGGGGAGCTATCCGTATCCGGCGAAGACGTATCCGCTGGACCGGGAGCACGTGGACTATCTCCTCGAATACAACACGCGGCATGTTTCGGGGAATGAGGCGCGGGGGTATGGCTATCAGTATCCTCAGAAGTAGGGGCGGAAAGCCCTTCACCACGGAGCGCGGTTTTCATGGTCGAAGCCTTCGCGGTGGTCCTTCGTGTCCTGGTGGTTGATGGTTTGATCTCTGCGACCGCTACAGTCCCCCACCCTTGCCGTAGTCTTTCGGCAGCGCCTTCGCGAGATCCTTCCAACCCACCAGCACGAATCCCTGGTCTTTTAGGAATTTCCGGAATTCTGAGCTCTTGACCATGTCGAAGTCGTGCTGGCGCCAGGCTGCGCCCCAGTCTGGGTGATCGAAGGTGGCGCCGCGCATTTCGTCGTCGTCGTAGGCCAGGTGAACGATCACTTCGTAGACGCCGGGGCCAAGGCCGGCGAGAGCCTTCTCGTACCAGGCAGTCCAGTCCCGGGCGTCGACACCGGGCTCGATGGAAACGACTTTCTGAATCAGCACCTCTTCGGCTGGCGGAGTGATGCCGAGCGGGCCGTGCGTGCCCTGCCACTCTTCGAGGATCGGGAGGTTATAGGTATGGCCCATCTTCTGATAGATCTTGTAAAGATCGGTGTTACCGAACAGAGCGGCCATGTGGGTGTCGAGGTGGGTCAGGTGGACACCGAATTTTTGTGCGCGCTCGATTTGTGCGCGTAACTCGGTCTCGACTTCGGCGGGCTTCGCGTTCTTGACTACCTGCGGCGTTTCAAGAGGGAGGTAGCCGTCGGCATCGAGCAGGCTCGACACTGTGTCCCTCGAACTTACGGGTCCCCAGCGGAAGGGAGTCCACTCGCTGTTGAGGGCCTGATGAATGCCGAGATCCGCGTCGGGATGGGTTTTCGCGAAGCTCGCCGCTTCGAGAAACCAGGGACAGGGGACGAGGATGCTGGCGGAGGTGATCCAGTGATTCTCGAGAGCTTCGGACGTGGCGCGGTTTACGGAGTGGTTCATGCCGAAATCGTCGGCGTGGATTACGAGCAGGCGCGCGGTGGGGACGTACCCGAGGCGCTCCTGAACGGTTCGGGCGGGAGTTTGGGCGAGAGACGGGGCGGCGCAGAGGGCGAGCAAGATGTTGGTCGAGAGTTGAGACCAGCGCATAGGACCTCCTAACGTTCCTCAACACGCCACGCGAAAGATTCCTTCCGCGGTACCTAGCGCCCGGAGGCGCGTTCATCGACCGGTTTTCAGCAACGCCTCAAAAGGCGTGCCTGGATTCGAAGATCTTTACTGGGCTTCTTCCGGAGGCAGTTCGAAATCGACCAGATCTCCGCGGAAGCCCCTGGTCTTGATGGCCCCGAAGGCGATGCCCACCGCCATCCAGATGCCACCGACAATCCAAGCTTTCCAGCTGAGGTTCTTCCATAGAAAGAAGCAGATGGTGAAGCCCGCGAGCGGTGGCGCAAGAACGGCCAGGATGGCCAACAACCCACCCGCGACCGCGAGAACGGCCCAGTTCGATGTCGGCCACAGCACGAGCGCGATCACCACCGCGGTGAGTACCAAGGGCGGGATCGGACGCTTGCCGCCTTCGCGGACGTAGTAGCGGACGAAAGCCGCCAGGTTCACGCCCATGAAGGCGATCAGCGCGCCGAAGTTGAGCATTTCCGCGCCCAGGCCGTAGCTGAAGAGGCCGATGCTCACCAGCAACGCTCCCGCCAACGCGATCGCACCGACAAAGAACACGTTGTTGCGCGGCACATGCCGCTTGGGATCGACCACGCCGAAGAAAGATTGGGGGAGAGCCTTGCTGCGTCCCATGCCGTAGAGCAAGCGGGCGGCGCCGATTTGCGCGCCCATGCCGGAGCCGAAGTTCGCCACCAACAAAGTGAATCCAACGATGGCAAAAAGGGGCTTCCAGGCGCGGCCGGCCACGAAGGTGAAGGCGGTGTCCACGTTTGGAAACGGCTGGGTCGCGGGCCACAAAAGCTGCGCCGCATAGACCTCAAAGGCCGACAGAATGCCGATCACGAAGCAGGTAAGGACGGTGGCGAGCAGAATGTTTCGGCGGGGATTCTCTGCCTCCTCAGAGAGTGTAGAGATGCCATCGAAGCCGATGTAGCTGAGCACTGCGATCGACGTGGCCGCCAGCACGGCTTTGGAATTCCACAGCTGGGGATCATAAAAGGGACGCGTGAAGAAGGCGGCGCCATCGTGCGGGTTGCTGAAGATGTAGCGCGCTGCGGCCATGAAGAAGACGGCCACCACGGCGCCCATGCCGGCCGCGAGCAACGTGTTGAGGCGCGCGGAGGTCTTGATTCCCTGAATATTGAGGAACGTGAATACGGCTCCGAAGAACAGGGCCCATCCCCAATAGGGAATTTCTGGAGCGAAGACGTTGGCCTGCTGGCTGCACCAGATGATGCAGATCATGGGATTGAGCATATAGTCCATGACCATGCTCCAGCCGGTGACGTAGCCGAGCGCGGGATTGATTTCCTGGCCGACGTAGGTGAAGGCGGATCCAGCGCTGGGATAGGCCCGGGCCATGCGGCCGTAGCTGAAGGCCGTGAACAGCATGGCGACCATTGCGATGAGAATGGTTGTAACGACGTGACCCCGGCCACGGTCACTGAGCACCCCGAAGACCGACATCGGCGCCACGGGTTGAATGACGATCACTCCGTAGAGGATCAGGTCCCACAGGGTGAGGGTGCGCTTAAGACGCGGTGCGCGAGTGGTTGTGTCAGTGGCCATCCTGCTCCTTGGCTACGAAGCTCAACAAAAAACCCCATCCGCCGAGGCGGAGATGGGGTTCCGGGGAAAGGCTGCTCCGTCGGGAGCAAGCGAGAGCACAAGCAATGATTGGAATTCGCGGAACCATAACAAAGCCATGGAGCGGGCGCAAGAACTTTCTCGTAGACGGAGTGGGTCGCATGGGGCCCGGTTCACTCACGACCCGATCGTCCATACCGATGAGGCGCAGCGCTCTGCGCCGCGTCGACGGGCGTCGACGCCCGTCGCTCCACCCGCAGGCGTTTTTCTCCGCCGCATTTATTGCACATTCCAGCCGCTTACTTCCACCGCCGCCCTGGCCGTCCCCAGCCGGCTGCTGCGATAGGTCGCGGTGATCTCGCGCTTCTCACCAGGAAGCAGGGAGATATAGTTGTCTTGCCAGATCACGGGGAGAATCTCCTCGCCGCCTGCGCCCCGGTTGACCTTCAGACGCACGAAGAAGGCCAGCGTCTTCGTCGGGTTCTCAAGCGTGACGTGGGTGACCGTTTCTTCTCCTTTGCGTTCGGAGCGGCCCCTGACCTTCAGTTTCACTTTCGGCAACTGGCTGAGCGCGGTGTAGTCCGCGAATGAAGCGGTGGGCGTCGTGTACCAGTTGGATCTCTCCCAGTCGAGCGTTTCCGGCTTGGCGGACAGCCAGTAGAAGTTCGAGCCGACCAGCTTTCCAGCGCTGTCCTCGAGCCGCAGCAGCAGGAAGTAGACGGGACTGGGGTTGTGCAGTTCAGGGAGGGTGAGCACTTTGCTGGTGCTGTCCGCGGCCGCATCGACGGCGGTCTCTTGCGTGAGTTCCTCCGTCATGTCGAGGTTGTAGACCTTGGTGATCAGCTTCAGGCCCTGGGCGCTCTGATACTGACTGCTGACCACCCACACGGAGCGGTCGTCATAGCCGTAGACCGGATGCAGCGGTTCCAGGGCGCGCTTGGCTCCGAAATATCCCCCCGCAGGACGCAGGTAGAAGTCGTAGAGGTGCCAGATCATCGACGGCCAGGCATTGTTCAGCATCCACTGGATCACGCCCGTCGAGGTGTACTTGTTGCGACTGTAGGCCTCGAACATGGCGCGGATGCCCTCGTAGTTCATGAGCTGGGCTTTGAGCGTGTAGTCTTCGAGGGTGTCGGCCTTGCCGTAGCGAGCAGTCAGGGCCTCGGTGTAAACGTGCATATCCTTGAACTCACCGCCACCCGCGTGGAAGTTCCACCAGTCATCGATGGGCCAGAGGTGATCCTTGGGCAGCATGGTGCGGAGACTCTCGATCGGCGGGACCGCGGGGCCGGGGCTGGTCTCCGTGTTAAAGCCATGCGCGCCCCCGCATTGTCCGAGCTTGCAGTGATACGTACTGTCGATCTTGTCTTCGGTCCAATAGGAAGGAGCGACGTATTCGTAAGGGCCGCTCATTTTCACGCCGCTGCTTCCAGTGACCGATGTCGACTCGCCCGACGCCGAAGAGACGATGGGGTTCGGGAAGCGCAGCTGCTGTTCGACGTCGAGGTACATCTGCTCCACATCCGGTGGCGGCGGGCCATCGCTGCCGTTGAGCCACATGACCAGGCTGGGGTGATTGCGCATGCGGTAGAGCTGGTCGGTGAGGGAAGCTTTCGCGATCTCGAAGTCGTGAGGCTTCCACTTGGCCCAATGCTCCCAGTGATCGCAGCAGCACCATCCGGCCATGACCAGAATGCCTTCGCGGTCGGCGCGGCTGAAGAATTCCTCCGTTTCCAGTTTTCCCTCCAGGCGGATGGTGTTCAGGCCCAGGTCTTTCACGTAACGAAATTCGTCCTCAAGGCGCTCGGAGTTCTCTCGGAGCATCATGTCGGGCGACCAGCCGCCCCCGCGGATCAGGATTCTCTTGCCGTTGATCGAGAAGACCCGGCTCTTTTGCTCGTTCAGCTCGGAGGTGACTTGGCGGATGCCGAAGTGGGTTTCCGCGCGGTCGGAGGTTTTGTCGCCTACCTGGAACTCCAGGCTGAGCGGGTAAAGCTCCGGCTTGCCCATCTGCGCGGGCCACCAGAGGCGGGGACTGGTGAAGTTGAGTTGGGAGAATTTGTCCGGCTCGAAGGCGATGTCTTTGCTCTGGTTTGAGCCAAGCTCGACATCCTGGGAGAATTCGACGTTTTCGATCTTGCCTTTCAGCGTGCCTTTGATCACTTGACCGGTGGCGTTCTTCAGAAGCGCAGTCACGGTGAGTTGGGCGTTGGAGCCGTCGACGCGCGCGACGACGGTCGGGTAACGCAGCGCGACGGGGCCGCTGGCGGACAGGTAGACTTCGCGCCACAGTCCCATGTTCCGGTCGGGCGGGGCGGGGTTCCAATCGACGAAGGTGATGGCGAGGTCGGTGTCGGTGGGCGCATAGACCTGCACCGCGAGGACGTTTCCTGCGCCCGGCTTGGCAGCATCGGTGACGTTGAATTCGTAGGTGCGCCACGCGCCGGCTACGTCGTCGGACTTGGCGATCTGTTTTCCATTCAGCCAGACGTTGGCGCGGTAGTTGATACCGCGGAAATTCAGCCAGATCGTTTTGCCCTGGTAGTTTGCGGGAAGCGTGAAGGCCTTCCGATACCACCACGAGGGGGCGTAGGGGCTGTCGGGCTGCATCGGGAGGTTGGAGAAGTTGGCGCCGATGGGATAGGTGACTCCCGGAAACTGGCGCAGGTTCATGCCGAAGAACGGGTCGGGAAGAACCTTGTGCTTCACCAGGGCGCTGACCACGGTGGTCGGTACGCTGACGGTGTACCAATTCCTGGGCTGGAAAGCGGGCTTGGAGAGCACTTCACCCGACTGATCCACCTTGCTCGAAGACGCGAGCGTCCAGCCCTCGGCCAGGGGGAGCTTCAAGATCTGCGGGGAAGAACGGGGTGTGTGTTGTGCGCTTGCGAACTGGGCGACGAGCACGAAAACCACCCGGAAAAAGATACGGACCTTCATCGTTGAGCCCCTTTGAAAATATGAAGAAATGCGAGCCCGTGCGGGCGCTGCGGGCGCGACCCCGGAACCGCGGCGCTCACCGGGACCTGAAAAAGGTCGCGCAGCTTGATAACACGTTTTATTGATTCGTTTCAATAGGTGTTTTTCGACGATTTCCCGGGCCCGCGGCGATTTCCCGGAATCGCCTCTCCTGCGCCTTTCCCAGTTTGGGTCCGGCCGCCTCGACCCGCGGATGTCCGGGCACGGTTAGTTTATAATCTACAATTCCGCCCCCAAACTCTGGAGTGATAAGAGAGTGATAAGAGAATGATCCGATTTCTGCAAACCCCTGGTCCCGTCAAGAAGATCATCCTGAGCGGGATCCTGTTAGTTTTCTGTGGCGCCATGGTGATTACGCTGATCCCAGGCGGCCTCGGTTCCGACCTGATGGGGCAGCCCACCCGGGGCGTGATCGCCAAGGTGGCCGGCCAAGACATCACCACGCAGGAAGTTCAAGAGCGCGCCAAGGCCATGGTCCAGCAACAATTTCCGCAGGGCGGCGCCATGACCAGCCAGCTGCTTCCTTTGTTCCTGCCGCGCGCCGTAGAACAGCTCATCGCGGGCAAGGCGATTGTGGCGGAGGCTGAGCGGCTGGGCCTGAAAGCGACGGATGCGGATCTGCGCGACGAACTCGAGCATGGCCGTTACGCGGCGACGCTGTTCCCGGGCGGGAAGTTTATCGGGCAGGAGGCGTACGAAGGCCTGCTCTCGCAGAACAGCCTGACGGTCGAGACGTTCGAGCGGGACGTGAAAAACGACATCCTGCAGCAAAAACTTGTGACGTTGGTGACGGGCAGCGCGGGGGTATCCCCCGCTGAGATCCGGCAGCAATTTCAGAAAAGCAACACCAGGGTGAAGTTTGCATATGCCGTTCTGTCCCAGGATGACATCCGCAAAGGGTTGCATCCTACCGACGAGGAGTTGAAGGCGTTCTACCAGCGCAACCAGGCCTCGTACAACAACTCCATCCCGGAAAAGCGGAAGATCGAGTACGTGTTCCTGGAGAAAGGCAAAGTGCTGGCGCAGATCGAGGTCACGCCGGACGATGTCAAGGCCTATTACAACCAGCACCAGGACCAATATCGGGTGCCCGAAGAAGTGAAGGTCAGCCACATCCTGATCAAGACGCCCTCGGCCGGAGCGGATGGCAAGGTTGACGAAAAGGGCGTCGAGGAAGCGCGCAAGAAAGCAGAAGACGTGCTCAAGCAGTTGAAGGCGGGGGCGAAGTTTGAGGATCTGGCCAAGAAGTATTCAGAGGATCCGGGCAGCGGCAAGCAGGGCGGAGAACTGGGCTGGATTGGCCGGGGCCGCACCGTACCGGAATTTGAGAAGTCCGCCTTTTCGCTTCCGAAAGACCAACTCAGCGATCTGGTGAAAAGCACGTATGGCTTCCACATCATCCGTACGGAAGACAAGCACGAGGCGCACCTGAAGTCGCTCGACGAAGTCAAGGACCAGATCGAGCCGCTGATCAAGCAGCAGAAGGCCGGTAGGATGATGGAGAACGCCGGGAACGCGCTGCTCGAGCAGGCGCGCAGCGGGGGGCTCGAGAAAGCGGCTGCCGCGAAGGGTCTGAACGTCGTGACCACCGATTTTGTGGGCCGCAGCGACGTGTTGCCGGGAATCGGCGTAACTCCGCAGTTCATGGATGCGGTTTTTACCGAGCGCGAGAAGGCGCCGCCCGATCTGGCGCAGCTGTCTCAGGGGTCTGTGGTCTTCCAGGTGCTCGCGATTCAGCCGCCGGCAACGCCGGCTTTCGAGCAGATTCGCCAGCGGGTGGAAAACGAGTTCAAAAATGAGCGCGCCAGCATTCTGCTTTCCCAAAAAAACCAGGAGCTTTCCGATCGCGCCAAGACCGAGCACGACCTGAAGCGAGCCGCCAAGGAACTGGGCGCCACGATCAAGACGAGCGACTTTGTCCTTCCGGACGGACAGGTGCCGGATATCGGGAGCATGACGGGGCAGGCGGCGGTGGCATTCACGCTGAAGCCGGGCGAGATCAGCGGACCGCTCACCGCCGGGAGCAACGGGGTTGTTCTCTCGGTGCTCGAAAAACAGGAGCCCACCGAACAGGACTTCGCCGCCAAGAAAGACCAGATTCGGGACTCCCTGGTGCGCACGAAACAGCAGGACTTGTTCGGTCTGTTCCTGGCGAATCTTCGCCAGCAGATGGAGAAATCGGGCAAGATCAAGATCAACCAGCAGGAGATGAAGAGCCTGACAAAGGGCCAGCCCGGGGAAGAGGGCGTCTAAGGTTGAGGTCCCAGACACGGATGGGGCCTTGGCCGCGCGCTCTCTGCGGCTCGGCTCCGTCTCAGACTCGGTGGAAAACGATGTAACTGCATGCCCTTTGCTCGCGCCACAGGCATTCTGCTGCATCCAACTTCGCTGCCTGCGCGCGGTGGAATCGGAGACTTCGGCCCTGCGGCTTACGAGTTTGCCGACTTTCTGGCGTCGGCCCGCCAGGGCCTCTGGCAAGTGCTGCCGCTTGGGCCGCTGGGCTACGGCAACTCCCCTTACTCCTCCACCTCCGCCTTTGCGGGAAATCCCCTTCTGATCAGCCTGGAACGGTTGGCCGATCATGGCTGGACGGACCGGTCGCGGATCGGTGATTCCTCCGAGCCGGTGGCGCCGGTCGAGTACGAATCCGTGTTCCGGCGCAAGATGCCTCTGCTCGCGGAGGCGGCCCGGCACTTCGCAAGGCATTCGAGCGGCAACGCGCGCGTTCGCTTCGAACAGTTTTGCCGGGACAATCAGTCCTGGTTGGACGATTTCGTGCTGTTCGACGAATTGCGGTCCCGTTACCGGCTGGCGACCTGGAACGAGTGGCCGGTGGAGTTGGCCCGGCGAGAGCCTCAGGCGATGGACAAGATTCGCCGGGAGCTGGCTGACGACCTGGCCATGCGGCGAGCCATGCAGTTTGGCTTCTACGAGCAGTGGCGTGCGCTGCGCCGGTATTGTGCCGAGCGGTCGATCCGGATGGTGGGCGACCTGGCAATTTTCGTGAATTACGACAGCGCCGATGTCTGGACGCATCCGGAGCTATTCCGGCTGGATGCGAACCGGAATTCCGAGGTGGTCTCCGGTGTGCCCCCGGATTTCTTCAGCGCCACCGGGCAGCGCTGGGGCAATCCCCTGTATCGCTGGGATGTCATGAAGGAACAGGGATACGGGTGGTGGATCGAGCGTCTGCGCTGGGCTACGCGGAATTGCGACTACATTCGCCTCGATCACTTCCGCGGCTTTGAGCAATTCTGGGAGATCGTCGCGAGCGAGCCGACCGCGATGCACGGCCATTGGGTAGATGGTCCCAAGGACGATTTGTTCGTGAAGGTGCGGGAGGCGCTCGGGGGATTGCCGTTTTTTGCCGAAGATCTCGGCTACATCACGCCGGAAGTTCACGCCTTGCGGGAACGGTTGCAGATTCCCGGGATGGCCGTGTTGCAGTTTGGCTTTGGGGATGCCGGCGCCCACATCTATCTGCCCCAGCAGTTCACGCCCGACCAAGTGGTTTACACCGGAACGCACGACAATGACACGCTGGTGGGCTGGTGGGCGAGCGGTGCCTCCGAACTGGAACGGCGCCATGCCGAGGCCTATCTCGGACGGGCCGAGGATGGAATCCACTGGTCGTTTATTCGGGCGGCGCAAGCTTCGGTGGCGAGTTTGGCGGTGGTTCCGCTGCAGGACGTGTTGGGATTGGGCAGCGAGGCGCGCATGAATACTCCGAGCCTGCACGGGGGAAACTGGAAGTGGCGGTTGCAACCGGGCGCGCTGAACCCGGGAGTGGCGGAGAAGTTGGCTCATCTAGCAGAAGTTACCGATCGGCTGCCCGAACCCATCGCTGCGCTGGGCCCGGATGAATTTGTAGCCTAAATAAAGAGGGCCCGAAAGTTCGATTTCGCGATCCGTAGACCTCGCGCCGTCGATGGGCGAGGAGGCCCGCCGCCCATCCTGATCGCTGCGGGTGTGGTCACCGTGAATCGTCTGCTCCGGCAACGGTACCTGGGTCGCGAGGGCGCGGCCGGCTTCCGGCGTTTCCACGGGCTGGTTTAAAGGTCTGTTTTAGGGCCTCGCAGGGCTGCTTGGGCGGGCACGATGCAGGCCTCCGACGCGGCCGCGAGAGACTGGTCGAGGGCCAGTCCGGCTTTTGCGAGTTCCTCCGGGTTCAGCAGCTTCTGGATGCCTTCAAACAGCAGTCGCTCTTCCTTGCGGATGTGCGTCGCGAGCACTTCCCCAAATTGACGCAGTCCCTGTCGATCCAGACTGCGAGCGGCGGCCTTCCCGAAGTAGTCTCTCAGCAGCGCGTGCTCCAAGACCAGTTCTTCGACCAGACCAGCTAACTGGGGGTATCGTCTGGCAGCCGGGAACAGGTCGGCTTCCTCCGCGGCAAAGTGGTACTGGATTTCCTGCTCGAAGTGTTGCTGGATCTCCGCCTGCCAGGCATGGAGTTCTGCCGGACTGGAGAGTCCGGCCCGGTTGATGCGCACGCATAGCGCGAGGGCGTGCTGGTGCTGGCGAGAGAGCGGGACGAGGTTTTTGTCGCGGAGCATGGCTCGATTATCCAACATCTGTGGCTCCGAGGGCCTCGGTAAAACGCGGGACCAGCAGATCCTGCCGGGTGTCCAATCGGCGCGCCATTCGAGGATGTGCAGATTCGTACACACTCCGGCCTCCGCTTTACTAATCTCCTCGCACCATTGAAAATGGAAAGTTCGCTTGCGGTCGATGTCGCTGCCGTGGTTTTGTGCGGTAAAACGTTCGAGCCGCGGCTACAGGAGCCCTTAATATGCCAGCAACCGGTGAACTCATCCGTCTGATGAATTACGTGGACGACATCAATTCAACCCTACGCCGCATCAGTTCGACCATGGACACGATGACCGACGAGGAACGCAAGCGCCTGTCCGAGTACATGAGTTCGGCGGTCGCGGGACTCAAGGAGTTGCTCCAGCACCTCGAAAAGGATGGACGCTAGTGACCGAGGTCAAGACCATCGCCGTGATCGGCGCTGGAACCATGGGCCGCGGAATCGCGCATGCGGCTGCCCTGGGCGGTTACCATACGATCCTGGAAGATATTTTGCCGAACGCGCTCCGGTGGGCGGGGTCGGAGATTCGCGCGAACCTGGACCAGGCAGTTGAAATCGGCAAGCTGACCGCCGGGGATGCCAATGCCGCCTTTGCCCGTTTGCAATACGCCGGATCAGTCGAGGAGGCTGCGCGCCAGGCCGACTTGGTCATCGAGGCGGTTCCTGAGGAGATGGAGTCAAAGATCGAGATCTTCACTCTGCTCGACAAGATCTGCCGGCCCACGACCATTCTGGCTTCCAACACCAGTTCCCTCAGCTTGACGGAGATCGGCTCCGTAACCTACCGAGCGAAGAAGATCGTTGGCATGCACTTCTTCAATCCAGTGCACAAGATGAAGCTGCTGGAAATCGTGCGCGCCCTTGAAACCGACGACGACACGCTCGCGACCGCGGTCGATGTCGGGACGCGCATGGGCAAGGAAGTGGTTGTGATCAAGGAATCGCCCGGCTTCGTCACCAGTCGCATCAACGCGATGATCGGCAACGAGGCCTTCTACATGCTGCAGGAGGGCGTCGCCAGCGCAGAAGACATCGATAAGGCGCTCAAGTTGGGGTTGAATCACCCCATGGGGCCGTTTGAAATGGTGGACCTGGTTGGACTGGACACTCGCCTGCACATCCTCGAATACCTGCATAAGACGCTGGGAGAAAAATTCCGGCCCGCGCCTCTGCTCGTGCAATACGTGAAGGCGGGACGGCTGGGACGCAAGTCAGGACGTGGGGTGTTTGAGTATCCGGAGCCGGTGGCGAAGGTGGCGGCGGAAGAAACTTCAGCCGCGGGGCGCGGCCGATAAGTTCTTGCCGGAAGAGTTGGCCTGGTATCGGGCGGTCCCTCGGTTGAGCGACCGCCCGTTTTCTGCTTCTCAAGCTACTTGTTGATGTCGTCCTTGGCTTCGAGCCGCTTGATGAACGCTTCAATGAACGGCCTGTTCGGTTCGGGAGCGCCCGCCTCTGCGATCTTCATTTCCTTGAGAGCATTGGCGAAGTCTCCCTGGGACGAATAGACCCGCGCCATTCCGGAGTGTGTGAACCAGAGGTCGGGATGGTCCTTGGCGTTCTTGCGCCAGACCGCGAAGGCTTGCTCGTCCTTCTTTTCCCCTTTCAGCTGGAAGGCATAAGCGTGCAGCTGCACGGGCGAGGCGATGGCGAGAGCCTTGGCGTGAAGTGTTTTGGCCTCGTCTTTTTTGCCCATCGCGTCGAGGACTTGGGACTTGGTCATCAGGTTGTCGTACCGCTCCTCCACCTGGATCGATTGATCCTCATAACGCAGGGCTTCGTCCAGGTTCACCTTGTGCGCCAGCAGGTAGTTGGCAGCGTCATCCCAGCCGTCCCAGGTGTACTGCGAGAGTCCGCGCAATTGCTTGTGCAGGCTGTCCTCAACCATCTCATTCACATTGACGGCGACTTTGAATGGAACCGCAATCTTCTCCCAGCGCATCGTCACGACCGCGGATTCGCTTGTGGGCTGATCGATATCGTAGGCGAGCGCCTCTTGGAAGTCGGCCGCTTGGGGCTTGATTGTCACTCGCAGCGCGTCTTCCGACTCTTTGTAGGTAAAGCTGCCCCAGGCGGAGGAAACCTTGGAAAAGATGACGGTCCACTGGTCTTCCGCCGGAATCATGTGCACGCCATAGGTGCCCGCGTCGAGCGGCTGGCCTTCAATGTGCACCGGGTCGGCGAACTGGATGGTGGTGTTCTCATTGGCTCCGGCCCGCCAGACCTGTCCGTAGGGTACAACCTTGCCCCAGATGGTACGGCCCTTCACCAGGGGGCGGTGGTAGGTGATGGTGATGTCGGTGATGCCGATGCGCTGCGTGACCGAGGCGCGCTGACTGTCGCGGGGCAGGTTCAACTGGGTGGATTGGGCAAGACAGGTGGAAACGGTCAGCAGTACAAGAGATCCGAACACAACGGGGACACGGTGTTTGTACACAGGGATTCCTCCTCTGAGCTGTATGCGAAAAATGAGAACGGAAATTGCGAGACCATGGCAGACTTCGCCCGGTCCTCGGCACGAAGACCTTAGACGGCTCGACCGGGGACAACGTGAGCAGCGGTTGAGGGGCAAGACAGGGTGGATCGACGCTGGCGAAAGTGTCGTGAAGGAGGGGGCGTGAGTGGCGCCCTGTTTCTGGCGCCACCAGGTTTGCGGCGCGCATGGCCCACTTATCCCCTGCCGCCCGCGGCTAACCCTTTCCCCCGCAAGGCCGTCTAACTGCCGGGGAATGTTCCGGGTTGCGGAACTTTCCACCTGGCCTCGGCGTATCTCAAACAGATGGGCAACGGGCGGGACATGAGACCCCCTGCCCGACCTGAACCCGGGGCCCCCAACCCGCTGCCCGGTGGCTTGGGGGCACACCCCTTGTATGAGAATGTTGCTCGACATCATCCGCCAGTCCCTGGCCACCTTGTGGGCGCACAAGCTCCGGTCGTTTCTGACCATGTTCGGAATCGCGTGGGGCGTCGGCTCGCTGTTGTTGTTGGTCGGGCTGGGCGAAGGGTTCCGCAGTGGGCAAGCGAGGCAATTGGCCAATCTGGGGCAGGACATCATGTTCATTTTTCCCGGGCGGATTCC
>Ga0137418_10000058_pt1 | contig 74463 bp, 74 predicted proteins | sample CZODoug3_1_2_16f_FD_122242 | JGI IMG/M metagenome (GOLD analysis project Ga0137418, IMG submission 122242) | Vadose zone soil fungal communities from Angelo Coast Range Reserve, California, USA - CZODoug3_1_2_16fungal (Hybrid Assembly) | ecosystem: Environmental > Terrestrial > Soil > Vadose...
CTCTTGGACCAATGCCGCGCACCGTCCCCGAGAAGCTGGCGGAGTACGCGCGCGACTGGGGTGAGCTCGGCGTAAAGGCGTGGAACCGCGGCTGGTGGGAGCTTCCCGTCGATGTCGGCAACGAGATCGCCCCGCTCATCAATGCGGATGATGGCGAGATCGTGATGATGCCGAACGCCACCATCGCCCAGATGGCCGCGCTCTCGTCGATCGACTTCTCGAAGGAGCGCGACACCGTCGTGATGACGGAGCTCGACTTTCCGTCCGTCCGGTACGCGTACTCGGAAATGGCGAAGCGGTTTGGCGCGCGCGTCGTGTCCGTGAAATCGGACGATGGATTGACGATCGATCGCGACAGGCTGTTGGACGCAATCGACGAAAGGACCCGACTCGTGGCAGTCTCGCATGTGCTCTTTCGGAGCGCCTTTCTAATGGATGTGGACGAGATCTGCCGGCACGCGCACGACGTCGGCGCGCTCGTCTCGCTCGATTCCTTTCACGCCGTCGGGATCGTACCGGTTGACGTGAAACGGAGCAAGCCGGATTTTCTTACCGGTGGCGTTCTCAAATGGCTCTGCGGAGGACCCGGTGGCTGCTTCCTTTACGTGAGTCCGACCGTCCGCGATCAACTCAAGCCGGCGCTGACCGGCTGGCAGGCGCACTCGCGTCCGTTCGCGTTCGAAGATTCCATGGAGTACACCACCGGCGCGTTCCGCTGGCTGAACGGGACGCCGGTGATTCCGGCCCTCTACGGCGCCGCGGAAGGGTCAAAGATTCTGCGCCGCGCGGGAGTCCCCGCAATCAGAGAAAAGAGCGTTCGCCTCACCTCACGGCTGATCGAGCTGGCCGACGCCCGCGGCTACACCGTGAATGCGCCGCGCGACCCCGCGCGTCGTGGGGGAACGGTGGCAATCGATGTTCCGCATGGCTACGAGGTCACGCAGCACCTTCTGTCGCGGGACATCCTGGTCGACTACCGCGTGGGCGCTGGTATCAGGATTGCCCCTCACTTCTTCACCAGGGAAGACGAGCTGGACGAAGCCGTTTCGGAGATCGACAAGGCTCTCGAAGGCGGAAGCTGGCAGCGCTTCTCGGAAAAAATCGCGGTCGTCACCTGAACCGTTCCGGCCGGATGTTACTACCTTGAACAATGCAGTGTCTAAAGAGTACAATAGACTTATACTCGACTCCTCGGAGGGTGCGTAGTCATGCCAACACCTTTTTTGAGTTCTGAAGAGTACGACGAGAGAGCGCATCAACTGTACAATGAGGGACAGTATGACGAAGCTCTTGACGTACTTAGAGAAGGACTCGGTCTATATCCGAACTCTGTGGAGCTCCATATAGGGGTTGGCTACGCCCACCACGCTCGCGAGGACTACGCGTGGGCACGACGCAGCTTCGAGGAAGCACTCGTTCTGGACCCGGACCACGAGGACGCGCTCGCCGGCCTTGGTGAAACCCTCCTGAAATTCGGCCAGCAGGAGCAGGCACTCCGCAGCTTCCGCCACACTCTGGAGCTCGGCTACCAGGACGACGTCGAGCTGATGCTACAGATCGGACGCGCACTCTTTCGCGAAGGGCTGATAGACGAATCCAAGCAGTTCTTCGAGATCGCGGCGCAGCAGACGCCCGATGCGGCTGAAGCCGTGTCCTGCATCGGCTACGCCGAGCACCGGCTGGGTAACGACGAATCGGCGATCTCGACTCTGCGCCGCGCGCTCCAGATGGACCCGGATCACACCGAGGCACGGATCTACCTCGGAAACATCTTCTACGATCGCGGCGATTACGAGGCCGCGCTCTATCATCTCGACCGCTCGACGCCCGACGATCACTGGGACGAGCTCGGCATCTGGAGACTGATCGAGCTGAAGAAGATGATCTATCGCCTGCGCGACAATGATCCGGAGCTGCGTCCGTGGGAGGACAGGCTGCGCGATCTGTCGGGCGATCTCGACGACATCGACGAGATGCTGGCCGAGATCGAGGCGAAGTACATCGACGCGACCCAAACCGAAGCGAAAGGTCAGCTCGAGCTGTTCGGCGCGCTCCTTTCCAGCTTCGCCGATGTGAAGTCGACGCCCGAGTCGCACCGCATCAAGCTCGACGATGGCAACACATTTGAAGGAACGTGGGAGGAAATCGTCGACAAGATGCGCGATGCAAATTGCCTCAAGGAAACACCAAAACCGGAGCAGGATGCAGAGAGCTTCATTCGACGTAGCGCGGATGCTGGGCTTTTGCGCATCCTGAGATGAGTCCGCAAAGCTCGCAGGCGGCGCTCGCCGCGCTCAACGGCGTGCGCCCCGTTCTGGCTCACTTCGATAAACCACGCTCCGCGGAAGATCTGGCCGCCGACATCATCGATCTTTGGGCTGGCGCTGAGAGCGCGCTCCAGGCGCTCGTCGGCAATTCCACACTTACCGGACAACAGCTTGTTCGGGCGGCGCGTCAGGCGGAGCTGATAACTCTGGACCAGGCGCACGCGCTGTTGGAGTTTCTCGCCGCGCGCGACCGCGCCAACCGCACGAGTTATAAGCCCACGCAAGCCGACGGCGACGCTGCCGTTGATGGATTCAAGTCGCTCGAGTCGGCGCTCGCTGGCTCAGCGACAGTGAAGCCCGCTACGGCGGCGACTCCGGGTCCGCCGGTTTATACTCCGCGCCAATCGCGTCCCGCGCAGCCATCGAGACCGTCAACCCCACCACCACCGCCGTCACCGTACGCGCCCCGGTCAGCAGGCGGTGGGTACCGACAACCTCCAGCCTACGCAGGCCGGAGCTCGGCTGGGCCCCCGACAATAGAAATGCCGGGTTCCTTCGCGTCCGCGGAGGCGGCAGCCGGAGGTGGCAGTACTGGCGGAAGCGGCACTAAGGCGCCAGGGATAAGCGGAGGTGTTGGGCGCACCATGGTCCAGAACGCGCTCGACGCGGCGGAATCGGGCGGGCGTGGTTTCCCTTGGCTATCGCTCCCGGCCTGGATCGGGATCGCCGTCGTGGTCGTGCTGATTGTCGGTGGCTATCTATTCTATGGGCGCAGTTCAGGCAGCAGCGGACTGACTGCCGGCATCGATGCCATGAACAACGGTCAGCGCGAGCGAGCCCGCGGCGAATTCGCCAAGGCGGTGAACAACGACCCCAACTCGGCGACACCGCACGTGTTCCTCGCCAGAATCGCGCGCGAGGAAGGTGATCTTGCCACCGCGCGGGCGCAGCTCGACACTGCGTTGAGGCTCGATTCGAAAAACGCCGTCGCACTGCGAGAGATGGGGCTCGTTCTCTTCGCCAGCCGCCAGTACGATCTCGCCCGCCGATTCTTCGTTCGCGCGGTTACGGCCAATCCGCAGGATCGTGCTTCGCAGGGCTACCTGGGTTGCGCGATGATGCGGCTCAATCGCGTAACGGAAGGAACGAGCTGGATCGGCAAGGCCGGCACCGGTCCGTGGCAGAGGTGTCTGCAGCAAACGACGACGACTACGGCCCCGCCGCCGTTGTGATCGAATTCAAGAACGTCGGGAAGATTTACAAATCACTCCTCGGCAACTCTGTCAAAGCGGTCGAGGAGTTTTCGTTGACGGTCGTGGATGGTGAGACACTCGGCATCGCCGGACCGAACGGCGCTGGCAAGACCACCCTGATCGCGATGATGCTCGGCTATCTGCGGCCGACTGCCGGGACGGTCGAGATCAACGGCTTGCCCGCGCGGCAGTACGTCGAGCGTAACGGAATCGGGTACCTCTCGGAGCTGATCGCCATAAACCCGAAGTGGCGCGCCGAGAGTGCACTCGTGCGCTACGCGACGTTGGCCGGCATACCCTACTCGGAAATTCCATCACGGGTGAACTACGTCGTCGATTTGCTCGGACTCGCCGAGCACCGCGACAAGAAAGTGAAGGCGCTGTCGAAGGGAAACCTGCAGCGGCTCGGCCTGGCGCAGGCGCTCCTGCGCGATGAGCAGATCCTCGTTCTCGACGAGCCGACCCACGGCCTGGATCCGGTGTGGACACAGCGCTTTCGCGACATCGTCGAGGAGCTGCGACGACCTGACCGCACGATACTCATCGCCTCACATAACCTCGACGAGCTGCAGCGCCTGGCCGATCGCGTCGCGATAATCGATCGCGGACGACTGCAGCGTCTTGTGAGCACGGGGTACGAACACGCCGCGCCGGCGGCGACGCGATTCAGGGTCACGCTCGCCAGCGGCTACGATCTGATGCGCACCGTTTTCCCCGGGGCGGAAGACGCCGGCCGGGGCGAATACGACGTAACGGTGCAAAGCATTCAGGAGCTCAATACTGCGCTCGCGGATCTGATCGGTAGGGGAGCGCTCGTCGCCAGCGTCATGCCCCAGCGCTCGGTGCTCGAGCAGCAGTTCAGAGAAGCCGTGGGAGAATCGCAGTGAGCCGCTGGAGTCTGGCGAGATACTCGCTTTGGCAGGCCCGTGATTTCGCCCTCGACCGCGGAATTGCGATCCTCCTCATCGGGTTCCTCTGGGGGTACGCATTCATCTCACCGCTCCGTAGCCAAATGGCATATCAAATAACCAATCGGGCCTCGCCGGTGTGGATCTTCACCCTCCAGATCTCGAGCGCGATCGTGTCGCTAGCCGTTCTCCTTGCCGTCAATGGCATTGTCTCGACCGATCGCAAGACGGGCTACTACAAGTTCCTGTTTTCGAAGCCCGTGAATCCGATTCTGTATTACACCCAGCTGTTCTTCGTTTACATGGCCGGCGTGGTGGCATGCATGTTAGTGCTCTCGAGAATTCTGCAGACGATTCTGCCAACCTTCAGCATCGTCAATTACCTGCTGTATACCGCGCTCATCTATGTAGCGATGGGCGGCATCGGCTTTTTTCTCTCTGTGGCGACACGCTATGACTGGCTGTCACTGGCGGCCGTATGGCTCGGCGCGCGAGTCCTGCGCACGACGTTCGGTGACGGAAACGACTGGCGCAGCAAGGCGGTCCAGCTGCTGCCTCCGGTTCACAAGCTCGACGAAGTGGCAAACTCCTTGATCGGGACGGGAACCGCGAACGGTAACGATGTTCTCTGGCTACTCGGCTACGGGACGCTTTTTTTCGTGTTGGGGCTTGTCATTTTGCGCAAAGGATCCCTGGCTGACTAGCTGCGCGTCCTTGATTACTGCAACTGAATAGGCGAGAGGTCCCAGTGGCGGAGATGCCAGGTGTTTAGTTCACTACGCCCCGACTTACCTCTGTGGCATTCAAAGCAACAGCGGTTGCCCGTACTGATTATCCGAATAGAAAAGTCAGGGCGTAGTGAACTGACAAACTGGCATCTTACCTACTGGGACCTCCCGCCTGTTCTTTTGAAAGCCTCTCGACGCACGCGATAGCTTTTGTAATGGACCCAACCACCATTCACCGCACCCTCCTTCCAAACGGCCTCACGGTCCTCGTTCAGGAAGATCGGACCGCGCCGGTAGTAGCGATCGTCACATACGTCAAAGCCGGTTACTTCGACGAGACGGACGAGGAGAACGGACTTGCCCACGCTCTTGAGCACATGTTCTTCAAGGGCACCGGGAAACGCGGGGTCGGCGACATCGCGAAGGAGACCAAGGCGAGCGGCGGATACCTGAACGCCCACACGATTTACGACACCACGACCTACTACACGGTGTTGCCGTCGTCGGGATTCGCGAAAGGGCTGGAGATTCAGGCCGACGCGTACGCGAATTCGGTGATAGATGCGCGCGAGCTCGCGAAAGAGATGGAGGTCATCATCCAGGAAGCGAAGCGGAAGTCCGACAGCCCCTCGGCCGTTGCGACCGAGACGCTGTACGAGCTGCTCCACGATGCGCACCGCATGCGTCGCTGGCGCATTGGGCGGGAGCCCGGCCTTCGCGCGTTCACGCGCGACATGATGAACCGTTTCTACCGGAACTTCTATCGGCCGAGCAACACGATCCTCAGCATTTCCGGCGACGTCGATCCAGCGGACGCACTGCGCCGCGTGCAGGAGCTGTACGGAGAATTGAAATCCGGCGACCCGGAACGGCATCCGGGGCCGCCCGAGCCGAAGCACGACGATTTTCGCTATCGCGAGCTATCCGGCGACGTCGCTCAGAGCCAGCTGGTGTTCGGCTGGCGAACTCCTGGCACTCTGGATCCGGACACGGCGGTGCTCGACGTCGCGGCGTCCGTGCTGGCGACGGGACGCGCATCTCGATTGTACCGCGCGGTTCGCGAAAAGAAGCTCGCCTCCTCCATCACCGCCTACGATTACACGCCGACGGAGCTGGGTGTCTTCGTGGTACACGCCGAGACGGAGCCGGAAAACACGGCCGAGGCGGCACGGGTGATCTGGGATCAGCTGCACCAACTGCGCGTCGGGTCGATCGAGGACGATGAGATCACTCGAGTCCGCCGCATCTTCGAGGCGCGCTGGGTGCGGCGCCTCGAGACAGCGGAAGGGCGTGCCAACTATCTCGCGGAATGGGAGGCGCTGGGCGGGTGGCAGCTCGGGGACGAATACTACAAGCGCTACACGTCCGCCTCGGCCGACGACATTCAGCGGGTGGTGCGGAGGTATCTGACAGAGGAGCGGGCCGCGGCCCTGGTCTATCGTCCGGAGAATGCGCCCGTCGTCGCGCAGGACGCGACCGACATGAAGCGGATCCTCGGCGAAGGCGGGTCGGAGCGTCTTCCAGCGATTCCGCGCCGTCCACCGGCGAGCGCGCCAGCCGAGAAGAGCGCCGAGCGGGAGAAGGAGGAAGCCGGTGTCTCGATTTTCCGCACGGCGGAAAAAGTCCCCGTGCTCGTACGGAGAAAGCCCGCGACTCCGATGGCCAACATCGCCGTTTATATCGTGGGTGGAGCGGTAGAGGAGGAGCCCGAGCACGCGGGACTCACTCTGCTCACCGCACGGACGATGCTCAAGGGGACCTCCACGCGCACCGCGGCGCAGATCGCCGAGGACGCGGAGATGCTCGGCGGATCTATTTCGGCGAGCACGGGGAGCGACAGTTTTGGCTGGTCGTTGTCCGTACCAGTTACTCGCCTTGCCGAGGCGATCGAGCTGCTGGGAGATGTGATACAGCGTCCGACGATTCCCGACGATGCATTCGAGACCGAGAGAACGGTGGCGCTTTCCAACGTCGCGATGCTGCGCGACGACATGTATCGGTACCCAATGCGACTTGCAAGCTCGGTGGCGTTCGCCGGGCATCCGTACGGAACTCCTACCATGGGAACGGAGGAGTCGCTGCGCGCGATCTCGGCGGAGCACGCGAGAGAGTGGCACAAGTCCAAGGTTCTCGAATCAGCGGCGGTCGTTGGAATCGTCGCGGACATGGATCCCCAAGCGGTGGCCGACATGGTGGCCCGTCAGTTCGGCGCGGTCCAGCTGGAAAAAGCTCCCAAGGTTGGAAAGCCGCGTTGGCCCAGGAGCGTGAAGATTGCCGCCGAGTCGCGCGACAAGGCGCAAACGGCGATTGCGCTGGGTTTTCCCGCGCCCTCGCGCCCCGACGAATCCCGCTTCGCCGCGAATCTCATCGCAACCGTCGCCAGCGGATTGGGTGGCCGGTTCTTCGACGAGCTGCGCGACAGGCAGTCGCTCGCTTACACCGTCCAAGCGGCGGTAAGCGAGAAACGACTGGCCGGGATGTTTGTGTCGTACATCGCGACGTCGCCGGAAAAGGAAGGAGTCGCGCGCGCGGGTCTCCTCGCCGAATTCGCGAAGCTGCGCGACGCATCAGTGTCGGCCGACGAGCTGGCCCGCGCCAAGGAGTACATGGTCGGCACGCATGCGATCAGCCAGGAGAGCGGGGCCGCGCAGCTCGGCGAGATGCTCGACGCGTGGATGTTCGGCGAGGGACTGCACGAGATTCTGGAGTACGATGACCGGATACGGGCCGTGACCGTTGATCAGATGCGAGATGTTGCTCAGAAGTACTTCGATCCCGAGATCCGCGTTGAAGGGATCGTTCGCGGGGTGGGGCGGACCGTGTGACTGGAAACTGGCCACTGACGATGTCACACTGGCAACTGCAACTGAACCGGCGGGAGGTCTCAGTAGTAGAGTGGCCAGTTGATTAGTTCACTACGCCCTGACTTTACTATTGGCGTGCTGGGCACGAGCAGTTGACAGGAATGCCAGGGGGATAAGTCAGGGCGTAGTGAACTAAATCACTCACTACTTACCTACTGGGACCTCTCGCCTGTTCAGTTGCAGTTGCCAGCTTGCACCCGTTCAGTTGCGGTTGATCCCTACTGCGTACCCGGCCTCAACCCCTTTTCTGCGCGAATGATCGCATCAGTAGCAGGACGCAACCGTCCCCCCGCCGCGCGCAGTCCTCGAACCGAGTTGTAATCCCCGCCCTCGTACACGACGAGTCCCTTGATCGAAACCTCCGCTGTGGCCCACGCGAGCACTCCCCAAATCGTGCGCTGCTGATTCTCCTCACCGTGCACAAGCGGGTATCCGCCGGCGCCAAAAACCCAATGCTCTTTCGGCTTCGGATACTGGCGCATCCAGCGTTGAGCGACGCGCAGGTGTGTGTCGAGAGACGTGGCACCATCGAATCCGGCGAATAAGGAGAACCCGACGGCATCGATCGGAGAGCCTGGCCGCGCTGCCCACGCGTAGAGCGTGCTGTCGCGGGTGCCGTAGCTGCTAATCGGCACGCTGACCTTGATACGCGGATAGATGTAATGCGCCATGCGCGAGGCGCGCGTGAAATAATCGATCCAGTACAATGGAGACGCTTCGCCGAGTATGCGCGTGCCCTCCTCCAGCGGATCGACGGCCGGGATCAGGTAATCGGGCTTCAGCCGCCTCGCGATTCGATCGATGTCCTTGAGGCGCGCAACCGTGTAAGCCTCGCGCGACTGTTTGAATTCCTCCTCCCCCTTACTCGGGTAGCCGAGCGCGACGATCAAAAGCGTGCTGTCGGCACGCGCCTGCTCGATCGAGCGCGCGAGCGAATCCAGCGCGACTCCGCGCGCGGCTTCCGGATCGATCACGACGCTGATCGCATCGACGTCCAGCGTGTCGGCCAGCGCGAGATCGTACCTGATCGCCAATGGTGGCGGCCCGCTCCTCAAGTCGGGGAAGATCTTGAGCCCGATGCGGAAATCTCCCTCGGGATGCTCCTGCAGCTGGTCGTGCTCGTGCGCCGCGTAGCTCCTAATGCCCGCATAGGCGCCCGGCAGCTCGATGACGACCAGCGCGGTCAAAGCTATCGCCGCTCCGGCTAGCGCTACGCGTGCCAGGCGAGTGAAACCCCACCGCGCCGGAAGCGACGGCGCGAATATCGGAACCTGGATGTAAATCGGATTCCAGAGAGCGGGCGTGCCGAAGAACGTCCCCATCATGCTCGCCTGCGCCGCGTTGAGAGCGAGGCCGAACTCCGTCGGCGAATGGCCGCGCATGATGACGAACTTGGTCACCGCCACGGTCGCGATGATGATGTTGTAGACCAGCAGTGGAAGTCCGAGCAACGGAGTCACGAGCTTCCGCCCGAGTGCGTAGATCGCCTGCACCACGAACAAGAGCGCCGTGAATGGCCACAGCCACGCCACGAGAATGATCGCGCGGCCGTAGAGAAGGGATTCCGAGGTGTACGCGACAACGAGCGCGGGAACAAGGAGGAGGCCCGCGAAGCCCGTGATCGTCTGGAAGCCGCGCGGGATGCGCCGCAGCTTCGCGATTCTGCCCGCCATCAGGATGTCCCACGCGATCATCGCGACCGAGAGAGCGAGGTAAATCGCTCCGAGCAGCCTGTGCGAGCTCATCGAGCGAAGCTAGACACGCTCGCGCGCGCTGGCAAGCACTCCGACGCGGTCGTACTTTTCCCTCGCATGGGTCGTCGCGCTCTGCTCAATCTTCCAAATACGATGTCGCTGTCGCGAGTGGTTTTGGCGCTCGCATTCGTGCTCGTATCGGAACCGTGGGATCGAATCGCCCTCATCGCGGTCGCCGGATTGACGGATTTCATGGACGGCTGGCTCGCCCGCCACAAAAAATCGGAGAGCAGCGCCGGCGCGCTCCTCGATCCGATCGCCGATCGCATCTTCGTCTTAGTCGCGATATCGACCTACCTCGTTGAAGGCCAGCTCACTACCGCGCAGTACTTTGTCTTTCTGACGCGTGACCTGGCCACGGCTTTGGGATTCGTAGTCGCCAAAATTATTCCAACACTGCGACCCGCCGTGTTCAGGGCGAGAATGTTAGGCAAGATTGTCACCGTCCTGCAGCTAGTCACGCTGGTGGTCATCATCCTCGTGCCGGAGCTGACCCAGGTTCTGGTCGTTACGATCGGGGTCGTCTCGGCCGCATCGATCGTCGACTACACGATCGCGCTGTGGCGGGAACGCGCGCGTTCGAGTGCGGCCTGACAGCGATCGATGCGAGCCGCCCACTCGTTTCTTCGCCTGAGGCTTGTCCTCGCACTGGCACTGCCGCCCACGCTGGCGCTTCCCGCGATCGGCGTCGCACAGATGAACCAGCAGCGTGTGCAATCAGAAGGAAGGCTTGACGCCATCGTCGCGCACACCACCGGCGTTGAGGCTGGTTTCGGCCTGAGCGTTCCGGCCGGGATCTACATGCGCACCGGTCTGGTCGCCGGAATCGGTGCTGGGCGCCACGGCCCTGAAGGCCGGACCGATCTGATCTCGAGATTCAGCCTCGACCCGTTCCGGCAGAGTAACTGGGCCCCGTACGGGGGAGCCGGAATATCGGGCCGGTACCGCTCGAGGCTCGACGGCGGCTCCCGCGCCTATCTGCTCGTCTACCTGGGCGTCGAAGGACCGCTGCCGTTGGGACAAACATCGGGAATCGTGCCGGCGTTCGAGGTTGGGCTAGGCGGTGGGGCGCGATTCGCGGTAATTCTACGACGGGGGATCAACGCGCGACGATGAGAGACTACAACTACGCTGCCGCGGCGTCATACTGCGTCGCGGGGTCAACGCCCGACGATGAGAGACTACAACTACGCTGCCGCCCGCTACCCGCTCTACGCTGCCCGCTATCCGCTGAAAACGGCGGGACCGCACTAATGGCGTGACGGCACGGGCAGTTGCCTGTACCCTGACCCGGGCGTGGTGAGGTCCCGACGCTCTAAGCGCCTAGCGCTTGGCGTTCAGCGGGTAGCAGGCGGCAGCGTAGTTGTTCGAGGTAGCTGCACCGCAGGGTCGAAAAAAAGAAGGGCGCCCGTTGGGCGCCCTTCGATCAAACTGCCTTTCTGACTTTCGGTGGCTGAGCGAATCGCTCTCCCAGCACCCTTAGCTCGCCTATCTCCGACGGCGCCAGCTCATGGTAGCGCTCCGCCAGGTAATCCATCGTGTTGTTGAACCAATCCTTCTGGTCTTCGGGGGCCGAGCCAACTACGCCGCAGCGCATGATCTGCTGGAACAGCTCGTCCCGGGCCTCCGCAAACGGAGTTGCCGATCGGACTGGCTCCTTCCGGAATCTGTTTTTCTGAGTGTTCATCAATTCGGTTGGAGTAAAAACGTCTATGAAAATCGTGATCTACAATCTACCGGTATTAGACACCATTTCATAGAAGAAAGGTTCATGCAGCACGCCTTTTCTCGGTAAAATCGCGCCGCGATTCCGAAGATTCATGCGGCAGCCCTTCTTTGCGATGAACTTGAGAAGCCGCTCCCAAAGTTCACGCGGCAGCCCTTCTTTTGATGAAATCGAGCAGCAATTCTGAAAGATGCTCGGGGTTTTCCTCAGGAACGAGGCGCGCCACCCCCGCGAGCCTCACGAGGCGGGCCTCCGGGATGGCATTGACGAGCCTGTCGGCGAGCTTGGGCTCGACCCATTTGTCCTCGTCACCCCAGATGATGAGCGTCGGCGCCTTGATCTCTCCGTACTCGTCCTCATCCAAATCAGCCTTGTTCACCGCGCTTGCCAGAGTGAGAAGGTGCTTGGCGCCATCCTTTCCGACGAACGGAGCGAGGTAGCGCGCGATGAGCTTCATCGGCATGTGTTCCTGATCCGCGACGCTGCCTTTCAGAACGCCTTCCAGCAGAGGCGCTGCTCCCATCACCCCGCGAGTGAGACTGAACGCGAAGCGCGCCGTGCGCCGCTGCATCTGAGTTATCTCCTTCGCGGGCAGCTCCTCGAATGCGGGGGTGTTGATCAACACCAGCTTCTCGACGCGCTCGGGACGGTTTGCGGCGAGCTTCATCGCTACATCGCCGCCGAGGTCCACGCCCACTATGACCGCGCGTGAGACGCGCAGCACGGTCATGGCTGCATCGAGATACTCAGCCTGAGCCGCGATTCCGAAGTCGGCGTCCAGCGGTCGATCGGACTGTCCATGCCCGAGCAGATCCACCGAATACGCCGTGTGCCCCGCGGCCGTTATAGCTGGAGCGATGGCTCGCCACAGAAAATTGCACGTCCCGAATCCGTGCAGGAGAATGACGGCGGTTCCTCCATGCCCGTATCGCTCGACGTGCATCGCTCCCGGACCCACTGGAGCTCTCAGGACATCAGCTTGCATCTCTATACCCCTCTCTTAGCTTTCGCGTCACAGCTTACCTAGCCGTCAACGCACGAAATCGACCACGGAAGATGCCTCCAACCAACGAGCCACCGCTCTCACGATCCGCCCGCGCATCCCGCCCGGAGACCGGTGCTGACGAACCACGCGGTCCGAGAGACAGGAACGTACCCCCGAAAAAGATTGTCAGGGAGGCCCGTGCATCAACTCGGCCAAAGGCGTTCCTCTGGGTACTCGGTCTCATCGCACTCGTTGGCGTCGCCGCGCTGGGATACGTGGCGACCAAGCCCAAGTCTGCTTCGGCTGACGTTCATGATGTGGCAGACACGACCAACGCCGGACCCGCTCAGGGTTATCTGATAGGCAAGGTCGATGCCCCGGTGAAGATTCTCGAGTACGCCGATTTCGAGTGCCCCTCCTGCGGCGGCTTCGCCACGGTCACCGAGCCCGATGTGCGAACCAGGATCATCGAGCCAGGGCTCGCGAACCTCACCTACTTCGATTTCCCGTTGACCCAGCACCGCAATACGTTGGCGGCATCAAACGCCGCCGCGTGCGCGGATGAGCAGGGCAAGTTCTGGCCGATGCACGATCGGATCTTCCAGGGCCAGGAAGAGTGGAATGGCGAGGCGACCGACGCTCCAAAGCCGTTCTTCAAGCGCTACGCGGGAGAGATCGGGCTCGACGTCGCCAAATGGGAGAGCTGCTACGATGCGCGCAAATACCAGAAGCGCATCAGCGCCAATCTCGCGGACGGGCTGAAGCGCGGCGTGAATTCCACTCCGACGTTCATCATCGGCAACAAGATGTACCCCGGGATGCGCAACTACGATGAGTTGAAAAGGCTCGTCGATTCTGTCGGGAAAACCGCGACCCCGGTCGCGACGGTCGGCACCGCGGCACCAACGCCGAAGAAGTGACGAAGCGGATGATCGTGGCCGCGCTCGCGCTGGCCGGGATCTTCATCAGCCTCTACCTCACGCTCTACAAGCTCGGCGTCATCGGAGAGCTGAGCTGCAGCATCGGCTCGTGCGAAACCGTCAACACGAGCAAGTGGTCGAAATTCCTTGGGTTGCCGGTAGCCGCCTGGGGACTGCTCTTCTATCTCGACGTGTTCGTGATCGCCCTGGTAGGGACGCTGGCGCGCTTCGAGAACGAGCCGGTCATCTCAATCGTTCTCGTAGCCGAAGCCGCCATCGGCGTGCTGTTCTCGGCGTGGCTGACGTACCTGGAACTCGGGGTGATCCACGCGATCTGCATCTGGTGCGTTACGTCGGCAGTCATCGTGACGGTCATTTTTCTGGTGAGTCTCGCGGATCTTCGGGAGGCGCGCGGGGCAGAGCCGGAGACTGGCTGACAGGGCGGGTACGCTCTCGTTCGAGCAAGTCCAACCGAAAACTACACTGCTGCCCGCTACCCGCTTAAACCGCTACCTGCAACCCGCTGCCTACGACGAGACAGATCTCGGTGGCGCGACGGAACCGGAAGCTTTTGCACGTACCATTAAGCCCCGCGCGGACGGTCCCGACGCAGTAAAGCGGTTAGCGCTTTTCAGCGCTCAGCGGGAAGCGGGCAGCAGCGTATTTTCAGTTGCTGAAAGGCCTACGCCCCTCGCTTGATATCCTGGGAGCGCGAAGCCTCGTCCAGCCTCAACCGTGGCTTCTCAGCGGCAACATCCTCTCCCTCCCGCTGCATTCGCCGACGGAACGGAACGAGGTCCCTCCCGAGATGAACGAGCGCCCGGGTCGCCACAGTGCTGGCCAGCGGCTCCGGAATCCCCATCACGCGAATGTACGTATCGATCGCTCGGTCGAACGAGAGATCTTCCGCCAGGGTATCGACGAACATCAGCGCGTTGTCGACGTGACCACGAATGATCGTCTCTTCGGCACGCGCCTGAGACAGGCGCAGCCGCCGCTCGGCGTTTGGATTGAGCTTGCGTCCGAAGATCGATTCAGGAAACAGATTGCGAAGGGCCATGCAGTCGTCCCTCGGTTGGATTAGGTACCTTGATGTTAGGCACGGAGCGTACCGTGGGGTAGGTCTTGCCAGGCCACCAGTTCCACCTCCCGCCGAGCTTGAGAAACGCTGGCCCCACGGCAAGCCTCATAACTGTCGCATCGACGAGAACGGCCACCGACAGCGCGAAGCCGAGGATCTTGATCAGCACGAAATCGCCCAACGTAAATGCGGCGAAAACGGCAATCATTATCGCCGCCGCGCTGCTGATGAGGCCGCCCGTGCGCGCCAGGCCTTCGACTATCGCATCGTCGTCGTTCATCCCAGCCGCTCTCGCCTCGGCGATCCGCGCCACCAGGAAAACCTCGTAATCCATGCTGAGGCCGAATACGACGCAGAACACGATCAGCGGGATCGCCGGGAACGTTCCGCCGAGCGCGGCCTCGAGGCCCAGCGCCCGGATTCCGTGCCCGTCCTGGAAGACGAGCACCACAGCCCCGAACGCGACTGCAACGGAGAAGAGATTCAGCGCAATCGCCTTGATGGCGATCAACGCCGATCGGAATCCGAGCAATAGCGATGTAAGGGTTACCACCACTACCACGAGAACGATCGACTTGAAGTGGCCGAGCGTGGATGCTTCGTAGTCGACGTTCAGAGCGGGAAGACCTCCTACCTCCACGACACTTCCTGCCGCGCCGACAAGCGATCCCGGCGCAAGGTTTCTGAGGTCGCGGACGATCTCTCCGGCACCGCGAACCCCTGTGGCCTCAGTAGGAAGGATCTCGATCAGCGCCATTCGCCCATCCGCCGTGACCATTGAGCCACGCACCTCAGGAGGAATCGCAGCCAGCACGTCCAGATTCGGAGTGGTCAAACCAGTGACGGTCGTTAGCGAGCGCACGCGGGATACCCGCGGATCCGCCGCCACCTTCTCGCTCGCGCGGCGTAGGGCTGCCCATCCTGCTGGCGAGTCCCAGGTGGTTTCCTTCGGAAATTCGACGACAACGCGCACAGCGTTGACGATTCCACTCGTTCGCATGTCGGAAAGTGTCCTCAGCGCGCGCGAAGATTCCATGTCACGCGGCAGCCAGTCTCCCCGCGGCAGATCACTGGTGAGCCTTGTCGTCTGGAAAGCGATCGCACCAAGCGGAGCGCTGGTCAGCAACAACAAGGCCAGTGGGTGCGCGCACACGAAACGTCCCCACCGGCGCCAGCGCTCCGATGCCGCGCCGAGCGATGGTCCGCGGATTCTTCCGGCGTTGATCCGCGCGCCCATCAGCGAGAGAATTGCCGGCAAGAGCGATGTTGCGAGCAGCACGGCGACCGAGATCACGAGCAATCCGCCGACGGCGATCGAGCGGATTTCGTTGACCGGAACGATCAGCAGGGCCGAGAAAGCGATCGCGACCGACGCTCCGGAGAGTGCGATGGTGTGTCCCGCCTTCCTGACCGCTTCCTTTGCTGCGTTGCCGCTCGACATCCCTTCCAGCAGGCCTTCGCGGAATCGTCCCACCACGAGCAAGGCGTAGTCGATTCCCAGGCCGAGCCCGAGCATTGCGACGACGTTCTGCAGGAGCAGCGACAGCGGCCAGAAGTTGGTGAGCAACACCGCTCCGCCAAGCGCCAGCGAGATCGACACTGCCCCAGCCAGCACGGGGAGCAACGCGGCGGCAACGGCGCCGAACGCAATGATGAGCAGCAGCGCGGTGATTGGCAGCACCCTTCGCTCCGCATCGCGCGCCTGGGCAGCGCTGGCTTTGCGAAGATCGTAGTTGAGCGCAATCTCGCCGGTCCATCGAAGCGTCAGGCCCGGAAACCGTGTGTGAAATCGGGACTCTACCGATCGCGTTACGGTGCGCAGAAGCGGTACGAGATCGTCGGGACGCCTTCCGCGGGTTTCGAGGCCGACAACCATGTACGTCTCGCCGTGGACGCCGACGAATGCACTGTCAGGAGCATCCAGATAGGAAAGCGTGCGCGACACCGCCGGAAGCTTCGAGAGCGTCTCACGCAGGTTCACGAGAATCGCGCGACCAGGCGCGGAAACTGGCGAGACGCCGCCCGTGACCACGACAACCGCATACGACGGGAAGGCAGCGGGGAAGCGCGTCGCGATTAGAGCCTGAACGCGCGCTGATTCACTTCCTGGCACAGATGCGGCGACGTCGAGACGCTGCTCGACGCGCGATGCGCTCGGAATGACGAGCGCGGCGAGGGCCAGCCAGCCAGCGATGACCCACCATCGTCGCTCAACCACAAACGACGCGAGAGCGAAGCTCGGGGTCTTCACGAGTGGGACCGGCGGATGTCGGGAGGGATGGTTGCTTTCATCGATCAAACGAGAGCGATCTCATTGTGCAGCGGGCGCTCGTCTAGATATTCGGGCATTACACCTCTTCGCGGCGCCACGATGTACGCGTTGACATCCGTCGGCTGAGCGAAAAGGCCGTCCACGGCAGCCGACAATGGGTCCCGTCGATCCAGTCCGACATTCATGAAAGAACAGCCCGAGCCTCTCTGCTCGTTGTAGGCGGAGATGATCAGTGCCCGGAGCACTCGAGGCTTGTCCGCCGGCACGCAGATGTGCGCGATGCTTACGCAATTGAGAGGTGATCCCGGGCGCGGCATCCGTTCGCCGCCCACAATGGGCACCAAGAGATTGAAAGCCGACCGCGCTGCCTTCATCCGTGCGGAGTACGCCACGACATTGAGCTGCTTGAACACGCGCTGGTCCCACACCGCGAGGAATCCCAGCAGTTCGCCGTTGGACGAGCGCGCGAGCCTGTAGCTCGAGATATCGAGCCCGGGCGCGGCAAGAATCCAGTCCGCCATCGCGCTGGCAGAGAGAACGGGCGCGAGCTGGCGTAGCGGCGCGACTCTGCTCCAGAGTGCAGCCATCTCATCGATATCGGTCCAGCCCGCAGACGCGACATGAATGGAGCCTGGATCATTCACGCGCCGTCGCCAGAGAATCGGAATCGAGTGCGTACGAATCGTTCCGATTCGCCTGAGCACCGGAACACCGCGCGGTCCGGGGAGCCTTCGCTTCATGGCCCGGTTCCCTGCCAGAACGGTGATCATCACCGGTGCAGTGGGCGGCAGCAGCTCGCAAGCGCGCTCGGCGTAACGCGACAGCTCGTCGGCGATGCGCGTGTCGCGATGCGCGGGATGAACCTTGAGATCGCCGACATAGCCAGTGCGCCGCTCCCGAGCGTTGACATACGCAAGGCGCTCACTGATGGCAACGCACCCCACGATCATTCCAGCCCGCTCGGCAACGCCCACCCTCCAGCACTGGCCTTCGACGCGATTCAACGCGAAGAAATCGGGACCACGATCGATGCGCAGGCTGATGTCTCCCACCATTGAACACGCAGCGGCTACCGCGATTAGCTGCTCGTTGTCGGCGGGAGTCGCGTCGCGAATCGCGAAGTCCTTCGCTGAATCTCCGCGCTCGCCGACCGGGAGGGATGCCGACAGCTCCGTCGAGTCCCGGTCTGGATGTTCGAGATCCAGATCGTGTTGGGTGGAAGAGTGTGCGGTCATTTGTCGATCCTGCAGATGGCGATGCGCGACTGGAGACAGCTTCTGTCGCGGAGGATCGCTTTGCGCCCCGCCTCGAAGTCCTCGATAACCACGTCCCGGAAACGCGTTGGAACCTCGGTATGCCCGACGAAATTCCGGAAGCAGAACCTCGCACCGGGCTTCGCCACTCTCACGACTTGCTCGAACAACTGGTCGATTCCGTCAGCGTCCAGCCATTCGCAGATGTTGGAGATCGCGAGGGCGTCGACGCTCGAATCATCACAGTTACGCAAATACTCCGCATAACCTCCGTCGACCAGGTCGAGACAGTCGAACCTGGCGCGAAGAATCTCGCGCTGAGTGCGATGCAGATAAGGGGGCACGCCGTTGGGCACTCGACATGGGTAGGTGCCGAGCAGCATTTGATGCAGGAAATAGTTGCTGCGCACGGGAATGTCGCAGAGCGCGTGTTCCAGCAGCGCCCGGAAATGGGCCGCGAAGCTCGGGTTCTCCACTTCGCGAAAAAACTCCGGCTCCAAGGCGCGGCTGAATGTCCAACGGTTGATCAGGAGCGGAAAGAGGAGCCTCCAGCGGCGCGTGTTCCACTCGCGGTCAAAAAACTCGCGCTGTGCCTCGAGTGACTCGAGGGCAAGGAGCCGCCCGATTTTCCGCGGCCCGTTTATGAAAAGCTTGACGACCTTTACGACCCCCCCGATGAACTGCTCTGTCACTCCGCACGTGAGAGCGCCTCGTCCCAGCAGAGGCTGGTGCGTGTCCCAGAATTCCGCCGCGCCGCCGGTGAGCAGCGGTCGAATGGTCCAGTATGTTCTCGAGCGCCGCTTGGCCGCACCGCGGGCGACGCCGAAGAAGCTGAGGATCTCCGGCATCGTGAGCCGCCGAAGCGCCGCGACTTTGAGCTCGACCAGATGGTTCTGCGTCGAGTTGAGATCCACCGCCGTCACATGACCCGCGCCGGCGGCGAGTAGCGAGAGCGCAGTGCATCCCCCCGAGCTCACGACCACGACTCTGGCGTCCGCCAGTGGTGCTAGTGCCTCGATCTCGAGGCACGGGTCCTCCCGCACCTGCGCGAAAAAGAGGCGATCGGCACGCGCTCCAGAGAGGATCGTGCGCGCAACCTGGTCGCCGCGCGTCGGGGCCGGGGAATCTCGCTCGAGAAGAGGCTGGGCGGTCATGCGGCCAACCTCCACCCATATTCCGCGGAGATGGCGGCGTATACCCGCTCATCGGCGTCCGCGTACCGACGCATTACCTCCCGCACTTCCTCGGGACGCCGGACCGACTGCTTGTCCAGCCATCTCTTCACCCAGATCAGATGGCCTCGCTCCTCGTCGATCATGCGGCTCAGGGTTGCCGCGACGACGGCGTGCACGTCGGGCCGCCGCATGTGTTCCGTGAAGTGCCGATACACCCTGCGCTCGAAGATCTGCGTCAGAGCCAGAATCTCGAGCATGGAAATCGGCATGCCCACCTCGTCGGCGTAGCGCGTCTGATAGGTGTCGCGAACCGGCGCCGGCCGTCCACCAATAGCGACGATCGTCTCGGTCCACAGCTGCGCGTGCATCACCTCTTCGGCGCTGTGGCGCGTCAGATTGAGAATCAGCTCAGGATCTCGCGTCCGCCTCACCATCTGGCCCAGGATCAGGCCGCCGTGCAGCTCGGAGGCGCGGTAGAAGTTGAGCACCGCGATTTCGGAATTCGATTTCGTCATAAGGCTCTCCGGTTCAGGTTCTTGTTCTTGATGTGATCGACCAGGCGCATGCCGCATAGCCGCTCGACCCGCTTCGCGAAGGTCTGGATCGCTATTGGATCCCCGGGCTGCGCGACCGGAACGGTCCCGATCGCCTGCTCGCCGAAATGGTGGAAGTCGAGCGCCGCATCGAGCACCTGCGGGATCACAGACGGATCGGCCGCAATGCGCTTGGCGATCAGATCGGATGCGCTCTGCGCGTGGCGTACTTCGTCAGCCGCGATCCGTGACAGCAAATCGGCAAGGACATTATCCTCGGCCCGCTCTCCCAGCCGGCGGAAGAAATAGTGGGCGAGGTGCTCGGAGAGCATGAATTCAACGAGTCGTGGAATCAGCTCCCCGGGCAACAGGTCGATCTCCATCTGCGCGGAGCGGATTGCCACCAGCTCCTCGTCCGTGATCGCGGGCTCGTACCCAATCGTGTCGAGATAGCGGCGAATGGAGTGGAAGTGCTTGAATCCTTCGTACAGCTCGAGAGAGAAGGCAACGCCGGCATCGATGTCGTCGAGCGTCGCGCGCAGCAGCCGCGAGAGGTTGACCGGATGGTACGACTCGATGAGAGCGGCATCGCGTAGCGACGCCAGCAGATCGGGACGCGCGAACGCTCGACCTCGGTCTATCTCCGCCCATTTGATGTCGCGCTCCAACGACCAGGCGCCCCTGTCGGCGGCGACGGCGCATCGCACGTAAAGACTCGTCTTCGTCTGTCGCTCTATTGTTGTCATTCGTCGGTACCTCGTGGCCGAGCCAGTTCGGCATTCAGGGAGAGCGTCACCGGCCAACCCGCCGGCTCGACGCCGTGCGTCACGAGAACCGCCATCAGCCAGCGCTCGAGGCCGAAGGCGACACAGCCGCTCCACGCGGGCGACCCATCGGGGAGAGAGATCGCGAACGCTTCGCCGAAGAAGAGCTCGTGGTCGTTGAATGAGGCGATGGCGAGTGGCCGCCCGTCCGGAAACCGGAACACCAGCTCGTGCTTGAGCCCCTTGATGCGTTGGAGCGCCGCACGGCCACGAGCGTTCGGCGCGAAGAATGGGTCGCTGGCCGCAACCATCTCGCAGTCGATGCCGAGCACGCGCTCCAATGCGCTCACTCGCTCGACCGAACGATCCAGGAACTCCCTCACATCGTGTTGAGCGCCGAGGCAGACGATCTCTCTCATCGTGAATGCCCAGCCCCTTTCCAGCGCGGCGAGCCGTTCGCCCTCATACCGCCAACAAGTACCCTGGGCGGTCATGACGACGGGAGCGGCAATCACGGAATCGGCATGCGCTGCGTAAGTGTTGTAGCAGACGGCGGGAGGAAGCACGACGTCCGCGGGCTCCAGCGACGAGCGTGCGGCCGCCCCCGGCGAAGCACTGGCCGCGATGTGTTGCAACGCTGCTTCGTTCCCGCTCAAGTGCGACGCAGCGGTGAGCCATTGCGGAAACGACGCGAAATATTGTGCTCTTTCCAGCGTCGCGAAGCTCACACCCGCTGGTGCGAGCCATTCGTTCGATGTCTCGGCCCGGGCGAGATCGGCGAGCGCCGCTTCGATCTCGCGGAGCAGCGACACTACAGGCCCTCGCAGTCCGGATACACCCGGAGAGACCTCCCATAGGGATCCTTGTTCACGCAACCGGCGGATGACTTCCTCAGGCGACAACATGATTCTCGAGCGGGAGAAAGACCGCGGCGATGCGCGCGACCGTCTGGAAATTGTCCATCCGGATGTGCGAATCCGGAATCGGCAGGCCGATAGCCTGTTCCGTGAAAGCGATCAGCTCGAGAACCCTGAGTGAGTCGAGCAGCCTCGTCGAGAACAACGGCGTCTCGGCGTCGACATGCACGCCTTTGGGCGCCACTTCTTCGTTGAGCCAGCCGACCATCCGGTGAATGAACTGAGCGCGTTGACTCATGCTGCCGCCTCCTGGGTCTGTCCCCAGTTGTTGGCTAGCAGACACCTCAGCATGGGCATCCAATAGGTGCCCGGTTCTGGAGGTGAAGCGTCGAGCAGCGCCTCGGCGACGGAGGTATCGAAGACCTTCGGCAGCGCGAGGTGCGGTATGAAGTGAGCGAGCGAGGACAGCACGGCGCGAAGGCGTACGTCGCCGGTCTCCATCACAGCGCGCTCAAAGAGTGCATATGTCGCGGCGTCTGTGATTATCGCGCGCTCTACTCCGCGCTTTCGCCACTCCGGATTCTCTGCCCATACGTCGTACGCCGTGTCGACAAGCTCGCCGAGTGTGAGCGCTCTGCGGCCGGAACAGAGGTGAACGGTCTGATGCAGCGCGCGTTGGTTGAACGTCAACCTGGCGATGGCATCGGCGACGTAGCTGGAAGTGATGACATCGAAGTGGTAGGCGCGATCGCCCGGCATCATCGCCGCCAGCCCCCGATGATAGACGCGAAGGGCCCGATGCACGGCGTTGATCTGCGGAATGTCGCCTGACGGCCCGCGGCACACGATCGTGCTCGGCCGCACAATGGTCCAGGGAAGACCGCTCGCTCGGACGTTGCGCTCGGCCTCGTACTTCGACTGCTCGTAAGAATTCACCCAACCGGCATCGCCGCCGTTGTCGCGCTCCAGAATGTTGCCGGTCGCGCGTCCCGCCACAAAGGCGGTGCTGACCAGCATGAAGCGATCGAGACACAGGCATTCGGACGCGATTTCGGCGACGTGATAGGTCCCGAGCGTGTTGACGAAGCGAGCCTGGTCGAGAGACCTGGAAAAGCTGGTGTCGGCCGCCGCGTGTACGACTGCTGATGTCTCCCGCTCCACCCGTTGCCGTACCTGCGACTCCAGACCAAGGCCGGGCAGCGTCGTGTCGCCTTGCAACGGAACCACTCTCCGAGCCAAAGCACCCAGCCTCTTCGATGCAAGCAGCCACCGGATCTCATTGCGAACGAGTACAAAGGCTTCGAGCGCAGGATCGTCGACCAGCATGCGACGAAGGACCTCCTCGCCCACGAGCCCGCTCGCTCCGGTGATGAACACTTTTCGCTTGGACGTCATGTCAGGCCTCCACCGCGATGCCGGTCCAGTGCGCGCCGAAGCCGTAGGAGAACAGCACGACTCGCTGGCCCGGCTCGATGCAGCCACCATCAAGTGCGTCGCGGTAGTTGATGAAGTTGTCGCCCGCCAGCGTATGGCCATGGCGCACGATGTTCTGGGTGAAAAGACGTGCACGGGGCAGGCGAACGAGGCCGGAGAGAATCTCCCAGCTGCGCATGCTCACATTGTGCGGGATGACCCAGTCGACGTCCGAGGGCTCCCATCCGGCGTCTGCGATGGTGCGGTGCAATACGTGCCGCGCGGTAGGGAAGTAGGACGCGACGATCTCGTCGCGAAGGGAATCGACGTCCCAGTAGTAGCCCTTGGTGACGGTGGTAGCGGAAACGAGCCGGTTACGGAGGCCATTGCGCTCGACGAGCACTGCGCAGGCGGCGTCGGACGTACAGTTGAAGATCGCCTCGCGCCCCGCGTTGGCCGGAAAGAACTCGGACGATACACAGAGCGCGCGTTCTATTCCTTCGGTAAGGCAGAGTGAGCGCGCGATCCGCACCGCCGCGAGAAGTGTTGTGCACGCCAGCTGATCGAGTGCGAAGGTCGAGGCGTTGGGTAGATCGAGATCGTACTGAAGCCGGGTAGACGGATACTTGAAGCGGGACATCGTGCACAGTCCGGCGGCAGCGCTTTCCGCGCCCTCGGAGGGCGCGAACGCCATCGATCCCGGAGTGCCTCCGTAGATCAGGAGTCCTACCGATGCTGGGTCGATCCTCGATTCTTCGAGAAGCTTCTTCGCGGCGATCACAGCGAGGTCGTATGGCGTTTCGGTGAGCGCGACATGCACGTTCCCGAACCCGAACGACTCCATTGTCTCGGCGGAGCTTTTTAGCAGCCGCTCGTCCGCGAGCTCACCTACGGTGCGCAACCCCTCGGGGAACGCATAGTTGATAGCCGCGATGGCGGGGGTGCTTTGACCGTTGAGTTTTGCGAAGGGCATTGGGATCCGTTCGTGGATGACACGCGAACGATGCCCTTTCGCTTATGACCCTCCTATGCGCGAGAGTACGTAGGACAAGACGCAAGGTGACGTAGTAGTCCGGAACAACCGAGATAGTCGGATGCAAAGGAGCCCGGGGAAATCCCCGGGCTCCTTTGATACGGGTGGACCGTGACGAGCTGCTACGGCGCTACGACGATGATCTGGTTCTGAACTTCCGTTCCTGTGGTGATGGTCAATCCACCAGGGAGCAGTGCGGGCTTGAACCCGCTGGCCGTCGGCGGGGTCGCGCGCAAGACGTAGGTACCTGGAAGTAGAAACGGGATCCGGAAGTTCCCGTTCGTGTCGCTGCTTGTGCTGCGAACGACGTGCGTCGGATCCGAGTCGGCTAGCAACGAGCCCGCGGTCAGAACCTCTACGGTTGCGCCGGCGACGGCCGCGCCTGTCGCGCTGTTGGCGTGAACCGATCCCGACACACGGCCAGTGATGTCCTCCGCAACCGCACGGATGACGGGCTTGAAAATGAAGCCATTTCTGGCGTCGTTGCCGCGCATGACGAAGCTGCTGCCGACATCGAAGTCGAGCGTCATCACCGAGCCGTTTTCCGTCAGCTGAATCGGCGCCGACAGATTGACTTTGATGCCGGAATGGCCCGCGCTCGGAAACTTGATCGCCGGCTGCGTTCCATCCTTGAGCGTGAGCGAGGATTTGCTCGGATCGATGATCAGACGAAAGCCATTGTACGTGCCGGTAGCGAGCGTCGTGGCACCGAGGTTTGTAGTCTTGCCGTCGCCAAGGTCGAGGAGATTGATCGAGGCGTTCGGGGTGGCCACAGTGGTCCATCCGTTCGTATTGGTTTCGTCAGTCGCTTCCGCGTCGGTTGGCTCTGACGACCTCGCGTCGACGCGGACGACGAAAACGTCGACCCGGGCGACATCAGAGAAGGGGAAGGGCGCATCCGTCATGCGCACGGTTAGAAGCCCATTGCCTGTGCCCGTTGAGTCGCCGCTGCATGCGGCGATGCCCAGGGTGCCAAGCGCGATGAGCGCAAAGAGTCGGAGTGTCCTGTTCATTTCTTGTCTCCTGCACGAGTGCGTTAATAACCTTTGGTTCGATTCGGACTCGCGTGCAGAGCGCGGTCCCATCGTGTTAGACTCGGGCATTGCGCGCGGGCGTCACACCTCAGCTGTCCAATCGAGGCGGAGTCGATGCTTCTGGTATTGAAAAAAAAGGGGGTGCGGCTTTCGCCGCACCCCCTTTCCTCTCGAATCCGCTCAGTTTTTCCGCGGTGGCCGTTTGCTCTGACCCGGGTTGGATTTCGCTCCGGCATTCCCCGGTATTCCACCAGGGGGTCCTGCCGTAGCAGGGCGTCCGGCGGATGCGGGCTTGTGACTCTGTCCGAAATCGCGGCCGGTTGACGCCGGGCGGTTCGCCTGTCCAGCTGCTGCCTGCGGTGGAAGGTCGGCGGGCATGCTCTCGAGATCGGTGTCGGACGCGCGAGCCCTGAGCCGGGCGAGCACGCGCTGTAGCGCATCAGCCGAGCTCAAGCCGTGATCGGTAAGACTCCCGATCACGAAGAGAGGAACCGCGAGCGAACGTCCGGAGGGCGCACTCTTGGCCAGCAAACTGACCGATGCGCCGTCGACGCCTTTACGCATTGCCTCGGCTCCGGCTTCGATCTCATCGCCAGCCGGAGTCGACTTGCGACCAACGGCCAGAGCCGCTCTAGCGGTCTCCATGCGCGCAGCCTGCTCGTTCACAGAGCGCTCGATGTTCTTCGGATCGACGCCCTTGGCCGCGAATTTCAGGGCGCGGTTTTCAAGTGCCTCGGCAGGCAGCTGCCGCGCCCGTGCGTCGGCGATCCGGGCAAGAACACGATGCGCGACATCAGCTGGCAGCACTTCCCGCAAACGTGCGGAGGGATCTCTGGCCGGCGTCTGTGCAATCGAGTTCTGCGCGCTAAGTGCGATCGCCAGGATCAACGTGGCGAAGCTTCGAATCTGGCTCATATATGTATCATCTCCGTTGAGGAGTGATTTGCGATCTGCTTTGTAAAACAATCACGCGCCGCCCGAGTGGATGCGCCATACTCGATAGACTCCCGAAACCCCGCAAGAGGTCACACTGACCGTTATTCAATGACGAGCAATCCAACCGTTCCTCCGAACTCGTCCACCATTGAGAGGAGGCCAGGAGGCACGATCCACTGGCCTCCATTCACTCTGACATTCATCTGATATTTTCCGTTTTTGATCGAAAAACTTCTGGACCACCACCCGCCTCCCGCTGGAGCGAGTTGAGCCGGGACCCAATTCGTAAAGTCACCATTGATCTCTACCGATCGCGCGGCGGGAGCATTCACCCTTACCGTTACCGCGTCGCCTACGCCGCGCCTTGCGGCGAAACCAGTCACACCGGGTGTCGTACTCGGAGTAAGTTCAGGAAGGCGCGATTCCTGACCGGTTTGCTCGCTCGCCTGCTGACCAGGGTGGCGACCCTGCGCGAGGCGAAGACTCAACGATACGAACCGACCGCCAGGAAAACCCTGAGTCGGGTCCACTGGATAATTTCCGCCGCCCAGCGCCACGCCAATTCGCGGCGTCATCCAGAAGACCGCGCTCGCGCTTGCCCATGCCTTCACGTTGGCGTTGAGCGTCGTTAGTTGATTCCCGAGCCGGAACCCGAGCATTGCACCGAGGTCGACCGCCTCGCCCTTCCAGGACAGCGACGCCTGTGCGTCGGCGTACTTGATCGAGTCGTTGACCACGGTCGGGCTTATGGAAAACAACGCACTCGTCGGCCCCGAACCGATCGAGGTACCCGCTTCCGCGAGAAGCAGGCTTCTCCACGCAGCGCCGTCCCAGGTGCGACCGCCGCCAAAGCCGAGAAAGAACTCGCTCTTGTCGCGCGCGAGATGAAGCCGTCCGTTCGCGATTACTTCACCGGTTCGGGTGCCATCGTTGTGTGTGCTGCCGCCAGCGAATCCGCCCACTTCACCGAAGAATCCACCGCTGATGGGCATGAAGCGTGAGGCCGAGAGAAAGGCCTGAGTGCTCCAGCCGCCCCCTGAAGTGAATTGCGAGTATGTCCCCGACGCTTCGATAAATCCGGAACCCCAATCAGCTACGAGGTGGGGTGTAATCGTGGCCGCACCGGTCGATAATGTGTCCGCGTAGCGAAGCGCCGCTCCGCCGATATCCACAGTGCTTTCCACTTTTTGCGCGTGACTTGCGCGCGCCACGAAGAGGATCGCGGTCAGCGCTCCTCGCAGAGTTGGTAAAGTTGGGGCTCGTCCAGCTTTCAAATAACCGCGGGGAACGTGTGCCGAGAGAGAATGCTTCTTCTACGTCGCGCTATTGGCTGGCGTTCCGACCCGGATCACCGAGCTCTCGGTGCCGAAATCGTCAGAGCTCTTCACAGCGAGCGGATCCGCTACCCAGCGCGAGCCGTTGATAATAAAAGCATACTCGTGCCGTCCCGGCGAGAGGGGGACAGATGCGGCCCACACCCCCGGTGCTCCCGAACGTCCCAGTTCTGTGCTTCCCCTTGCCCACTCATTAAAATCGCCGACGAGCTCCACGCTAGTTGCATGCGGGTCGACGAAAACGAACCGCACGATCTGGACGGTATCGCGTCCGGCCGTTGAGGCAGCACGAATGGCCGCAGGAAAATGCACCGAAATCCGTGAGCCTATCGCGATGCCGGAGATCGCGATGATACCTGCAATGCCAGCGGCGAGAGCGAGCCCGGTCAGCGGGGCAACGCGGAAGACCCGCTCTGTTCGCCACCACCGCCGCGCTGACGACCCACGCGATGGGTAAAGTAGCGGACCCTCGGCCTGCACTTTCTCCATCAAGCGCTTCTCGAACGATGGGTGGACCTGCTCGGGAACGCGCAGTCGCGCCGCAATCCGCTCCGCAAATTCGTCGTCCTTCGCCATCGCGCTCTCGTCGTAATTCTCAACCATTGTAAACCCCTTCAAGTAGGTCGCGGAGCCCGTCGCAGGCGCGCTTCACTCTCATCTTCAGCGCCGACACAGTAACGCCCGTCAGTTCTGCCATCTCATCGTAAGTCATCTCTTCCACGTGCTTGAGCAGGAATGCCTCTCGCTGGTCGGCCGGAAGCATACCCAGCGCGTTCTCGATATGTCCCCCGACATCCGCATCTTCTTCAGGCTCGGACCCCGGCGCCACGGCCCGCTCGATCGCATCGGTCGCCGGAGTGAAGCGAAGCTCCTGCCGCCGCTGTCGCGACGCGTAGGTCCGGCACTCGTTGACAACGATCTGATAAAGCCACCCTCCGAAACGATCCGGTTCCCGACAACTGCGTAGACCACGAAAAGCACGCATGAAGGCCGACTGCAGGGCATCGTCAGCGTCTACCCGCGATCCGAGCATTCGCACCGCAAAACGGACGCATGTGTCCTCATATCGCCGAACCAGGCCGGAGAATGCTTCTATGTCCCCAGCGAGCACGGCGGCAACCAGGTCTGCATCTGAGGATCCCTTCACAAGTGAATGACTATGCGACGGTCCACGGAGGTCACAAGCTTTTTCCTCATCGACGGGACGCCCTCCCCCAAGGCCGGCAATCTGAATCGAGGCCTCGTACGCGGTTGACCCATTCCTGGGCAGCAGTCCGGTAAGGCAAATAGAATCAAGGTGTTACGGGGATGGGCCCAGCTTCGGGGGCAGCACGCCGCCTGTGAGGGAGTGACGTTGAGCGAGCGAGAAACAGTCTTATATTGCAAGCACATCAGTAAGCGTCCTTCCTTGAGGAGTGATGTCGGCATGCTTGCGATAAACCGGCGGGGCATCAGCATGATCGAGGTCATCATGGTGATGTCCGTGATAGGGATCGTGGCGGCCATCGGAGGACCACAGATCTCGGCCGCTCTCCAGCGGCGCACCACTGCCTCGGCTGCGGACCAGTTTGTCCTCACGCACTCGCTTGCTCGTGCTACCGCGATCCGATACGGGCGCGTCGCCCAGCTGCACGTCGACGCGACAGGCCAACGCTTCTGGATTGATGTCGACACGAGCGCCAATGGAATCGGACAACGCGCCATAATCGCGAATGTCCGCTACGTCGATGACAACGGTCTGCACATGACCACCAACCGCGGGCTCCTTTGCTTTGACGCCCGCGGGATTGCGTCAACCGCGGGGTCATGCGAATCCGGTGACGCGAACGTGATTTTTTCTGATGGGGTGATGGCCGATACGGTTGTGACGACGCTTCTGGGCAAGGTGCTGCGATGAAATCCCTGGTCTCGTCAAAAAGCAACCGTGGGTTCTCGCTGGTGGAAGTCATGATTGCAATAACCCTGCTGGGCGTCGGAGTCATGAGTCTAGCCGGCGCGGCTACCTTGGGCCTCGCGGAAATGGGAAAGGCCCGACAGGACCTTCAATACTCGGCAGACGTGCAGCAGGTCGCCGACAGCCTTGTCGGCGTGGGCTGGAACCACGTCTCCAACGGATCCTCGACGATTCGTGGGAGGCCGGTGAGCTGGACCGTCACCACGGCGAGCACGAGCTCGCAGAAAGTCGACATAATCCTGGAACGCCGCGGACAAGCGAGCGAAACGACCGTCTATCAGGATACCGTAACTCTCTTTCTCGCGAAGGATCAACTCCAATGACGAGGTCGCGTTCTGCTCCATTGCGCGCGGCTCGGCGTGGGTTCTCGCTGATCGAGCTCGTCGTCGGACTCGTTCTCGGCGTGTTCGTGCTGAGCGGGGTCGTGCAGATGATGATTGTGCAGGGAAGGGGTTACCGGAAACAGCGGGAAATAATCGACATTCGCGAGACGGCGCGCGAAGCGGCTGCCCTCCTCGCGTGGGACTTGAGACAATCAGTTGTGGGAGGAAGCACAATGGCAGCGATGGGCCCTGGTATGGTGGCTCTGCGGTCCCCGCGCGGCCTCGGTACGATCTGCGCCAAGCACCCGCTCCTGGCGCGCTACGGTCTCTGGAAGACGGGCGGCAATATTCTCGCCGGTATCGACGACAGTGCGCTCGTCTATGAGATGGGGCGTGACAAATGGACCGCGCTCAAGATCAGCGCGGTAGGGACGCCCGCGGGGATGGGAGTCCCGGCATGTGCGTGGCCCGGCGCTCGTCCGCCCGACGTTGTCGTGGAATTCGCCGTCGGTGCGGAGACCGACACGTCGTACATCAAGGTGGGCGCGCCATTCCGCAGCTTCCGTCGCGTCGAATACGCGGAGTACGAGCTCAATAACCGCTGGTGGCTGGGAAGAAAAGTTGGCGCCGCCACTTCGTACGATCAGCTCACCGGTCCGCTCGTGTCGCCGGCAAGCGGTTTGACGTTCGCCTATTACGACACGCTTGGAGCGGTGACGACAAACCCATCCGCCGTCGGCAGCGTCGCCTTTACTCTCCGCACGGAGAGCTTCAAGAACACACATGTGGGAGCAACCTACGTCTACCAGCGCGATTCGCTGGCGACGAAAGTGTCTCTCCGCCGTTAGTGGGAGATCGAGTGAGGCACACAGCAGGTACCAGAGGGCAGAAAATGGCTGGCCATCGCGAGAACTTGTCGGCGTCGGATCGACGGGGGTTCGTGCTTCCGACGGTGATCTTCGCGGTCACGATCATGAGCGTAATCGCGGTCGTCGCCCTCAACACGGCCGCCGACGAGCGTCGTGCTTCCCGCGCGACTCGAGAATCGACCCTGGCCATGTATGCGGGCGAGGCTGGGCTACGTCAGACTTATGGAGCGTGGCCAGCGGCAGCGGTCAATGCCCTCGAGCCTGGAGACAGCCTCGACCTCGGCTGGCAGACACTTCCCAACAAGGCCGCGTACCGGGCAGTCATACACCGTGTCGACAAAGGCGGACTTCAGGAATACAACGTGGTAGTGCAAGGGCGACGCACGGATCCAACGGCGGGAATCATCACCGTCATGGGAGCCGCGGGCGGCGTACCGATCTTCAAATACGCGGTTCGTGCCGAAGGAATACTGTATCTGACGAATGGCGGAGTCTTCGATGCCTTCGACTCTGACCTTGGGCCCTATTCGGCAATGACGGCCGACACGATCGCCAATCTCTGGGCGAATGGCGACATGACAGTTACCAAGACCACCATCAAGGGGAGCGCGACGGCGGCTGGAACGATCACCCTTGGACTAAACGGCGTCGTTACCGGAGCTACTGCATCCGGTGCAACTGCGCTGACGCCGATGGACATTCTTCCATGTCCGGCAGCTGGGTTCACGGCGACGGCAAACATCCCGACCGGGCCCGGCGTCACCTATAGCTCGTCGACAGGCGTAGTCACAGTCTCCGGCGGAGCAACGCTCACGCTTACCGACACTACTTATTTTTTCAGCTCGATCGTGCTTACGGGAAACTCCAAGCTTGTGTTTCCCGGAAATCCGCACGCCAGCGTATACCTTCGAGACTCGCTCAATGCTGCCGCTGGCACGATCAGCAACGTTTCAGCCAATGCGAGTTCACTCTCATTCGCATCGTGCGGCACTTCTGTGACTCCGGCGTATTGGGCACTCAGCTCGGGCGGCACCGCGTCGTACTACACGGTGTACGCGCCGAACCACATCGTATACGAGACGGGAGCTGGTGAATTTTATGGTGCGGTGGTTGCGTCGATCTATCATGCGACCGGTGGTGGAAAATTCCACTACGACGCGGCGCTGGCGAGACAATGGTCCAATAAAGTCGCTGTGCAGCGTGGCTCATGGGCGCAGTTGCCCGGAGGCTAATTCCGCCGTTTTCAAATGACCGATGCGTTGAGGTCATCCTTCAACGGCGCACAGCTCAATCGAAAACTGGCAAGCGGGCGAATGCAAAAAGAGCCCGGGAATTCTTCCCGGGCTCTTCCTGTTGCGAGACGACGACTTGCATCGCCGCCTAAAGATTCATCAGGTGCAGACGATGACACCAGTTGCGTTGGTGCAGGTCTTGGCTGACTGCGAGTGCACTGCGCTCGCGCTCCAGGTCTGCGGCGGGCCAGCAACGATCGTAGCGGTGATGGTCACGTTCTGCGAAGGCGTAAAGCCCTGAAGTGGTGCGGCCATCGTCGCGGTTCCTGCGAAGTAGGCACCGTTCTGGTCAGCAGCGTACTGCTCTTCGTAGGTCGCAAGGTTGCGCAGGTCGGACTTCATCGCGGCGACGTACGCCTTGTCTTTCGTATTCGCGAACTTCGGAATCGCGATCGCGGCAAGAATGCCGATGATGACGACTACGATCAAAAGCTCAATGAGGGTAAACCCCTTTTTGTTGCGTGACATCGGTTCTCCTGCAGCGGTTAGAGGTGCAAAACGGCTGTTGCCGTCTTCTATCAGAAGGACTCTGCAGTCCCCTTTTATGCAACTAGCTGTTTCTCGCCAGGTCTATGGATTACGTGACTTTTTCATTAACCCAACGTGACTTTAAAGTCAGGGAGAAGTCAGCGTCAGAACGACCGACATGCTGTAGTTGCCGGGGGTATCCAATGTCCAGCTGTAGAGCGTTTGGAAATAGAGCGTCGTGGCATTGCTCGCCGTCGCCGATCCCGTCACGAGATTCGCATCGCTCGTCGTCAATGAGCTGAACGATCCGTTCGACGCAGTGCTCCACTTGAGATCCGCGGCGGGCTTGGTGGTTCGTGCGGGAGCTCCTGGCGAAGTATTCGTCGCGGTCCACGTCGCCGCAGCCGCACGCAACGACAGTGTCCAGGCGGCGTTAGCGCTCACCGTAACCGTAGGCCCGGTAGTGGCATTCAATCCAGCGTCGAAATCGGCTGGCGTCGGGGCCGTGAGTGCGGTCGAGCCCGCGCTCATCTGAAGCCGTACGACACGACTGGCGGTCATGGACACACTACCCGGAACACCGCAGCTGGCGGGAGCGCCGCTGGCCGTGCACTGCGCGAACGCCGGAGACGGCGCCATCGACAAGCCCACAAGCGTGGCGATCACAATGGCGCCAAATCGTACACGTGTCATCTCGTCTCCCGTTCAACTCTGAAGGTTCCGGAAGACATGGTCCCGTCGGATGATGATCCGACCCAGGTCCCGGTGATTGTATCAGCGACGATCTGCCCAACGTGACGACGCGGAGTCGCTTCCAGATTCGCATCGAAGTCTATCACATCCGTGCCGCTTTCAGCGCCGCTCACAATGCCGCTCAATGGTCTTTGCTGTTGCGTCTGCGAATTCAAGGCGATGATGCTGAGCTGTCCCTGAAAGCTTGTGCCCGATTCGCGCGAGATGATGAGAGTTCCGCTGAGCGCCTCGCGCACCGGAGCGGTCTGAACCCCGGTGTAATTCCAGGAGCCATTGAGCTGCAGCAGCGACGGCTGCGGCTCCGTCGACTTGAGACACGCCGAGAGTAGCGTTGCGCACGCCAGCGCGAATACCCGAACCCGCGCTTTCAGTGAGCGGCTCATGAATGATTCTGGTTTGCAGGCGCGTCGGGCTTCTTAACGGCGGCCGGCGCTTCGTTCTTCTTAACGGCGGCCGGCGCTTCGTTCTTCTTATCGGCGCTTGGCGCTTCGTTCTTCTGTGCGCTGCCGCGCGTCCCGGAACCATTCCACATCCGGATCGGACGTGGGTCGAGCGTGATGGTAATCGACTTCGAATCCTTCCCGCTCACGATCAGCAGCGGAACCGGCGTGCGCGGAACCAGCGGCTCGCTCAGCTCCGAGAGGTCGAAGTCGAGCTTGTAAACGCCCACTGGCAGCGATTGGAAGGTTGCCGTCGTCGGTCCCGTCATGAGCGCAGCCCACTCTCGCCCGGCGCTGTCGCGCGCGATGACATGGGCTTTGCTCAGATCCACCTTGACCGCCGAAATCCCCGAGCGAGGCGCGACCACGAGCTCGACCTCGGCCGATGTCGAGAGCGAGACACTCAGATCGCCTCTGCCCGCGCCGCTGGCTGCCCATCCATCCGGGAGCGACGCTTCGTCGATCGTAGCGGCCTGCCTCGTATCGCCACCAACGCGATACTTGCCATTCGCGTCCGCCACCGCGGTTTCTCCGCCGCGCCTGACAACTGCCCCGGGTACGCCCGGCTCGCCCGGATCGCGGCGCTGATTCCCGTTCAGATCTTCGTAGACATATCCCGATGTCCCCGGGGTCCGCAGCATCGGTACGGTAAGCGCGTGCTCGAAGCGGGCGGCAAAGATCCATGGCACCCGGCCGGATGTTGAACGGAAGATCGAGTTGCGCTCCGCGTCGACCTTGAACGCGAAGCCATTCACGAGGGGAATTGCGATTCCCGCGCGCATGATCGCGGAATTCTCGCCGCCGAAGCTGTTCACCCGCTGGAGCTCCCCCTCAGCACGAATACCGCCGGCCCACGGAAGCACCAACTGCTCGCCACGAATTCCGACCATGCTCTGCTGGTTGACGAAGCCGCCTCTGTCACGTGTCTGCTCGATCCGTGTCTGCAATTCGAACACGCCGTCGGCCCCGGACCATCCTGCGTTCGCCGTCCAGTAATTCCGCGGCGTGCGATCCGTCACGACACTCTGGCCGGCCGGCGTGACGCTACGCGTCACGTTGCCTAGATACGCGGAGCTGTTGAGGTAGTACTGCCGGAGGTAGGTGCTGAAGCTGAGTCCGAGCTGCTGCTCACGGCTCCCGAATGCGCCCCCGCTGTTGGACGGAGTCGGGCGCGATGTGGCGTCGAAGAAATACGAGCGCGCCTCGACTGCGATGGTCGTCGCTTCACGGATCGCGAACTGGGGGCGAAGCGAGAATCCGTTCGCTTTCAACCCGGCGAACACGGAGGTTGCGTCGGTGGTGCGCCAGGCGCTGGCGCTCACGCTCACTCGCGACGACAGGCGTTCGGAAGCATTCGCCAGCAGCTCGTCTGTCGCGCGAGCGAATGCGTCGCTACCGCCGGGCGCATGTGTCACGCGAAACTCCTCATTTCCCTCGCCGGCGGTTCTCACCAGTCCGCTCGACCATCCCAGGCCGCTTCCATTCAGAAAGCGCCGCTCCGCGATCTCAGCCTTGAACGTGCTGCCGAGGATCGAGGGAACCGCGGCGCCAATTCCAAACGCATCCAGTTGTCGAGGTGATGTCCCGGCATCCGCGAGATGAGAGAACGAAGTACTAACCTGAGCGTCGCCCAGCTGATGTTCGGCGCGCAGTCCGACCATTGGCTTCCGCTCGGTCGATCCAACGGGCGCCAGCGACAGCGCACCCATGCTCAGCAACGCCCATCCCGGATGCTGCAGATGCAGCAGCGCACCTTGCCCGTACGGATAGAGTCCTGTGAGGTCTGAGAACGACGTCCCCGTATTGCCGAGACTTAGCTGGCCCGACGGAGCCGAGAGCGTCAGTGACGCCGCAGACTGGTACGTGCCGAGGTGGGCGAATGCATTGCTGGCTGCGCCACCGCGTGCGACGCCCTGGGACATTCTGGCGTCGATCCTAACCGAGTCGTATAGCGCGCCGGTCGCCGACAGTGTTACGACGCTGTTCGCATGCCCGTTTTCATCGGTCGCCTGGGAGACCGACGAGGTGACGAGAGGTCCCGCCGCGCGTCCAATCGAGCTCGAGTTAAAAACTTCGACGGTCATAGTCTCGGATGCGAGACGCTCCGCCCCGGAGCGCAAATCGATCTGCACGAACGAGGAGCCGGTGCTCGACAGCGCGGGGACCTTGAGGCGCACTCGCCGCTTTAGTGTTTCGCCCGGCGCCATGACGAGCGGCGCCTGATGGAGCTCTCTCGTTGCCCACCCGGTCGGAAGCGTCAGCTGTGCGGTTACCGTGTCAACCGAATTTCCCATATTCGATATCTCGAATGGGAGGATTACATCGCTGCCTGCCTGCGCGTTGATCGGGCCGGTTCCTGGACGAAGCCGGATCTGCCGGATTAGATTGACGTCGATCTCGACCGGCACAATGAGCGTTGGCGACACCGGTGACGAGAATCGCGCTTCAGCGGCGACGAGACGCCCCGCCAATGCGCTAGCCGGGATCCCAATCGTTACTCCGACCCGACTTCTGGTCGAGATGGGCAGAGAGCGTGTCCTCGGACCGAGGACGACGAAATCTCCACGGGGAATCACTTCGACGTCGAGCTTCATCACGTGCGCGAAAGCGTCGGGAATGGGAATCGAGACGACCTGAAAGCTGCGCGGCGCACCCGACACTGTTACGGATGGGAGGGTAATCTCGATATCTCTCGCCGAGTCGGCGGAGCCTGCGTTCGACATCGCGAGCGAGACGGTGCTGGCGGTGCCGGGCTGGCTGGCGGGAGTCTGAGCTTCAACCATCGGAGACACGAGCCCCGCGAGAGCCAAAGAGAGCGCGGCAACGCACACGCGGCCGGACCCGATCATGGCACCGTTTGCGAAAGCGTGATCTGGTAGTTCCCGGCGTAGGCCGCCGGTGCGTCCGTCGCCCACGCGAGCTTCATCCGAAAAAAGATCGTGTTACTCCACGGATCGTTGAGAACGCCCCTAACAAGGATTCTCTGCTCGACCTGGGCGTCGGTGAGAGTGATGTTGTTCCACGTTGCCAGATCGGACCTCCGCCACTGCAGGTCTCCGATCACTTTTCCGTTGCCGAGGGACGCGGATGTAGAGCGGATCGAGATGGTTGTGGTCCGGGACGTACCCGTCTGCGCGTTGAGCGCGAACGTCGCGCCCGTCGAGGCGTCGATGAATCCGGCGATGTAATCAGCGGCGGTAGGAGCCGCGAACGTGATCGCGCCGGCGGTCACTGTGAGAATGGTCTTTTGCGCGGTGAGCGGAGAAGCGAACAACGCCAGTGCGAGCGAGATCGCCGCGCTGGTGCTGCCGCCAAGGAACTTCCGCCCGAAGGGAGACATGTATGGCTACTTGGCCTGGTAATCGATCTGCCCTGCGACGAGCTCGGCGCCACCGAAGTCGACCAGTGCCAGCACGACGTAGTCTCCCGCGGCGAGATTGCCCGGCACATCGATCATTACTTTGCGCGTCGCGCCCGGAAGCGTGGGGAATTCCGGGATCGGAACTTCTGCCGCGAGCGAATTGTCGAGGCGGCGAAACTCCAGGCGACCCTTGCCGAGCAGATGCACTCCGCCCGTGTTGTGGAAACGCACCGAGATCTGACGCTTGGTCGCCGGTGGAACGCTCGAAACCGTCTTGACCGGCGTCGTCGACGAAGTCGCGCGCGGAACCGGCACATCTTCGACTGCCATGTTCTCGATCGCGCCATCACGCGAGAGCCCAGGCGGTGCGACGTACACTTTCACGCCCGTCCGGAAGATGTACTGCAGCGAGTTTCCCTTCGCGGAGGAGCGTTGCGGTACTTCCTCGACGAAGAAGATGTCCCAGCACTCCTTCGTCAACGCCGCGCCGGGCTGAAGGGAGAGGCGGACGATACGCGAGCCGTGTGCCTCTACGCGGACCGATAGAGGCGAAACGCCGAGCATCGCGCCACACGAAGTGCCGGTCGACCCGGGGGCCACGAACCTGTTATCGCCGTTCTCGACGCGGTCCCAGTCCGAGCGGGTAATCGTCGCCTGCACGACTTTGTCGGACGTATTCGCCAACGAAAAGCTGGCGGCTACCCGATTCGTGCCGGCGGCGAAGATCGTGACCTCGAGCGGATCTACCAGCAGCTGCGCGGACGCAGACTGCGAGACCAATACTCCTATGACAGCGCAAAGGGCGAGTACGGTTCCCCGGACTCGCCCTCCGCGCTCAACGCCCGCCCTTTCGGGCGAGCGAGAGCGAGAATTAAGCATCAGTTACGGAGCCGTCAGGGTGAATACGACTGGCAAGGTGTAGGTACCAGGAGCATTGCTTGCGCTCGTGAAGTCAGACACCCAGCTCGTTCTGAAAAAGGCCTGCGCCGCCGTACCGTTCGTCGAGCTTGCACCCGACGTGAAGGTCGCGTCGCTGCCTGTGATCGCCGCGAAGGTTCCACCGGACGTGGTCGACCACGAGAGATCGCTGATCGGCTTCACACCGGAGTTGGTGCCGGCGTACGTCCAGTTCGTCGCGTTCTGTGACTTGATCTTCAGGGTCCAGCTTCTGTTCGCCTTGACGGTGAAGCTTGGGCCTGCGTCCGCGAGAACGTTGCCCGCATCGACATCGTCAGCGGTCGGGTTGGTCAGCGCGGTCGCTGCCGAGCTCATTCCGAGCTTGACCAGCGCGCCAACGGTGACTGATGCTGTGTTCGTGGTGTTACACGTGCCGGCGTTGCCGCTGCACTGTGCGTTAGCCTGGCTTGCGCCGATGGCTGTTCCAAGCACCATCGCGGCCAATAGGGAACGGGTCGCTTTCATTTTCGATTCTCTCCGAGAAATTTGATGGTGCCGATGACGAGCCAGGGGCTCAAAACCGGTCCTTTCAAGCGGTTGGTTGAGCGGTTGTAACTGCTTTTTACTGTGGTGCGCTGTACCTATAAGACGAAAACGGACTGCCCCTGTAACCGGGTTTTCACCCATATTTCAGAGACAAATCCGTTGACTTTTTCATGCGCGCTTTGCACGATCGCGTTGTGCGCTCTGCGAACGGCTCGAGGCCATCTACAAGGCCTCAACGAGCTATTATGCTTGACTAATCAGTGAAACGTTTTCTACATCCGCACCGCTTCGAAATTGCGTCGGTGTTTGTTCGGGTGCGGCTGCTAACTCCTTGATGGCGAAGATGATCGCACCGAGCCGGCCGCTTCGGATTAGCTGATAAGAAATCACCCCTCCTTGTCTTCATACTGATCCTTGAGATTGGCGACCACATTCGGATCTGCGAGTGTGGTCGTGTCACCCAGCGCGCGTCCTTCCGCGATGTCGCGGAGCAATCGACGCATGATTTTTCCCGACCGTGTTTTTGGAAGATCGGCGGAGAACAAAATGTCGTCCGGACGCGCCAGCGCGCCGATTTTTTTGGCGACGAATTCTCTCAGCTCGTCACGCAATGCCGGGCTTGCTTTGCTCTTGTCTCGAAGCGTGACGAACGCCGCGATTGCCTGGCCCTTCAGCTCGTGCGCTTTCCCGACCACGGCTGCTTCCGCCACCGCCGGATGCTCGACGAGCGCCGACTCGACTTCCATCGTGCCTATGCGATGCCCCGCCACGTTCAGCACGTCGTCGACGCGCCCCAGAATCCAGAAGTATCCATCGCTGTCACGCTTCGCTCCGTCACCGGGGAAATAAAGATCCGGACGGCCAGGCCACTTCGAGAAGTAGGTCTGCACGTAGCGGTCGTCATCGCCCCAGATGGTGCGCAGCATTGCCGGCCACGGCTTCGTGAGAGACAGCAGCCCACCACCAACCTCGATACGCTCGCCGGTGGAATCGAGAAGATCCGCGCTGTAACCAGGAAGCGCTTTTGTCGCGCTCCCCGGCTTCGTCGATGTGATTCCCGGCAACGGGGAGATCACGATTGCGCCGGTCTCAGTCTGCCACCACGTGTCGACGATCGGACATCGATTGCCGCCGATGTGCTCGCGGTACCACATCCATGCCTCTGGATTGATCGGCTCGCCGACAGAGCCGAGAAGGCGGAGGCGTGAGAGGTCGTGCTTCGCGGGATACTCGTCGCCCCATTTCATGAACGCGCGAATCGCCGTCGGCGCCGTGTAGAGGATCGTGACGCCACGTCGCTCGCAGATGTCCCAGAAGCGATCTCTTTCAGGCCAGTCGGGCGCGCCCTCGTACATCACGCATGTGGCACCATTCGCCAGCGGACCGTAGACGAGGTAGGAGTGCCCTGTCACCCAGCCGATGTCGGCGGTACACCAGAACACGTCATCGTCTTTGAGGTCGAATACCATTCTGGTAGTCGTCGCAACGCCCGTGAGATAGCCTCCGGTAGTGTGCACGATTCCCTTTGGCTTGCCGGTGGTTCCCGACGTGTAAAGGATGTACAGCACGTCCTCCGCATCCATCGTTTCCGGCTCGCAATTGAGCGGCGCGTCCTGCATGAGACGATGCCACCATTGATCGCGACCTTCCATCATGCTTGCGAATGCTTCATCTCCCGCTCCACCCGGCCGCCGTTGCACCACCACCACGTGCTCGATCGACGGAGTCGTCTCCAGGGCTTTGTCGGAATTGCGCTTCAAGGGAATTACCTGACCGCGCCGATAACCGCCATCCGCTGTGATCAGCACTTTCGCCTTGGCATCGTTGATCCGGTCGCTCAGAGACTCCGGCGAAAACCCGCCGAATACAACGGAGTGGATCGCGCCGATGCGCGCGCAGGCGAGCATAGAAATCGCCGCCTCGGGAATGAGCGGCAGGTAGATTGCCACGCGATCGCCTTTTCGGACTCCCAGCTTTCTGAGGACATTGCCGAACTTCGATACCTCGCGGAAAAGGTCCCAATACGTGAGCGTCCGCGTGTCACCCGGCTCTCCCTCCCAGATGAGCGCCGCTTTATTTCTCCGCGGTCCGCGCACGTGACGGTCCACGCAGTTCACTGCGATGTTGAGCTTCCCGCCGGTAAACCATTGCGCGTGGGGAGGCTTCCAATCGAGAACCTTCGTCCACGGCTTGATCCATTCCAGCTCACGCGCCTGTTCAGCCCAGAACTTTTCCGGGTCCTGTTCGGCCTTCTCGTAAATGTCGGGCGACGAGACGTTGGCCGTGCGTCTGAACTCCGTCGGAGCGTCGAACTTCCGGGTTTCCGTTAACAGAACGTCGATGTCAGTCATTGGCGCGAAATGGTTGGTCGTCGCCTCATTGGCGGAGTCGCAAGGATACAGCCTTTTGCGTCGCTCTCGCCAGAGTGGCAAGTTCTAGGCGATGTCCTCTGCAATCCCTACCGGTGGATCGTCCCCCCCAATCGTCGAGGTGACGGAGCTCGCGCGCGACTTCGGATCCACACGAGCGGTGGCCGGAGTCACGTTTTCACTTGCCGCCGGCGAATGCCTGGCCCTCTTCGGGCCAAACGGTGCGGGCAAGACAACCCTCCTCCGCGTTCTCGCCGGTCTGCTCAAGCCGACGTCCGGGAGCGCGCGCGTCGCGGGTGTCCAGCTCCCCGGAGGGCCACTGGCCCGCTCGCGGGTCGGGCTCATCTCCCACCACACCATGCTTTACGAAGCGCTCTCGCCGCGGGAGAACGTCACATTTTCCGCCCGTCTGTATGGAATCCGCGATCCGCGCGGGCGTGTCGAAGACTCGCTGCGGCGCATGTCGATGCTGGAACGCGCGGACGCTCCAATCCGTTCCCTCAGCCGCGGTATGCAGCAACGGGTGTCGATCGCGCGGGCGATGGTGCACGCGCCCCAGCTCGTGCTGGCCGACGAGCCATACAGCGGCCTCGACGAAAGTGGCGCGCGTGCCCTCACCGTCCTCCTCCAGGAGCTGAGCTCGGCCGGCACCGCGATAATCATCGTGACGCACAATCTCGCCGAGGGACTCTCGCTCGCCACGCACGCGGCCGTGATGCAGCGCGGGAAGTTCGTGCGATACGATGCCGCGCACAGGCTCGATGCAAGCTCCTATGCGACCATCTACCGAGAATCACTGGTGGCAAGTGGCTGACATTCTATTCAGTGCGTGGCTCATCGCCCGCAAGGATCTCTCGATCGAGTTCCGAACGCGCTCGGCGTTCTTCTCGGCGGTCGTCTTCTCCCTTCTCGGTCTCGTCATTTTTTATTACGCCTGGGATCCAACGGCTGTGACCGCCACGGACCTCGCACCCGGAGTGTTGTGGGTCATCTTCACTTTCTCGGGACTGCTGGGGCTCCATCGCTCGTTCGGTGTCGAAACGGCCGATCACGCCATCGACGGATTGCTGGCCTCTCCGGTGAGCAGGGAAGCGATTTTTCTGGGGAAAGCGATTGCGAATCTGATCTTTGTCGCCGCGGTTCAGGCCATTGCGATCCCCGCGCTGGCGCTTTTCTACAATCTCCGGATCGTCGAGGTTGCGGGTCCGCTAATCGCAATCGCGATTCTCGCTGCCATTGGGCTTGTTGCAGTTGGAACACTGTTCAGCGCGATGGCTGTCAACACCCGCCTGGCGGAGCTGTTGCTCCCGATGCTCGCGCTGCCGTTCTTCGTGCCGATCGTGATCGCAGCGGCGCAGGCGACGGCAAAGCTGTTGAGCGGGCGGCCGGTCGTCGAGGTAGGGGCATGGCTCAAGCTGCTGCTCGCGTTTGATATTGTTTTCGTGGCAGCATGCACACTGGCGTATCCGTTCACCGTCGAGGATTAAAGACAAACAACTGAACAGGCGAGAGGCCCCAGTAGGTAAGTTGCGAGTTTGATAGTTCACTACGCCCCGACTTATCCCGATGGCGTGTGGGCAACTGCTTGTGCCATGAATGCCACAGAGGCAAGTCCGGGCGTCGTGAACTGAATCACTGGCAACCTACCTACTGGGACCTCTCGCCTGTTCAGTTGCAGTTATCAGCAAGCCACCACCCCGCCGCTTAAATTGGATGGGTCGTGGCGTTTCGTCGCCGACCATCACCCCATAAATGCACCCAGCATCGACATGAGGATCTCCTGGCTTCCCACCGTCGCCGGCGCGGCGGTGCTTGGCACAGTCATCAGAGCGGCGTTCTTCACCCCGCTCGAGGCGAAGCAGGGAGCGGCACAAAAGATTTTCTACATTCACGTTCCGTCTGCATGGGTCGCGTTTCTCGCTTTCTTTCTCGTCGCAGTCGCCAGCGGCGTCTACTTGTGGATCCGTGACCCGCGCCTCGACCGCTTCGCCGAGAGCTCGGCGGAAGTCGGAGTAGTCTTCACGACCGTAGTGCTGATCACCGGCCCGCTGTGGGCGAAACCGATTTGGGGGACGTACTGGGCGTGGTGGGATGTGCGCCTCGTCTCGACACTGTTTCTATGGTTCATCTACGTCTCGTACATCGTTCTACGCGGTGCGGTGGAGTCGCCCGCGCTTCGCGCGCGGTATTCGGCGGTACTCGGCATCCTTGGAGCGCTCCTGATCCCATTCATCCACCTGAGCGTTTACCTGTTCGCCACGATGCACCCGATGCCGATCGTGGGAAAGCCGAGCGCGCCGTCACTTCCAATCGAGATGCTGATGACTCTTCTGCTCTCGCTGGTGTCGTTCACGCTTCTCTATTTCGCATTCGTCCGTTCCCGCTACCGCTACGCTGGCGAGCGTGATGCAGCTGCCGCAAGAAGGGAACACAATGCCTGACACGTCCGCGTACTATCACCTCGCCTATACGATTGCGCTCGGTATCTACGCGGCTTACGGGCTGAGCCTCTATCTGCGTCGAAAGCGGGTGCGAGCGAAATAATGGCGGTCAATCTGTTCGCGTCACCCTCGATTCCGACGGAGGTTTCCGATCCGGTTAACGCGCGCATCCTCGCGATATCGGAGGATCGCATCGCGGGTTTCGTCGATGAGCCGTTCGCCGCGATCGCAACCGCGGCGGAGCTACCGGAGGACGTCGTAATCGAGCGACTGCGCGCAATGCTTTCCGCTGGGGTGATCAGGCGCATCAGGCAGACTCTGATGGCGACGAATCTCGCGCCCGGCGCATTGGTCGCGTGGCGCGTTGCTCCCGACAAGCTCGACTCCGCCTTCAACTACATGGTGAAGGAAGATCCGTTTTCCGGTCACGTCGTGATTCGATCGACCGACGCTGAGACGCCGGGCTCTGTCTACAGATTGTGGACGACGCTCAAAGTGCCGCAGGGATTCTCTATGCAGCGTCACTGCGAGTTTCTGGCTGGGAAGGTCGGCGCGGATGCTTTCCGCATGATGCCGGCGAAGCGCCTCTTCGCGCTGGGCGTCGGGCACGTGCGTCGTCGCGGCATGGAGCCAGGTTCGCGAAGCGACGAGCCCGGACGCGTCCTCGACACCAACATCGTCGAGCTCACTCCGCTCGAGTGGCGCGTGCTCACTGCGCTCAAGCGCGAATTCGCAATCGACGAGATCACGCCGAATCCATGGCGTCAACGCGCCGACGAGGCGGGCCTGACGGTGGACGAATTCATTCGCATCGCCGGCTCGTTGAGTGCGCGCGAGGTAATCGGGCGATTCTCGACGTTCCTCGAGCACGTGAAGCCGTCTGCCGGTGGAGAGCGGGTGACGCGGTACAACGCGCTCTTTCACTGGAGGGTTCCCGCCGGGAGGGAGATCGAGGCCGGACGTGAGATCGGCCGTCATCACATCCTGACACACGCGTACTGGCGCGAAGGCGGACCGGAGTTCGCGAACGTCAACATCATGGCGGTCGCGCACGGCGGCGACAAACTCCTAGTGCTGGAGCACAAGGTGGCGATCGACAAGCATCTCGAGGAGGCCGGCATTCCGGCTTCGTACACGAACGTGTTCTGGGGCGGACGAAGCGAGATCAAGCCGTCCGAGATTTCTCCCGTGGAGTACGAGGCCTGGGCAAAGCGCGCCGGCCTGATTGCGGAAACGGGAACGGGGTAACGGTGGCAGAAGGAAAAATCTTCCTTGTCGGGGCTGGTCCCGGTGATCCTGGTCTCATCACCGTGAGAGGGAAGCAGCTCATCGACTCGGCTGATGCCGTCGTGTACGACGCGCTCGCCAATTCCGCGCTGCTCCCTGCGGGCGCTAGAACGACTGGAAGGCCCGAGCTCTATTACGTCGGCAAGCGCGGCGGCGCGAAGGACTCGGTGACGCAGGAAGAGATCAACACTCTGCTCGTGAGGCTCGCGCGCGAAGGAAAGCGTGTCGTTCGCCTCAAGGGCGGTGATCCCTTCGTGTTCGGCCGCGGCAGTGAAGAGGCGCAGGCGATGAACGACGCCTCGGTTCCGTTCGAGGTCGTTCCGGGAATAACGGCCGGGATCGCCGCGCCTGCGTACGCGGGCATTCCAGTGACGCACCGCACTCTGGCGACATCCGTAACTTTTGTGACCGGGCACGAAGATCCAGCGAAGCCGAGCACCCAGACCAACTGGACCGCACTCGCGAAGTCGGGCGGGACGATAGTTCTGTATATGGGAGTCAAGACTCTCGCCAACATCGCCGATACGCTGATCGAGGGCGGAATGCCCGCCGACATCCCGGCCGCAGCGATTCAATGGGGAACGCATCCCAAACAGCGCACCGTGGTGGCAACGCTCGAAACTCTGGCCGCGAAGGCAATCGAACAAGACATCACCGCGCCTGTGATCACGGTAATCGGGTGGTCGGTCGTGCTGCGTGACGAGTTGAATTGGTTTGAGCGGCGGCCACTGTTCGGAAAGCGAATCGTCGTAACACGTGCATCGCAGCAGGCTCCGGCTCTGACCGAGAAGCTCAGTGAGTTGGGCGCCGACGTGATCGAGATGCCCGCGACGCAGATCGCGCGGCTGGATCTCGCCCCGCTGCGCGCGGAGATCGGCCAATTGTCGCTCTACGACTGGCTGATCTTCACCAGCCAGAACGCGATCACGATTTTCTGGGAGCAGCTCCTTGGTGAAGGCAAGGACGCGCGGGCGCTGGCCGGACTGAAGGTTGCCGCCGTTGGCCCCGCAACGGCAGGTGCATTACTCGAGCACGGGATAACGGTCGATGTGATCCCCAATCGCTTCGTCGCCGAGGGACTGCTGGAGATGATGCGCGCGCGCGATGATGTCGCGGGGAAGAACGTGCTATACGTGACCGCGGAAGGAGCGCGCGATGTATTGCAGCAGGGTCTGAAGGAAATCGGCGCCGATGTCAGGTTGATCGAGGCCTACCGTTCGATCGTGGATGGCGAGGGTGCCGAAAAGCTCGCGCGAGCCATCGAAGCGGGAAGGGTGGATCTCGTCACCTTTACCTCAGGCTCGGCGGTGAGAGGATACATCGACGCCGTCGGGGAAGATCTGGCACTGCGGATTCCGGCCGCGTCCATCGGAGCGCAGACATCCGAGGCGCTCCGCGACGCGGGAATCGAAGTGAAGGTGGAAGCGAAGGAAGCGACGCTCGACGCTCTCGTGACCGAGGTCCTCAATGCCTTCTAAGCCGGTAATCGATCCCGACGTGGTGAGAATTGGGACGCGCGCTTCCGAGCTTGCGCTCCGGCAGGCACGGCTTGTCGAGAGCGCGCTGCTCGCCCGTGGGATCACGTCAGAGCTCGTCACCTTCAAGACCACGGGCGACAAGAAGCTGGACAAACCTCTCACGGAGATCGGCGCGAAGGGTCTATTCACACGCGAGCTCGAGGTCGCACTCACGAAGAACAAGATCGACTGCGCGGTTCACTCCCTGAAAGACCTGCCGACCGAATCTCCCGATGGTCTCGAGGTCGTCGCGCAACTGGAGCGGGAAGACCCGCGCGACGTGCTCGTCGTCAACCGGCAGACGGGAGCGGAGAATCTGGATGATTTGCCGGCGGGATCGCGTGTGGGGACATCCAGTCTTCGCCGCCGCTCGCAGCTGCTGGCGCGGAGGCCCGACCTCGAGGTCGCCGAGCTGCGGGGGAACGTTCCGACGCGGCTCGGTAAGGTCGAGAACGGAACCGTCCATGCCGCTATTCTCGCCGCGGCCGGGTTGATCCGCCTCGAGGTCGAGCGGCGCATCACCATGTTCCTGGAGCCACCCGAGTGGCTGCCGGCCGCTGGTCAAGGCGCAATCGCGATTCAGATCAGGAGCGACGACGCAAGAATGAGAGATCTCTTGCAGCCGCTCGATCACGGGCCGACGTCGACCGCGACGCGCGCCGAGCGCGCTTTCCTGGCCGCACTCGACGGCGGATGCCAGGTTCCGATCGGCGCGCTGGTGAGCGACGTCGGCGGCACGCCTACATTATATGGTATGCTCGCGGATCTGAGTGGCCGTCACATCGTGCGCGGCTCTCGCGTGCTCGACCTGCGCTCACCGGAATCAACCGGCGAGGCGCTCGCCGCCGAAATCCGGTCCCGCGGAGGCAGCAGTCTCCTCGTGGAGCTTCGTCAGCTATCCAAACTTCCCGCTCCGCAACCAGAGTAAGAGTGTCCAGCTTCCCGCAGTATCGTCCGCGCCGCCTGCGCCGGACCGCCGCGCTACGGAACCTCGTCCGCGAGACACACCTCGCGCCGTCTCAGCTGGTCCTTCCTGTCTTCGTGCGCGGCGGACACAAGGTTCGTCGCCCCGTCGGATCGATGCCAGGCGTAAATCAGACATCGATCGATGAGATGCTGCGTGACGCCGAGGCGGCGGCGAAGGCGAAAGTCGGTGGAATCATTCTCTTTGGCGTCCCGGAAACGAAAGACGCGACCGGCTCGTCGGCGTGGGATGAAAAGGGCGCGGTACAGCTGGCAGTGAGCGCGCTCAAGAAAGAGATTCCGGAGCTGGTCGTGATTACCGACGTCTGCATGTGCGAGTACACCGATCATGGCCATTGCGGGGTCCTGAAGAACGGGGAAGTCGACAACGACGCGACCCTCGAGCTGCTGTCACGCGCAGCGCTCTCGCACGCTCGCGCGGGGGCGGATATCGTCGCACCGAGCGATATGATGGATGGGAGAGTGCAAGCGATCCGATCCTCGCTGGACGATGCCGGCTTCTCGGATGTCTCGATCCTCAGCTATGCCGCGAAGTACGCCTCGGCGTATTACGGTCCCTTTCGCGAAGCGGCAGAGTCAGCGCCGCAGTCTGGCGACCGCCGCGGGTATCAGATGGATCCAGGCAACGCACAGGAAGCAATGCGTGAGGTACTCGCCGACATCGAGGAGGGCGCAGACGCGGTGATGGTGAAGCCCGCAGGGCCGTACCTCGACATCGTCTCGTGGGTCAAGTCGGAAACGGGGTACCCAGTCGCCGCATATCAGGTCAGCGGCGAGTACGCGATGATCTGCGCCGCGGCCGATCGCGGCTGGATCGAGAAGGATCGGGTGATGATGGAATCGCTACTGGGCATCCGCCGCGCTGGTGCGGATTTCATCGTCACCTACTTCGCCACCGAAGCCGCGAAGCAACTCTGATTCCGGGACGAAACTTGACCAACACGCGAGCGAGAGCCGCGGGTTTTAGGCCCACTCGCATCGAATCATGAAGTCGTCAGGGCGCTTTTCGCTCTTGTCGCTGGCGGCCATCTCGTTCGGCTGGATTCCCGGCGCGGAGGCGAGGGGTCAAACACCGCGCTCGATATTGCCGCAAACCGGGTTGGCCGCTGCCATCGACACTGTTCCACCGAAGACCGTGGTCGAGACGCCGTTCTCAATTCAAAGCGGTACGTTGACGCTCCCCGGCACGCTTACGCTGCCCGCGAAGCACATGCGTCAGTTGCCAGTCGCTCTGATCGTGGCGGGCTCAGGACCAACAGACCGGAATGGGAACTCCGCGGGCGCGTTGCGGGCGCAGAACAATTCCAATCTCTACGCCATCCTCGCCTGGCAGTTGGCCAACGCGGGCATCGCGTCAGTGCGTTACGACAAGAGAGTGCTCGGCGACAATCTTCAGAAAGTCGATCTGCCTTCGATCACCATCGACGATTTCATCGCTGATGCGATTGCCGGCGCCAGGATGCTCGTCGCCGATCGGAGGTTCTCGAGAGTCATTCTGATCGGGCATAGCGAGGGTGCCGAGCTGGTTCTGCAGGCGGTGAATCGCGGCGCGCCAGCTGCTGGAATAGTGATGATGTCTGGAGCGGGCAGGCCGATCATGCCGGTGTTACGAGAACAGATCTCCAAACAGCTGCCACCCGCCGAGATCACGAAATGGGACTCGGCGTCCGCCCGCTACCTGCGCGGCGAGGATCCGGGAGATGTGCACCCGGGCCTCAGACCGTTGTTGCTGCCGACAAATCGCCGCTTCATGCAAAGCTGGGTGAAGTACGACCCGGCCGCGGAGATGGCGAAAGTCAAAGTTCCAGTGTTGATAATTCAGGGCGGACGCGACATTCAGATCAGCGAGTCTGACGCGCGCGCTCTCAAGGCTGCGCACCCCACCGCGAAGCTCGTGGTAATTCCCGCCGCCAATCACGTTTTCAGAGCGGCCATTAGCGATGATCGCATGGCGCAGGCGAAGCTTTACACCGATCCGACAATACCCATCGTTCCTGAATTGACGACCGCAATCATCGAGTGGGTTGGCAAACTGAAGTAGGGGTTTGGCGCGAACGGCCAACTGCGAGAAGAACAAGGTGAGAGGTGAGAGGTAGTAGGTGGCGGCTATCAGGTAAGATCATTTCGATTCTGTCTGATGCCTCTCACCTGACACCGCTCACCTTGTTCAGTTCGAAGTTGGGTCTTTTTTGAGTCAAACGTATTCGGGGCGCTGCAGTCGCCGCCCGGTTAATTTGTACCTTCCCTCACGAGCTGTCCGAAATGCGCTATAGACTCTTCCCCGGAACCGGCATCAAGGCGAGCGAGGTCGGATTCGGCACGTGGACACTCTCCACCGGTTGGTGGGGCGAGAAGACCGATGACGAAGCGGTGGCATTGCTGCGCGCGGCGCACTCGCAATTCGGCATCAATTTTTTCGACACCGCCGACACATACGGCAACGGCCGTGGCGAGCGGCAGCTCGCCGAGGCTTTTCGGGGCAAGCGGGACGATGTGTTGTATTCGACCAAGATCGGATACGACATCTACGATCCGGCCGCACAGTCCGCACGACGCGGACAAAGCGAGCTGCCGCAGAAGTTCGATCGCGACTATATGCGCTTCGCGCTCGACAAATGTCTGGAGCGCCTCGAGACAGACCACGTCGATGTCCTCCAGCTTCACAACATCAAGATGGAACACGTGCGCGACGCCGCGATCTGGGACGCGCTGCGCGAGATGAAGGATGAGGGCTTGATCGGCGTCTGGGGCGCTGCGTTCGGTCCCGCGATAGGATGGCTGTACGAAGCCGTGGAGCTTTGCGAGCGGGAGACCGACATCGGGACGATTCAAATGATCTGGAACATCCTCGAGCAGCATCCAGGGAGCGCGATGGTCGAAGCCGCCAAGGAGTTCGCGCCGGATTGTTCCTTCAACATCCGCGTCACCCACGCATCGGGAATGCTGGAAGGGAGGTACACGGAGGACACCGTCTTCCCCGCCAACGACCATCGCCGGCATCGTCCGCGCTCGTGGCTCACCAACGGGTTAAAAAAAATCCGTACCCTCGATTTTCTCACGACGCAAATGACGCTGGGACAGGCGGCACTCAAGTGGCTCCTCGCGGAAGGGCGCGTGGTGACGACGCTGCCCAACATCTACGATCTGGAGCAGCTTCGCGAATTCGCCGAGGCCCCGGATAGGGCGGACCTCTCGGCCGCGCAGCTGGAGCGCGTGGCCGAGCTGGCCGAGCACAACTTTGGCGTCGACGAAGAGCCGATGAGCTACAAGGGCACGATGGAACGCGTGGTCACGTGATCAACCCATGGCACGATTTGCCGGCGGGCATCCATCCGCCCGACAATGTGACGGCGGTTATCGAGATCCCTCGCGGAAGCAGGAACAAGTACGAGCTCGACAAAGCCACCGGGATGATTCGCCTGGACCGGGTTCTCTACTCCGCCGTCCATTATCCGGGCGATTACGGACTCATCCCCCGTACGCTACACGAGGATGGCGACCCGTTGGACATTCTCGTCCGTATCAACGAGCCGACGTTTCCCGGCTGCCAGATTGATTGCCGTCCACTTGGCGTGCTCAGAATGCGCGACCGGGGCGAGCCGGACGACAAGATCCTCGCGGTGCCGTGTCACGACCCGTACTATCACGAATACTTCGATATCGCTGATCTTTCTCAGCACTATTTGAAGGAAGTGGAGCACTTCTTCCATATCTACAAGGACCTCGAGGGAAAGCGCGTGGAGATCGTCGGGTGGGAGAAGAGCGAAGTGGCGGCGCGCGTGATCAACGAATCGATCGAACGCTACCGGGAGAGATTCCATCAGGTCGGTACTTAATCATTCGGCGCTCCGGGCACGTGCCGGCGGCGGAGGACGATAAATGAACAGCCAGCGATCGATACTGGGCTCATTCGCGGTCATCATGCTTCTCGCATCGCTGGCGTCGGCGTGCAACGAACGCGACGACAAGGCGGTGAAAGGGAGGACTGGACCGAACGGAACCGCTCGCGACAGCGTCAGCGATCTCGCCCTCAGTGAAGAAGGACTCGGCCAGATTCAGATCGGAATGAACCTGACTGATGCGGTCAACATGGGTCTTCTCAATGAGAATCCGACCATGAACACGCAGTGCGACTTCGTTTTCCCGGCGGTTGGCGCGGGCATACCAGATGGCGTGAGCGTCATGGTCGTAAAGGGAAGGATCGCGCGAATCGACGTCGATACCGGATCGGTCACCACAGAGGACGGCGCGAAGATCGGCGACACCGAAGACCACATAAAGAGCATTTACGGCGACGAAGTGAAGGTCGAGCCGCATAAGTACATCGAGGGCGGACACTACATGACAGTTGCGGGGGACAGCGCCAGCGCCGGCAAGGCTCTCGTGTTCGAGACCGATGGCAAGCGCGTCACGATGTTCCGTGGCGGACGCCTTCCCGAGGTCAAGTGGGTAGAGGGCTGTAGCTAGGCGAGCAACGCGGGCGGCTCCGCGATACTTGAAAGATCGGAGAATCGATACCTGTGACGCGGACGTTCCTCACCGCAGAATGGCGCTACCTCGCCATGCTCAACTTCAATGTCGATCCCGAGGTTCTTCGGCCCCATCTGCCGAAGGGAGTCGAGCTTGACACCCACGATGGCCGTCACTTCCTGAGCCTCGTCGCGTTCCTCTTTCTGGACACCGATGTGTTGGGGCTGCCGGCGTTCTTCCACCGGAACTTCGAGGAAGTGAACCTCCGCTTCTACGTGCGGCGGCTAGCTGGAAAAGACTCTCGCCCGGGAGTCGTATTCATCCGCGAGATGGTGCCGCTCCCGCTCGTGGCGGAACTGGCCAGGCTCACCTACAACGAGCCGTATCGAACTGTTCCAATCGAGCACACGATTGTCGAAACCGACGGCGAGCTCCAGAGCGTGGAATATTTGTTCGGGGGAATGCCGAACCGATGCCGTCTGGCGCTCCACATCAATGGACCCTCACAGGACATGGAGGTCGGCTCGGAAGAAGAGTTTCTATCCGAGCGCGGCTGGGGCTACACCAGGCAACGCTCCGGAGCCACGATCGAGTATCGCGTGGCGCATGCCCGGTGGCACATCTGGCCGAACGCGCTCTGGGAGCTCGAGGGCCCGCTGCGAGAATTCTACGACGAGCCGTTTGCAAGTATACTCAAGGAAGCCCCTGCATCCGCATTTATCTCTGATGGTTCTCCGGTTGCGGTGCACCTGCCGGAGCGAATCGCATAACTGATCAGGATCACTCCCATGGCGACCACTATTACGGAAACCGAGCTGCGCTATCCGGTCGGAAAGTTCGACTTCGATGCAGCCGTCAACGAGGCTGACTACCCAAAACTCATCGCCGCTATCGCGGAGACACCGGTTGCCCTGCGATCGGCGGTCGCGGGCCTCACCCCTGATCAGCTGGAGACGAGATACCGCCCCGGCGGCTGGACGGTGAAGCAGGTTGTGCATCACGTGCCCGACAGCCATCTGAACGCGTACACGCGGTTCAAGCTCGCCCTTACCGAGGATGAGCCGACGATCAAGCCCTATGACGAAGCGGCGTGGGCGGAACTCGCTGATTCAAGGAAAGTGCCCATAGGGGTCTCGCTCGACTTGCTCGACGCGCTACACCTGCGGTGGGTGGCGCTTTTGCGCTCGATGGATACCGACGACTTCAATCGCGGATTGCGGCATCCGGAACACGGCCGCGTACTAGCGCTCAAGCAGATGCTTGGATTGTACGCGTGGCACGGACGGCACCACGTCGCGCACATAACTTCGTTAAGAAAGCGGGAGGGTTGGTGAGGGGTTGGCGGGTTGGCCAGACTGTCACTTTTAACTGCGAGAAGAGCTAGGTAGAAGGTGCGAGGTGCTAGGCGCGAGGCGGGAGGTAACGCGCACCACATTGCGCTTCTACCTCCAACCTCGGACCTAGTACCTCGCACCCACCACCTAGCTCCCCTCGCAGTTGTTATTTCTTTCGAAGAAGCGCGATGCCAGTCGTGTCCGGCACCCCGCTTGCCCTTAATCAGTTGGTCAAACTCGTGGCGGCGATCGTGAAACGAAAAAACAATTCCCGGCGAACCACCTGGCTCCTCGTTGGAGCGGGCGCCGCGATGGTGGCGGGGAGATTGATGGAGCGCGGACTGGACAGCGGATGGCGCGCCTGGAAAGACGAGGAACCCCCCACCTTTAAGCGGGGCGATAACTGGTCGCAGGCGCTGGCATGGACCGCACTGTCCGCGGCGGCGGTCGCCACCGCGGAGCTAGTCGCGCGCCGCAGCGCCCATCTGGGCCTCGCACAGATGACGGGTAAACGCGCGCCAGCTGGTCTGTGAAGCACTCGCCCGAATTCCTCAAGATCGTCGACGATGCCAAATCGCGCGTTCGCGAAGTGGGTGTCGATCAGGCGCGGCGCAAGCTGGAGGGCGGGAAAGCGAAGCTCATCGATGTGCGCGAGGACAACGAGTGGCAGGCGGGACACGCACGTGGCGCCCAGCACCTGGGAAAGGGCGTGATCGAGCGCGATATCGAGCAGAGTGTTCCCGACAAGAAAACCGAGTTGATCCTCTATTGCGGCGGCGGTTTCCGTTCGGCGCTGGCGGCGGACAATCTGCAAAAGATGGGATACACGAACGTCGCGTCGATGGCGGGCGGATGGCGGGCGTGGCAGGCGGCTGGCGGCCCGGTCGAGAACGGGAAATGACAATCGATTGACCCCGCGCGCGAGGCGTCGAGGGTACCGTCCTCGGGTCGCAAAGTACTTGACACTGCAAAGTCGACCAGTATCTTGAAGCCAGTTGCACACGGGGCTGATCACTCACGCTGGAGACTGCTGATGCTGCGACTGCTCGTAATGCTCGCGTCGATCGCAAACTGCGCCGGCGGCCTCGTGCTGATAGGGACCTGGGCAACGATGTGGCAGCACGTTCCGCCCATCGTGCTGTTCATCGGCGCATCGCTTCTCATTCAGGGTGCCTACACGATCCTGTATCTGCGCGGCGATCTCGACCGTTGGGGAGATCTCGCCACCGGAGCGCTGTTCGCCGGCCAAGGACTGTCAGCGTGCGTCGGCGCCGGTGGACTGGTCCAGGGCATCATCCACAACATCAACAACGCCGATATGGAGATGGCGCCCGTGCTTGCTGGACTGCTGATGCTCGTACAGGCCGTGTTGGCGCTGCTCTACCTGCTCGTCACGGACCGATTGCGACCGCGAGTCAACGGACGCAGCTCTGCCTGAACGCTACGGCCTCAGCTCGCCGTGGTCGACGGGCTCGCGGCCTCGACGCATGAACAGGTACTCGTAGAGAAGCGACGCCACCACCGCGCCTGTGATCGGGGCGAACCAATAAAGCAGCTGCGCTTCATAGACCCCGCTCGCGACCGCCGGGCCGAATGAACGAGCCGGGTTCATCGAAGCACCGGTCAGCGGGCCGATCACGAGTATGTCGGCCGCGACCACGAATCCGATCGCCAGGCCACCGATCTTGGGACCATTCAAATCGACTGCCGTTCCAAAGACCACAAAGGCGAGGAAGAACGTCGCAATCGCCTCCAGCAGGAATGCTTGTCCGCCACTGATGTCGAGCGCGATCGCCTGGCCGCCGCCGCGTGTGGCGACGAATACAGCTTCAGGAAAAGTCGCCTTCAGCGCGTAAGCCGCCGCGATCGCGCCGAGAATCTGCGCGACGATGTACATCGCGGCCATCATCGCCTCGATTCGCCTCGCGGCGAGAATTCCAAGCGTCACTGCTGGATTGAAGTGCCCGGAGATGCGCATCAGCGCGCTGACCATGACGCCCAGAATGAGCCCGTGGGCGAGAGCGACCTCGACGAGGCCGGCCTGGCTCTGCGACATGCGCGCGGTCATGATCGCGCCGCTCCCGACGAAGACGAGAGCGAAAGTACCGATAAATTCAGCCGCGAAGTGACGCCACGCATCCCGCATTTGCTGCCCCCTGCTTCGTGAAGATCGATGGGGCCGCGGCGCGTGAGATCCCTAGATCACCCGGCGCAATACCAGCGCGGCGTTTATTCCGCCGAAGCCGAAGGAGTTCGTGAGCATGTGCTCCACACGTTCCTTCCGCCCGGTTCCTGGCAGAAAGTTAAGATCGCAGGCTTTGTCCGCAACCTGAAGGTTGACGGTCGGTGGCAGCCATTCCCGCTCGATCGCGAGCGCACAGATGGCCGTCTCGATCGCTCCCGAGGCGCCGAGTGCGTGGCCGTAATACCCCTTGGTACCACTCATCGGAATCCTGTACGCGCGATCGCCCAGTACCTGCTTGATCGCCATCGTCTCGGTCGTGTCGTTGAGCGGCGTCGAGCTTCCATGGGTATTGACGTAGCCGATTTCGCCTGCGGAGACGTTGGCGTCTTCGAGCGCCAGCCGCATCGATCGCGCCGCCTGCGAGCCATCGGGGCGCGGAGCCGTCATGTGGTGGGCATCGTTCGTCGTGCCGTACCCGGCAACTTCAGCGTAGATCGGCGCGCCCCGTGATTTCGCTCTCTCGTATTCCTCGAGAATGAGCACCGCCGCTCCCTCTCCCATCACGAATCCGTCGCGATCCTTGTCGAACGGCCGCGACGCCATCTCGGGTTCCTCGTTGCGCGTCGACATCGCACGAATAAGCGCGAACGCTCCATAACAAAGCGGGGCGAGCGGCGCTTCCGCGCCACCCGCGATCATCACATCGGCGTAGCCGTCACGTATCTGCCTGAATGCATCGCCGATCGCGATGGTTCCCGACGCACAGCTCATGGCGTTGGTGGAGTTCGGGCCCATGACGCCGAGCTCGATCGCGATGTTGCAGCTCGCCGCGCCCCCGAAGACAGCTAGCGCGAGTGTCGCGTCTACCGCGCGCAATCCTTGTGTGAGATAGACCGCGAGCTGGCCTTCAGCGTAGCTGATCCCACCCAGCGCCGTGCCCATGTTGGCTCCGACGCGCTCCCGATCTTCCTTCGCCAGATCGAGATTCGCATCGGCGAGGGCCATCTGCGCGCCAACCACCGAGAATTGCGCGAACCGGTCGAGCCGCTTGGCGCTCCTGCGGTCGAGGTGGTCGCTCGGAACGAAGTCGTTGATCTCTGCCGCGTTGTGACTACGGAACTCCGAAGGATCGAATCGCGTCAGCGACCGGACCGCCGAGCGCTGCTGCTCGAGTCCGGACCAGAAGGGGTCTCGGCTGGTACCAATTGGAGTGATCGGGCCGATGCCGGTTATTACAACTCTGCGTCTGTTCACCTGTCTCCTCTATTCACCAATCGATTCACTGCTCTTGGCCTCGCGTTCGGCGACTTCTGCCAGTCCCGCCAGTGTCCGGGACGCGATTCCGTGCACGAATATCGGACCGATCGCGTACATAGCTGACCACATTCCAACCACTGGTATTCCCGGCCCATCCCAAACGTGCACGATGCGTACGTGCGTGCCGCCCGCCGCGGGGCTGAAGGTCCACTCGACGTCCATCCCCTTGGTTATACCCCCGACGTGCCGAAAGCGGATCGACGGGGCTGCCCTGTTCACCGACATCTCCGAAAGCCACCACGTCGGCCAATTGAGCCGCAGCGGTCCCTTCGACGTGTCGACGATGTGGAACGGGCGATAGGCGGACATCTCCACCAGCCCGCCACCGTCGGCGCGTCGCTCTCTAAACCGTACGTACCTGTAGTGAGAGAGATGTGCCGGCCAATTATCCACCTTGCTTGCTATTTCAAATATCGTTCCGACCGGGGCGCGAACGAGTCGCTCGTCCACCGTCTCCATCGGGCGTCCGAGCGGCATCGGCCCGAGATCGAGAGGGCGCGCGAGATTTCCGGTCATCGGTGCACTGGTGCCCAGCTCGTCGTCACCCGGAATACACGGCGGCGATGAGCTACCGGTCTTCGCGCAATCGCCTCGTATACTGTATCAGCCAGCTCCGTGGGCGTGAAACCCCGCAACACGGAGACGACGCCATCGTGTCGGCTAACGGCATGAAATCGAAGGGGAAATGAAACGAGCCACAGTCCCGCCGCTGCGATCCAGCTCCGCCTGATGTCGCTCACGATCACACGCACCCGCGCGACGCGGTCCATCTCGCGCAGCAGCTCCGACGCCTGTCTCCCCGCAAAATGATGCAACACTTGCGAGCACATCACGATGTCAATGCTGTTGTCCGCAAACGGGAGGCGTAGCGCATCAGCGCACACGGCAAAATCGATCGAGCATTGACTGGCGGCCGCGAGCTCGAGTGCAGAATCGAGTCCGATCGTGGTCAGCTCGATGCCACTGCGCCGCGCTTCTTCTCTGGCGCGACAGGGAATGTCGCCGAGTCCGGTGCCCACATCGAGCAATGTGGCGTCCCGCGGCACCTGGCTGAGAACGTCCATCAACTCGTCCAGGGCGGCGTTCATTCCGCCGAACAGCGCGTTTGCGCGAGCCACGTCGGCTAGGGAACGCCTGACTATCTTAGGATCGATATCCGGCGAATCGAGAAACTCGAAGCCCCTTTTTCGGGGCGGCGTCAGAATGTCCCGCAGTGTATCAATGCTCCAGCTGCGCGTAACCGCCGCGGTAATAGAGTAGCCGCGTCCCACTCTCTACTCGGCTTGCTTCCACCTCGCCGAGGACGATTGTGTGGTCTCCACCATCGTACAGCGTGGTCCGGCGGCACTCGATCACTCCAAGCACGTCGTCGAGAATCGCATATCCACTCGACGACCTGGTAAAGCCGATGCCCTCGAACCTGTCGATGTCGATTATCGCAAAGCGGCGAGCGATCTGTTCCTGTTTGGCAGACAGAATGTTGACGGCGAATCCGGGCGCCGTGGTCAGCGCATCGTATACGGAGGCGTTCTTCTCGATGCAGATCAGAATGAGCGGTGGCTCGAGGCTCACCGAGCAAAATGCGCTGACCGTCATGCCCTGGTCGGCCCCGTTCGCGCCTCTTGTCGTCACGACCGTCACACCGGAAGGAAATCTGCCGAGTACGGCGCGAAACTCGTCTGGGTTGACGCTCAAGTTCTGAATGCTGGGGAAATGAAGAGAGTGAATAGAAAGCGGGGCTTGAGTACGACCTTCGGCGGAATGAAATCTCCTGCGACGCCGACGAGCAAGTCCGCCATGTCCTTGTGCCGCGACAAAACTTTGGCCGCGTTGTTCATGAAATATGGATAGGCGATGGCCATGCCGACGATTCGCTCGAGCTTCCATTTGCCGCCAAACTGCTGCTTGCGTGCCTTGTCGTATCCGGAAAGGATCCGACGCTCGTCCTTCGCGTCTCGGCCGAGCGCCTCCACCAGAAAAGGCGCGAGAAGCTCTCCTCCCCGCAGCGCCGCGTAAATGCCTTCGCCGGTAAAGGGGTCGAAGAAATCCGCAGCGTCGCCGACCAGCGCCGCTCCGGGAGCCCACGCGCGGCGCGAGTCCGTCGCAAACGGACCAGTCGTGCGAACGGGCGTTATTCGCTCCGCGCCCACGAATCGCTCGGCGAGGTGCGGTCGCGAGGCAATCCAACGCTCGAAGAATTCAGTCTTGTCGTCGCCGATCTCCCGCGCGCGCGACATTGGCACGACGACCGCGACATTCATTTTCCCGGCGCCGACGTCGACCATTCCGAAATAGCCGTCGTAATCCACGTGCATCTCGCCCATGTCGGTTACACCCTGCACCTTCACGTAATGAGCAACGAGCGCAATGCGGCGCGGCCAGATGCGACTCGTTTTTACGAGACCGAGCCGGCGTCCGACGACGGAGCGCAGCCCATCGGCGCCGACGACATAACGCGCCCGCAGTGTGCGCGGCTGTCCATCGGCTGCGAGAGCGTTGACGCCACTCACCCGCGCCGATCCATTCCGCGCAACGTCTGTCACCCGCACGGATTCCTCGACACGCGCGCCGGCTGTGCGCGCGCCGCGCAGCACGATGTCATCGAGGATCGTCCTCCGGATGGCGAGGCCCTTGTCGCGGAATCCGTGGAAGCCGTGATTGGCCGCAAATTCCCCGTTGGCGATGTGGCCATCTGGGGCACGAATACTCATCCCTGCCAGATGCCCTGGATTGGTTTTCTCTATTTCATCAAGAACCCGCATGTCCGACAGGATTCTGGATGCCTGCGGACTCAGGTATTCCGCGCAGATCTTGTCGCGCGGAAATTTCGCCCGGTCGAGGACGAGTACATCGACGCCCTCCTGCGCGAGCGCCCACGCCGTAGCGGCGCCGGAAGGGCCGCCGCCGACCACTATGACTTCCGCGTCGAGGCGCTGACCCACGCTATCCGATCGCGCGGGCGACGCGCTGGAACAGTCCCATGTATTGCCAGTGTGGCCGCGGCAGGCGAAGAACCGATGCCGCGCGCGTGAGGTATGGAAGCAATACCGACCTGGAGTCAGCCGAGAACATGAATCGCGGATGGTCTGCCGCGAACCGCTTTAGCCGCGCGACCGTGGTGTCGAACTGCAGCTCACTTGAAAAGTAAAACGCGGGATCGAGCAAGGTGCTGTTGGCCGGCACAACTCCTTCGGCGATCGCGATGCGGTGCAGCGTCGTGCCAGGGTAAATGCGCAGGCCCACGGTGAGATAGACCGCATCGCCTCGCTCCAGCCGCCACTTCGCAAAGGAGAGAGTCTCCTCCACCGTCTGGCGCGTCTCACCTGGTCCGCCTACCAGAAAGATCCAGAGCGTCTTGATGCCGTGCTTCTCGACCCGCTCCGCGACTTCGCGCACTTTGGCGACATTGAAGCCCTTCTCGAGCTTCTCGAGGACAGGATCGCTGGCGCTCTCGGCGGTTATCCCGAGGGAGCGAAAACCGGCGGCCTTCATCGCGCCCAATAGCTCGGACGACGCTGTGGCAGGAGTGAAGTTCGTGGTGTCGAGCTGCACGCCGAGCTTGCGGCGCGTGATCGCCTCGCAAACCTGCAGTGCGTGGCCGGGCGGAGAATTGAAGGTGGAATCGACGAAGTCGAAGTGACGAACACCGGCTCTCACTTTCAGCTCCTCGATCTCGTCGGCGACGAGCTCCGGATTGCGCGTGCGATATCCCCAACCCTCCACATTCCGGTAAGTGCAATAGACGCACTTGTACACGCAGCCACGCTTTGACTGGATCGGTATGGTCGCACCGTGTCGCTGGTAGCGCGCGAGATCTATCCAGCGATGGAGCGCGGGCCTGGGAAGAGAGTCGAGATCCGCATCCTCGCCGGGAGGAGTGAACACGACCGTGCCGTTCCGTTCGCGCACCAGTCCGGGCAGCGCCTCGATCGGCGCGCCGGCGCAGAGAGCGTCGACCAAAGCAACGCTTGCCCTCTCCCCGTCGCCCGCGACGGCGTAATCGACGGCCAGATCCCGGAACAGCGCTTCGGGCGCTACTCCGAAGGCCGCGCCGCCGGCGATGACCTTCGCCGTGGGCGCAGCCGCACGCAGCGCGAGCAGCACGTCGCGCGCTTCGGGCGTGTAGTGCCGGAGCGCGATCGCATCGCTGTTGTCGATGTTTCGAACGGAAACTCCGATGACGTCGGGCCGGAAAGCGCGAGCTGCAGCCCGAGCGCTGGCCACCGCGTCCTCGACGAAGCACAGATCGGCGAATCTGACGCGATGTCCGGCGGCATCGAGCGCGGAAGCAACGCACGCCAGCCCGTTGGGCACGACGGGGTAAGGCTGGCGCTCGCGATTAGTGCTCACGAGCAGCACCCGCGCTCCATCGTTGGTGGTCATTTCAGCGTTTGATTTCATCAATACTGCGCGAGTGCTTGCACGCTCAAGACAGAAGTAAAGCTACCAAGGCGCCTACAGTGGAGCAGGCAGCGTTGACCGCATCGTTGTCGAGTCCCGCCAGACCGCCCGCCTGCCGGGTCGGTGTGCCGCAACTGTGTACGAGCCGCTCCGTGGCCGTCGCGCATAGCTCGCACCACCGGCGCGACTGGAGGGTTGCTCCCAGGACTGAATCTGCCAGAGCGCCCGCCGCTCCACCAAGTGCCACGGCGGCGAACGGAGCCGGCCAGCTGGCTAGTGCCGCTACAACGCCGATGAACAGCGCTCCGCCAACTCCTGCCGCTGTGCCGACCATCGTGATGCCTCCCGAAGTCCCGGGGGCAACCGTCTTGCCCGAGATTATTGAAATTGGATCGCCTCCCTCGAGCGTTCCGATCTCGGTTGCCCACGTGTCGGCGGTAGATGCAGCGAGGGCGCCGGCTCCCATCGCGTACCAGATGGGTGAAGGAGCGAGGATAGACCCGAGCGCCGCCACCGCAAACACCCCGCCATTGGCGAGCACCTGACCGGCGTCTCGCTCGCCGCCCTTAACCACGACCGGGCCTACGCGCTCTGCTTTTTTTCGCTCACCGAGCCTGGAAAGGGCGCTGGCCGAGAGGAACAGCGACAGGAGCAGCGCGCCCCAGCTCCATCCCGCCGCGATCGAGATCGTCCCGACCATTACACCAGCGATCGCGCCGCTTGTCGCCAGCGTGCGCGTACGACGCGCCGCAACCGCAACGAATGCGGAAAGCACGGCGCCAATCAGCACGCGAGCAAGCACGTAAGTCAGCTGTGACGACCCCGTTTTTATTTCTGAGCCAGCGGCGACTCCAACGTTTCCTGCTTGAAGGCGATTCGAGCGGCGGTTAGCTTGCCCTCTCCGCCTACCAACTAAATGCCCGGCACTGTAAACGCCATAATACCCCTGAGTCTCCTCGAAGCAGTGCGCTCGGTCGACATTCCCGAAGGAGACGACATCGACGTCGAATATGTGCAGGAGCATCGCAACAAGCGACTCGGCCTGAGCGACACGGTGATTGCGCAGATACGGCGCTACAAGGAGGCGCTGAAGCGCAATCAGCCGATCGCGATCGACGAAGCGAGCGGCATCGCCCGGCTTATCGGACGCAGGCCCGACGCGGAGGGGATCTTCACGCGCGCCGGTGGCATTCTCGCCAATCGCATGTACCAGATGATCTCCGCCACGCGGCGACAGATCATCCACCTGCTGCCGGCATTTCTCGCGCGGCCGCTCGCGTACCGCCAGGTGAAGAAAGCGGGAAACAAGTACCTCGGCGCTTCCGTGCGGCGAGTTGGCTCGTCGATCGTGGTCGGCATCAAGGAATCCGTGACCTTCCAGTCGGCGCCCAAAGGAATCGGATGCCTCTACTATGAGTCGGCGCTGCGCGAGATGCTCAGACTGCTCGTGAATGGCGGCGGGATGATCGATCACGTGCACTGCCGCGAGCGGGGTGAAGACATCTGCGAGTGGCGCGCGGAGTGGCGCGCGGTGAAAACCTCGCCGTAGGCGCTCGCGGTGCTGCAGCCCCAGTCTCTGCCAGCGCTCCAGTCCGCGCTCGATCGAGCCGGACTCGATGGCTGGCTCCTTTACGATTTCCATGGCCTGAATCCCATCGCGGTGGGCATGCTCGAGTTGCCGGGCATGACGACGCGCAGATTCTTCGTTTACATCCCGCGCCAGGGAGCACCGGTCGCCATCACCCACGCGATCGAGCAGGGGCCATGGGCCGGATGGCCCGCCAAATGGACGAAGGAGAAATACAGCAGCTGGCGTCTGCTCGAATCGCTGCTTGCCGACGTGGTCAAGGGTAAGCGGATCGCAATGGAGTACTCGCCGGGGGACGCCGTTCCCTATCTCGACCGCGTTCCCGCTGGCGTGCTCGAGATGGTACGGAATGCCGGCGCTACGGTCGTTTCATCCGCCGATCTCGTCTCCATGTTCTACGCGGTATGGAGCGATGAGCAGCGCGCCTCACACGAGCGGGCGGCGCGCGCAGTGGCGACGATTGGGCAGCAGGCGATTCGGCTCGCGGGAAGCCGCGCCGACAGCGCGTCGCCCCTTACCGAATACGCTCTTCAGAGCTGGATCAGGGAGAGATTCGAGGCAGGGGGGCTGGAGACCGATCACGGTCCGATCGTCGCGATCGGTCCCAACGCCGCGAATCCCCACTACGAGCCAGCGGCCGGGAAATCCGAGACCATCAATCGCGGCGACATCCTGCTGGTGGACTTGTGGGCGCGCGAAAAGAATGGCGTCTTTGCCGATCAGACGTGGATGGGATCACTCGGCCCGCCGAGCGATCGCGACAAGACCATCTGGCTGGCGGTGCGGGACGGGCGCGATGCGGCAATCTCACTGCTGCAGCAGAGAATCAGCGCGCGTGAGCCGGTGCGTGGCGGCGAGGTTGACGATGCCGCCCGCGCCGTAATCACCAAACGCGGATACGGAGATTTCTTCATTCACCGCACCGGTCACTCCATCGACCCGCGTGACCTGCACGGCTCCGGCCCGCATATCGACAACCTCGAGACCCGAGAGGAGCGCGCGCTCATTCCGGGGGTGGGCTTCTCGATCGAGCCGGGGGTCTATCTCGCCGGAGACGTCGGAATGCGCAGCGAGGTCAACGGCTTCATCGGAGCAGACAAGGTTCTCATCACGCCGTCCGACTATCAGAAAGATCTGTTGGTGGTCTAGCGGCCGATGACGGTCCAAACGGCCGGATCCTCGAGTCCGAGCCGCCATAGTGCAAAAGTAGTCACGCCAAGTTCTCTCGCTTCGCGGACGAGTGTCTCGAGAAGCACGCCGTCGCTCACCCAGATCTCCCAGCCCTCGGGAGAAACTGCGTGTAGCGTGTCGGATGCGTGGTCGCGGGTGAGGGGCGTGTTGGTCATCGTCGTAAGTCGCCGTGCGTCGTCGTAGCTGATGATCTCCGTTTCGGCACTCCTACGCCACCGATAGCCGTACAGCGGAAACGCCGCGACGATCCTCGCGGCGCCGACTTCCGCTACGCGGATGCCGAGGTTGCGTGTGACCCATTCAGGAGCGGCGATCGGTCCCGGCGGCGACGTGCTCCAATGCTGGTCATAGAGCACCGGCATGATGAGATCCGCGGACTGTAGAAGAAGAGCGGCGGGATAGGCGGCTGTGTCGCCCGCTGGAACCGCGATGACTACTGTGGAGACGCCGTGTGCATGCACGGAGTCGGCGACCGCTTTGGTGACTGTAAGCAGCTGATTGAGATCGCGCGGCGTCATTCCCTCAAAATCGACCACGACGCTTCGGTATCCACCCGAGTCGACGAGAGCCGCAATCGCTCCCGCGGTCATAGCCGACACCTGAGCGTTCTCGCCGAGTCCACGGATTATCTCGGGATGAAAACGAGTGCCGAGATACGTTGTGATCAGTGCCATCGCGCGCGACGCTACGGCGGGCTCCTTCCCAATGCTGTCCGGATAAACCTGTAGTGGGCGAAAGCTCGTTGTATCGAGTGCGATCCAACCGGTAATGACCCGCTCGAGGCTCGGCCCGTGCCGCTCGACGGACGCTTCGCTATTTCGGTCCCAGGGTCCGGTGAAGCCCCAGTATGCCGGCTGAACGCGTGGCTGCGAAGGAAGATGTGCGCATGCGGTTACCAAGAGCGCGAGGCAAACCTGGCGCAGAGCGCGACGATTCAGCAAACTCCGGCCCCATGAGACATCTCTCAACCTACTTTGCAGTTGTCGCGCTCGCACCAGCCGTGCTCGGAGCGCAGGGTACCGCCGATCTCGTTCTCACCAATGGGCGGATCTACACCGTCGACAACGCGCGACCCGAAGCTTCCGCTCTCGCGGTTCGCGGCGCGCGCGTTCTCTTCGTCGGATCCGATCGCGAGGCGAAGGCACTCGCTGGTCCATCCACGCAGGTAATTGACCTTCATGGCGCCACAGTCGTTCCGGGAATTATTGACGCCCACGCCCACTTGCTGGGCCTCGGGAATATGCTGCAGCGCGTTAATCTCGCGGGATCGACCTCGTACGATGAAGTGATCGCTCGAGTCAAAGCATGGGCAAAGGATGTACGGCCGGGCGAATGGATCCAGGGCAGGGGGTGGGACCAGAACCGCTGGCCCGTGAAAGAATTTCCGACCCATGAGGCGCTCTCTCGCGCTTTTCCAAACAATCCGGTTGTGCTCGGGCGCATCGATGGACACGCTCTCCTCGCAAACGCGAGGGCCATGGGGCTGGCGCATATCACCGCGGCCACCACCGATCCATCGGGCGGGCGCATTGTAAGGCTTCCGACGGGCGCGCCATCTGGCGTCTTCGTCGACAACGCGATGAGCCTCATCGACCGCGCCATCCCTGCCGCCAGGCGCGCTGATACGCGAAAGGCGATCCTCGCCGCAATCGCCGAGGCCAACCGCTGGGGACTGACAGGAATCCACGATCCCGGGGCAGGCCCGGAAACGATCGGCATCTACGAGGAGCTGGCCAAAGCAGGGAACTACAACCTGCGGAACTATGTGATGCTGAGCGATCCGGGCGAGCCCGGGTCGGCGACGACGCTCCGAAACCCGTACATCCAGCGCGGTCCGCAAAGCGCGCTCTACGATGGACATCTCTGGATTCGCGCGATCAAGCTCTACGCCGACGGCGCACTCGGCTCACGCGGCGCCGCTCTCCTCTCGCCGTACAGCGACGACCCAGGCAACTCCGGACTCCTCGTCTCCAGGCCTGAGCACATCCGGGCCTGGGCGGAGACTGCATTGCGGCTCGGTTTTCAGGTGAACGTGCACGCAATCGGTGATCGCGGCAATCGTATCGTCCTCGACGCCTTCGACTCGGCGTTGAAAAAGATACCCAAGGCGGATCATCGTTTTCGTATCGAGCACGCGCAGGTGCTGAGTCCCGAGGACATCCCGCGCTTCGCGAAGCTTGGAGTGATCCCTTCAATGCAAGCGACGCATCAGACGAGTGACATGCGCTGGGCCGAGGATCGAGTCGGGCCGCAGCGAATTCGCGGAGCGTACGCGTGGAGATCCCTGCTCAATACCGGCGTGATAATCGCGAACGGGACCGACCTTCCCGTCGAGGAAGTGAACCCACTTCTTACCTTTCACGCGGCCGTGACCCGGCAGGATCCCACGAATTGGCCGGTGGGAGGCTGGTATCCTGAACAGAAGATGACACGTGAAGAAGCTCTTCAGTCGATGACGATCTGGCCTGCCTACGCGGGTTTCCAGGAATCGGTGCTTGGTTCACTCACTCCGGGCAAATACGCAGATTTCGTCGTCCTCGACCGGGACATCATGCACGTGCCGGAGACCGAAATCCTCGGCACCCGAGTAATTTCCACCTGGATCGGAGGAAAGCGCGTGTACGAGGCGAAGTAAGTGACGGAGTCATGAGTAATTGAACCTACGACGCTTTCGACGGCACATCGCTTGCCCTTTCATCAAGCGACCTTCCACTCCTGCTCCACATCAAATGCTTCGCCGGTTTTTCGGCATTTCAATAATCTCGCTCGTCGCGCTGGCGTGCTCACGCGACGAGACTGCTTCGGCGCGTACTCGAAAGGGACCCCGCTCTCCTGACGATGGTGTCGCTCCGAGGCCGGCCGTTATCGCTCCAGCAACGCAACCTTATCGAATTGCCCCCGTCGCTGGAGGCGGCACGATCGGCGGGAGCGTCGACTTCGAGGGAACGCCTCCCGTTGCCGAAGTCATCCGCCCGACGGTCGATCAGAAGGTGTGCGGCAACTCTATCGTGGAGAAGAATGTTGCGCTCTCAGGCACGCGTGTCGTGGGAGCCATCGTCTGGCTTACCGACATTCGGAGCGGAAAAGCATTCCTGCTCCAGCGCCGCTTTGACCTGACGAACGACAGGTGCACGCTCGATCCGTTCGTCCAGGTGATACCGACCAACGGAACTCTCAACGTCGCCAACGATGACCGGGTGCTACAAACCAACCGATTCATCAATGTCGGCACAGGACAGATTGTCGCCGTTGCGCCGTTCAATGATGATGGAGAGGTAGTCCCGGTCGACCGGTTCAAGGAGCCGGCCGAGATCGAGGTGGTATCAGAGCAGCATCCGTGGACCCACGCCTGGATGGCCGTACTCGATCATCCGTACTACGCGCAGACTGCGGCGAACGGGACATTCAACATCGACAGTGTTCCAGCCGGCAAATACCACATTCGAGCCTGGCACCCGGGTCTTGGCTACGCCGACGACAGCGTGACCGTCGTCGCAGGGCAGCCGGTGTACGTCTCCTTTCGGATTCGTCGGGCGGTGCCCGCTGTACCTACGCAGCTACCGGCCGAAAGCCTACGTCCCGCTTCGAGCGCGCCTGCGGTTCCGATCCTCCCCACGGCGTCGAGTACGCCGAGCTCAATTGATACCGTGCCGCCACCTTCACGCTAGTGCGGCACCCCTTGTGTTGCTTTAACTGCGAGAAGAACAAGGTGAGAGGTTAAAGGTGATAGATGCGAGGCATCAGGCAAAGCCAACGGTTCTACCTGATTCCCGGCACCTACTACCTCTCACCTCTCACCTTGTTCTTCTCGCAGTTGATTGTTTATCCGACGAGGGCGTCTCCCGGTCTGAACTGTCCCCGATACAGCCGAGAATACACGCCCTCGGATGCAAGCAGGTCCTGGTGCCGGCCCTCCTCGACAATCACGCCGCGATCGATCACCACCAGCCTGTCAGCCCGCAGCACCGTGCTCAAACGGTGCGCGATGATCAGCGTCGAGCGCGCTCGCAGCAGATCCTCCATCGCCTGTTCGACCAGCCTCTCGCTCTCCGTGTCCAGACTCGACGTCGCTTCGTCGAGGATCACGAGCGCCGGATTCTTGAGAAACACTCTTGCGATCGCAATGCGTTGGCGCTGACCGCCAGAAAGCTTGACGCCCCGCTCGCCGACTTTCGTTTCAAATCCATCGGGTAGCCGCTCGATGAATTCCATTGCGTGCGCGGCCTTTGCCGCCGCGCGAATCGCCTCCTCGCTCGGGCGCGATCCATCTTCGCCGATTCTCGCGTAAGCGATGTTCTCGCGGATCGTGCCGCTGAATAGCGTCGGTTCCTGAGGGACGATCCCGATCGCGCCACGGAGCTCGGCCAGAGAGAGATCGCGGATATCGATCCCGTCGAACGTGATCCGACCAGACGTAACATCCCAGAATCGCGGCAGCAGCGATGCGATCGTCGTCTTTCCGGCCCCGCTCGGGCCGACGAGTGCCACGACTTCGCCTGCGCCGATCCTGAGTGAAACACCCTGCAGCACTTCGGGCAGAGCCGGATTGTAATTGAACGTGACGCTGTCCATCACGATCTCGCCACGCGGCGATCGCGGAAACCGGAGCGGCCTCGCCGGATCCTTCACCGAAGACTCGGCGTCGAGCAAATCGAATACGCGCCGCGCGGCGCCAACCGCTTCCTGGTACGCGCCGAAAAGAGAGGCAAGTGAGCCAACCGCTCCCGCGACATACAGCGCATAAAGAAGAAAGGATACGAGAGCGCCCGCGGTGAGATTCCCCGCCAGCACCTGGCGTCCGCCCTGCCAGAGCACGGCGACGACACCGCCGAATCCGCAGAAGGTGAGAATCCCGAAGAATGTTCCGCGAATTTTCGCGCGCCGAATGGCCGCGCTGATCACCTCATGAAGGTGCGAGCCGTACCTGCGCACTTCCTCGGCTTCAGCCGTGTAACTCTGCACCGTCCGGATTTGGGAGAACGCTTCGTCCGCCGTGCCGGTGGCCTCGGCAATCCGATCCTGCACCCCGGTGCTGGCCTTTCGCAGGGCGCGTCCGAAAACGACCGCCGCTCCGACCACGATTGGCACGACGGCCAGCGTCGTCGCCGTCAGTCGGCTGTCGGTGACTGTCAGCAGGATGATCCCGCCGATCAGAAACAGCGTTTGTCGAGCGAACTCCGAAAGATTGTAGCTCAAGACGGTCTGCAGCACCGTCGTATCGGATGATAGGCGGCTGGTGAGCTCGCCCGTTCTGCGTTCCGTGAAAAATGCCGGCGACAGCCGCACGAGGTGGGCGAACAGATCCTCGCGCAGCTGCGCAATCACCAGCTCCGAGGTCGACGTCAGGAGATAGACCTGGACGAAGTTGAGCACTCCCTGAATCGCGAAGAGAATCAGCAAGCCCAGCGCGATTTTATTGAGGAGTGTCGCGTCCGCCGAGATGAACGCCGCGTCGAGCAGGTGACGCACGATCTGAGGGAACGCCAGGGCTATGCTGGCGCTCGCCAGCAGACACACGAATGCCAGGGTCAATCGCCACAGGTACGGGCGTATTCGCGGAAGCAATTGCCCAAGCGGGCGAGGCGATGATACCGGCGGTTGCGCGCGCGGCGTTGGACGCTGCGCCGAGACCGCGAAGGCTGGAGGCGACGTCACGATCCGAGCACCTTGCGGTCGACCACCATTGCCAGGAAAAGGAGCGCCAGATAGAGCAGAGAAAACTTGTATACCCACCACGCCGGCTTCGTCCACTCGGCGCTCCAGCTCACGCGAACCACACCCACCAGAAGAATCCCACCTAGTACGATCGCCGCGATAAGGTAGATGATGCCGAACGCGCCGAACGTGAATGGCAGCAGCGTGAGGGCGATGAGAATGACGTTGTACCACAGCATCTGACGCATCGTCTCGCGCTCACCCCAGACGAGTGGCGCCATCGGAATTCCGGCCCGCCCGTAGTCTTTCTGCTTGAGCAGCGCTAGTGCCCAAAAATGGGGCGGCGTCCAGTAGAAGATGATCAGGAAGAGAAAGACCGCGGTCAGGTCTATCGTGCCGGTCATCGACGCCCAGCCGACGAGCGGGGGAAACGCGCCCGCGGCCCCACCGATCACGATGTTCTGCGGTGTCGTCCGCTTCAGCCAGCGCGTGTAGACGAAGATGTAGAAATAAAATCCGCCGAGCGCGAGCAACGCGGTGAGGACGTTCGTGAATCGGGCGAGCAGAAACGTCGCTGCCGTGGCGAGAGCGATCCCGAACGCGAGCACCGATCTCGGACCCATGCGTCCGCTTGGAATCGGCCGCAGGCGCGTGCGCGCCATCTGCGTGTCGATATCGCTATCGAGGTACATGTTGACAGCGTTCGCGCCGCCGGCCATGAGATAGCCGCCGAGCAGCACGACGAGCACGAGCAGCCACCCCGGATTCCCGGCGACGAACATCGGCGCGATCGTGGTGACGAGCAGCAGCGAGATGATCCGCGGCTTGGTCAGCATCACCATGTCGCGCAGCAACGATGGCTCGCTTTGCTCGCGTGCCGTGATGTCCATTAGGTCGCCACTCCTTCGGGTGTTGCGAACTCGCCCCTCGAAGGCGACTCGTACACGATTCGCTCGATGTCGGTCATGCCGCGCGTTCCAGCCGCGAGGGCGGCGAGAGTCACCACGGAAATCCAGAGCGCCGTTCCCACCGCCTGATGAAGTGAGCGGAGAGTCGGTGGCAAATGCATGTCGACCATGGCTGCCCCCACCAGGATCTGCAGAAGCACGATCCCGAGCGCAGCGCCGGCCGCGTTGCGAACAGCTCGCGTTTCCGCTCGCTTCCGGACGCCCGCGAAGATTCCGATCAGGTGCCCGACAAGGAGAAAGGCGATTATTCGGTGCGTCACCTGGATGTAAAGTGGAGCACCGCCGACCGTGACTTCCTTGCACCATGGAAACCCTTGACACGCGACCGCCGCGCCGGGTGTGTTGGCGGTGAGCGCGCCGAGTACAAGTATTAGAAACGTGAGTCCCGCTGCCGCGCTGCTCGAGCGGAGGGTTCGCTCGTAGCGTGCCGGGACGGTGCCGGCGCCAAGACCACCCGCGCGCACGACTACGACTACCAGCGCCGCCAGCAACGACATCGCGATCGCGAGGTGCGTGACCACTACGAACGGATTCAATGACATTTTTACCGTTACCGCGCCGAAGAGCGCGGCGACAACCACGAGCAGAAGCGCGAGCACAGAGGGACGAAGCACACCGCCCGCTCCGCTCACCCCGGGTTCATTTCGCTTGACCCACGCAACTACAGCCAGCGCGATGATCGCAAGCGATAGCGCCGCGGCGCCATAGCGGTGAGAGATCTCAACGAGAAGGCTTGGCCCGTTGTCGGCTGGCGTAAACGAGCCGTAGCAATCCGGCCAGTGGTCACCGCAACCCATTCCTGAGCCCGTGATTCGCACGATCGCTCCGAACACCACCTGAGCGAACCCGACGAGGAGCGCGATGTAGCCGAGTCTGCGCAAAGTCAGCATTTCAGCTATGCGGAGCTGCCGGCTGCGACGAAGGCATTTGCATCGGGTGCCCCATGCCGGAATGATCCATCATCTGCATGTGGCTCTCGCGCGCCTCGATTCTCTGCCAGGTTGCTATCAGCACGGCACAAAGTGCCAGCGCCGGTAACACGGCCCACGCGATCTCGCCACTTCGTGACGATGCAGGAACCAGCTCCGATTTATTCGCGCGCCGCGCAACAAAGGTGGACCTCAGTATCGCGACTTCGGCAACGGCGCACGCGGCCACGGCGATCCAGAAAATCATCTCAGCCAGTGGCTGATTCATCGCGAGAAAGTAAGTTGTGCGAGATTCGCGCCGAATAAATTTCGCCGCGCTCATAAAGCTACTCGCGCAGCGAGTTGCTTTGAACTAGCGTATGCCAATGGCTGACCCGAACTTCGTCGAGACCGAATCGCGATTGCAGGCGACGGACTCGACGTTCACTCGCGCCTCATCGCTGCCACGCCGCCTCGGATTGTGGAGCGCCGTTGCGGTTCTCGTCGGCTCGACCATCGGCTCGGGGATTTTTCGCTCGCCGGCCGGAATAGCCAACAGACTTCCCGGCCCGCTCCCTCTGCTCGCCATCTGGCTCACCGGCGGTCTCTTCGCTCTCTGTGGCGCTTTGACGCTGGCCGAAGTGGCGGGCGTATTCCCGCGCACGGGCGGAGTGTACGTCTACATTCGCGAGTCGTGGGGACGGCTGCCCGCGTTTCTCTTTGGCTGGTCCGAGCTGGTCATCATTCGCGCGGCGGCGCTCGGCGCCATCTCCACGACTTTTTCGGAGTACTTCCTCCGTGTACTCGGCTACGACCCGGGAGTCCAGCCTTACAGCACCTACGTTCATTTCATCGCGGCCGCCGCGATCCTGCTGACGGCGACGTTCAACTACGTCGGCATCAAGTGGGGCTCGTTGGTGCAGAACGTTACGACCCTCGCGAAAACGGGAGCGTTGCTCCTCATCATCATTCTCGCCCTCGTGATTGGCTTGCCGCAGACGGGCGGTCACTACAGCCCCGCGGTTCCACCCGGAAGCTTCGCGTTCGGGCGCTTTGGGCTCGCGCTCGTATCCGTGCTCTGGGTCTACGACGGCTGGGCCGATGTCAGCTTCGTCGGTGGGGAAGTGAAGGACCCGGAGAAAAATCTCCCTCGAGTTCTGATTTACGGTACCCTGATAATTATCGCGCTATATCTGTTGGCGAACCTGGCGTATCTCGCCGTACTTCCTGTTGAAGAGATCCGGCACTCGAAGCTCGTCGCGGCCGACGTTGCCGACAGATTGATGGGCGCGGCCGGCGTCGCCTTCGTCTCGGTCGCTGTAATGATCTCGACGTTTGGAACGTTGAACGGCTCGGTGATGACTGGCTCTCGGGTCTTGTTCGCGATGGCCGCCGATGGTCTCCTGTTCAAGCCGATAGCGATCGTCGACCGCAGATTCCACACGCCGGGCGTCGCAATCTGGCTCGGTGCGATGCTGGGCGTGATCTTCGTACTCGCCGGGACGTTCGAGCAGCTCGCCGATACCTTCGTGACCGCGATCGTGCCGTTCTATGCGCTGGCGGTCGGTGCGGTCTTCATCCTGCGCCGCCGGGCCGACTATCACCCACCCTTCCGGGTACCGGGCTATCCGGTAGTACCTGCGATCTTCATAGTGGCGACCATCCTACTGCTCGGGAATGCGATCCTCGACCCGGCCAGTCGCGTTGCGACGCTTGCAGTTCTGGGCGTCATTCTGTTGGGAATTCCGATTTTTTTCCTCACAAAATCGCGTCGAACGGCGGACGACAGTTAGAAAACGGCGAGCGTCGCAATCGTTGCCGAGTGGTGACAAGATTCTCTTGCAGTACCCAAAGTCCCGACGCTACTTTGTGGACTTCCCCCCACCTTTTTTCGAGACTACATGCTCAAGACACGTCTATTTTTGACTGTCGCTACGGCCTTGGCACTGGTGACTGGAGCTTCGGCTCGTCTCCTCGCCCAGGGCATCACGACCGGAGCCATTAGCGGCACAGTTACAGACCCGAACGGAGTGCCCATCGAAGGCGCTCAGGTTCAGGTGCGGAATGCCAGAACCGGTGCCAGCGCTGGCGGCATTACCCGCGCCAACGGCCAATACAACATTCAGGGCATCGAGCCGGATCCAGGGTACTCGGTAACCGTGCGGCGCATCGGGTTCGAGCCGACGACGCGCGACAACCGGGTTGTAAGCCTCGGCCAGACCTCACGCGAAGACTTCCAGCTGAAACAGCAGAGCACGGTTCTCTCGACCGTCCTGACTCTTGCCGAAGCAACTCCGGTCATCAATCCGAGCAAGACTGGGACTGGGACCACAGTGGGAGACTCGCTCCTTCGCCGTCTTCCGACGCTGAACCGCAACTTCGCGGATTTCGTTCAGCTGGTGCCCCAGGTTTCCACTTCGACGGGTGTCGGACTGTCAGGCGGCGGCGTCAACATTCGTCAGAACGCAATCCAGATCGATGGCGCGGCCTCGGGCGATCTCTTCGGTCTGGGCACAACCGGCCAGCCGGGAGCGCAAGCCAACTCCAAGTCGATTCCGCTGGATGCCGTGAAGGAGTATCAGGTACTATTGTCGCCGTTCGATGTTCGTCAGGGCAACTTCGGCGGCCTTCTCATCAATGCGGTGACGAAGACTGGAACGAACGAGTTTCACGGGACTACCTACGGCTATACCCGCAGTCAAAGCCTCACCCGTACCCAGCCGTATCTAGCCGACTTCAAGCAGCAGCAGTATGGATTTTCGCTGGGCGGGCCGATCCTCAAGGACCGCCTTTTCTTCTTCGTGAATCCGGAGTGGCAGAAGCTGAATACTCCTGCGATCGGATCCTTCATCGGATCGCCGGACAGCGTGGCAAGAGCCGGTGACGTTACCGCTTTTTCAGATCAGCTGAAAGTCTATGGCCTGACTGATCCTGGGTCGGGTGCAAGAGTGCTGAAACAGAATCCGCTCACCAACGTATTCGGACGGGTTGATGCGTATCTCCCTGGATATACCCGGCTCGTGCTCCGCCATAATTACGCCTCGGCCGACAACACGACCTTCAGCCGCAGCTCGTCGACCTCCTCGAGCCCGCTCTTCGGCCTGACGTCGAACTCGTACTTGTTTAGCTCGAAGACACATTCCTCTGTGGCGGAGATTCTCACCAATCTTCCGAGCGGAGTTTTCAACGAGCTCCTGTTGAACCTCACCACGATCCATGATTTCCGAACGGTGCCGGTCAAGTTTCCGCAAATCACTGTGCGCGGCTTCACGACAGCGAGCGGTACTCCGGGTGCTCTGGCAATGGTCGCCGGAACCGAGGCTTCTTCGCAGGGCAACGCGCTCGACCAGCGCACGTTCGAGCTAACGGAAAACCTGACCATCCCGGTTGGAGCGCAACATCACCTGACATTCGGGACGAAGAACCTGTTCTACCGCCCGATCAACCTGTTCGGTCAGAACTCGATGGGCTCGTGGACGTTTACCGATACCACACAGTTCAAATTGGGAAATCCGGTGAGCTATTCGGTCAGTGCGCCTTTGCAGTCTGACCCGGCCGCCGGTCTCGTGAACTTCCGCGCCAACATGTACTCGTTCTACGTCCAGGATGCGTGGCAGCATTCGGAGCGCCTGCTCATCTCGGCTGGCGTGCGCCTCGAGAAGCCACGCTTCCTCGATAAGCCGCCCGAGAATCCGTCTGTGCTGCAGAACTATGGGCGCAGCACTTCGGCGGTCCCGAGCCGGAGCACAGTCTCCCCACGCTTCTCGTTCAACTGGGATATGACGGGCGATCAGACAAACCAGCTTCGTGGTGGTCTCGGGTACTTCACCGGAACTCCGCCATTCGTCTACCTCT
>Ga0137418_10000059_pt1 | contig 74322 bp, 63 predicted proteins | sample CZODoug3_1_2_16f_FD_122242 | JGI IMG/M metagenome (GOLD analysis project Ga0137418, IMG submission 122242) | Vadose zone soil fungal communities from Angelo Coast Range Reserve, California, USA - CZODoug3_1_2_16fungal (Hybrid Assembly) | ecosystem: Environmental > Terrestrial > Soil > Vadose...
CGTCGGTGTCGCCGGATGCCCACAGCCCGGAGATATCGGGCCCGATATACCCTCGCGCGTCAGGCCCGTGACAGCCGGCGCATCGCGTGCGGAATTTCACGGCGCCACCCTGAATCGCGTCCCGGTTGCCGTCGAGAGGATTCTTCGTCGCGCGCGCCGGCGTCCGCGCGGTCCGATCCTGCCCCCCGCGCTCCGAAGCCCCGGCGGAAAGGCCCACACAGGTGAAACCGAACACCACGGCCGCCAGCACCGACCCGGTTGATTTCATAAAGACACCTTATGCAGCCATGGCGTATACACCCGAATCCTGTCGAGGTCAATTCCTGCCGTGGCATCATCGGGAATCATCAATGGGGGCAAGCCGAAGGGTCGCGGGCAACTCTGAGAGTCTAAAGGGTCCTCATAGCTTCACGGCCCCGAAATGGTCACACTGGTGAAGCCATCATGAGCGCCTCGCCACCGACGCCCGCGGGGCCGTTCACGCTGCTCGAGCTGCTCGGGCACGGTCCGGCGCCGCAGACCGCGATCGTTCTTCCGGAACAGCACATTCGCATCACCTACGGCGCATTGCGCGATCAGGTGCAGGCCATGGCCGAACAGCTCGCGGCAGCCGGCATCGGCCGCGGCGACCGCCTCGGCATCGCTCTCCCGAACGGTCTGCCGATGGTCGTCTCGTTCCTGGCCGCATCGATAGCGGGGACGGCGGCACCGCTGAACCCCGCGTACACGGAAGACGAGTTCCGGTTCTACCTCGACGACACATCCGCGCGCGTGTTGATCCTTTCACCCGACGCCGGTGAAGACGCTCGGCGCGCCGCCGGCGATCGCGTCCGGATTCTCGTCGCAGACATGGATCCCGCGGGCACTGTGACGCTGTCGAACACGTCGGGGGTGCCTGGCCGGCGATCCGTCCCGCCGCCTGCGGTAGACGAGGTCGCGCTCGTGCTGCACACCAGCGGCAGCACCGGCCGTCCCAAGCGCGTGCCGCTCTCGCATGCGAACCTGTCGATTTCGGCTGGCAACATCGCGCGATGCTACGCGCTCGGGCCCGACGATGTGTCGCTGTGCGTGATGCCGCTGTTTCACGTGCACGGCCTGGTGGCCTCCACACTCGCCACGCTCGCAACCGGCGGCACCGTTGTCCTGCCGAACACATTCAGGCCGCTGTCGTTCTGGCGCGTCGCCAGGGATCACGGGGTGACCTGGTATTCGGCGGTGCCGACGCTGCACCAGCTCCTGCTGGCGCGGGCGGCCGATCCGACCGGGCGCCGGCCGTCCGGCACCGAGCGCCTGCGCTTCATTCGATCGTGCAGCGCGTCGCTGCCGCCTCGGGCGATGCACGCGCTCGAAGCGGCATTCGGGGCGCCGGTGCTCGAGGCCTACGGCATGACGGAAGCGGCGCATCAGATGACGTCCAATCCGCTCCCACCGGCGAAGCGCAGGCCCGGATCGGTCGGCTGCGGCACGGACGTGCGCATCAGCATCATGGACGCGCACGCCCGGCACTGCCCGCCGGGAGAGCGAGGCGAGGTCGTCATACAGGGCTCGAACGTCATACGCGGCTACGAGAACAATCCGGAGGCCAACGCGACATCGTTCGTCGATGGATGGTTCCGCACCGGCGACAAGGGCTACCTCGATCCCGACGGCTACCTGACGCTCGTGGCGCGGATCAAGGAGCTGATCAATCGTGGCGGCGAGAAGATTTCGCCCCGCGAGATCGACGAGGTGCTGCTCGCGCATCCGGCCGTCGCGGAAGCCGTGTGCTTCGGCGTGCCGCATGGGACGTGGGGCGAGGAAGTCGCGGCCGCGGTCGTCGTGCGGGAGGCGGTCACCGAATCGGATCTGATCGCGTACTGCCGGGAGCACCTGGCCGACTACAAGCGGCCGAAGCACATTCACATCACGAACGCCATCCCGCGCACCGCCACCGGCAAGATTCAGCGCGGCGTAGTCGCGAAGACGTATAGAAACAAAGCCTCGTGAGAATCGCAATCGCCGGCGCGGGGGCCATCGGCGGTTACATCGGCGCGCGGCTCGTCCGGGCGGGCGCCGACGTCGCGTTGTTCGCGCGCGGTCCGCATCTGACGGCCATGCAGGAACGCGGTCTTCGCGTGGTGAGCCCCGACGGCGACTTCGAGGTCAAGCCGGAAGTGACCGGGGACCTGAACGCGATCGGCCGCGCCGACGTGATTGTCCTCGGCGTGAAGGCGCACAGCTTGACGATCCTGGCGCCGCAGCTGGGGCCGCTGCTGGGTCCCGAGACGGTGGTGGTCAGCACACAGAACGGCATTCCGTGGTGGTATTTCCAGAACTACCCGGGCGAATTGAACGGCCTGCATCTCGAGCGCGTGGATCCTGGCGGCGTGATTGCAAAGGCGATCGATCCCGGGCGCGTCGTCGGATCGCTCGCGTATTTCTCGACGGACATCGCCGAGCCCGGCGTCATTCACCATACCGAAGGCAATCGCCTCAGCCTCGGCGAGCCGAACGGGACGCGCACGGAGCGGACGAAAGCACTCGCCGAGGTGTTGATTGGGGCCGGCTTGCGGGCGCCGGTCACGACGCGACTCCGTCAGGAAATCTGGGTGAAGCTGCTCGGGAACGTCGCCTTCAACCCGATCAGCGCGCTGACGGGCGGGACGCTCGAAGAGCTGGTGCGGCATCCGGACGTGTCGTTGGTGGCTCGCGCGGTGATGGCCGAGACCGAAGCGGTGGCGGCGAAGCTGGGCATCGAGCTGCCGATCTCGATCGACCAGCGGATGGTCGGCGCCGAAAAAGCTGGTGCACTCAAGACCTCGATGCTGCAGGATGTCGAGGCCGGACGTGACCCCGAGGTCGATGCGCTGGTTGGCTCGGTGGTGGAGCTCGGACACCTGACGCGCACGCCGACGCCGCACATCGGCGCGGTTTACGCTCTGACTAAATTGCTGGCTAAGACGCTGCAAGAGGAGCGCACCGCCCAGAGCCAGGGGTCCGGAGTCTGAACGGGCACGCAAGGCACCGAGCCATCAGTAATGGCGAGCGACGAAGACGGCGCTTGCGGGGTAGAGCGGTATTCTGTCAGGCAGGAGGCGCGAGCCGCAGCATTCTTCGCGCCCTCCGTGCAGGGCCTGGCGGCCGGTCGGTCGTGCTCTCACGCCCCGTGCTGGTGGACTCAAGTGAGTCCTGCGCCAGCTCCTGGGCGATGATCCACCCTATCGCCTGTTCGGCCGGCATCGGCTTGGCCAGCCCGAATCCTTGTGCCTGGTGGCACCCGAACTGACGCAGCAGTTCGATCTGATCCGGGGTTTCGACGCCCTCCGCGACAACGGTCAGTCCGAGGTTCTGGCCCAGCGCGACCGTGGATCGAACGATGGCCGCGTTCTTCGACCCCTCGCGAAGATTGTTGATCAGCGAACGGTCGATCTTCAGGCTGTCGACCGACAGTTGCGCCAGGTAGGACAGCGCCGAGTAACCGGTTCCATAGTCGTCGATCGCTATTCCGACCCCCAGGTCGCGCACGCGCGCCAGGATCCGCGCGGCATGCTGCGGGTCCTCCATCAGTGCGCTCTCGGTGATTTCGATGCTGATCAGGCGCGGCGCGACCCGATAGCGCTGCATCGCCTCGACCAGCAGATTGGGCAACTCGAGCCCGGACAGATCCCGCGCCGATACGTTGATCGCCACCGGGACTTCGACGGCCATCGCTTGCCAGGCCTGGATCTGCGCCAGCGCCGCGTCGATCACCCAGCGTGTCACGTGCCGGATGAACCCGGTCTGCTCGGCAAACGGTATGAATTCCGACGGGGGAACCGAACCCCGCACCGGGTGGACCCAGCGCACCAGCGCCTCGGCTCCGCGGAACTCACCCGTGCGCAGATCGATCTTGGGCTGGAAGTGCAGCCTGAGCTCGTTGCCGTCGATCGCCTGGCGCAATTCGCCGAGCAGGGACAGGTGGTGCTGTCGATGGCGGTCGATCCGGTGGTCGTACTCCTCGAGGCCCCGATGCTCGCGCTTGGCCACGTACATGGCGACGTCTGCGCGGCGCAGCAGCGTCATGGCGTCGGTCCCGTGCCTTGGAAAATGAGCAATGCCGATACTGACTCCGACGTCCAGACCCTGTCCGTCGACGACCACCGGGGCCTGCAGGCATTGCAGCAGCTGCCCGGCCACCGTCGGCGCCTCGAGCCGCTGTTGGGGTGACAGCAGGACCGCGAACTCGTCGCCTCCCAGGCGCGCCAGCACGTCGTGCTCGCTGAGCGCCGCTCGCAGCCGGGACGCTACTTCGATGATCACGCGGTCGCCGGCATGGTGACCCAGAGTGTCGTTGACGAAGCGGAAGCGGTCCAGGTCCATCAGCAGCACGCTGAACACCTGGCCGGCCTTTCCGCAGTCGTCGATCGTACGGTCCAGCTGTTCCAGGAACAGGGGCCGATTCGGCAGGTCGGTCAGCGGATCGCGATACGCCAGTCTGCGGATCTCGCCCTCACGCGAGGCGATCGCGTCCTGCATGTGATTGAAGGTGGTGGCGAATGCGCCGATTTCTCCCTGGTTCGGTACCGGAACGGCGGATGCGTAGTCGCCGGCCTGGATTCGCAGGGCGGCCTGGGCCAGCGACCGGATCGGGCGAGTGATGTTTCGGGCGATCAGGACGGATCCGACGATCGTCGCAGCCACGCAGAAAAGTGCCAGCAGCCCGAAGCTTGCACGCAGTTGCCGGAAAGGTTCGACCGCTTCGTCCAGGGACTTCTGCAGGACCACATCGATCGTTCCGCTTCCCGCGGGCTGCAGCGACCGCACGCGGGTTGCTAGCTGACGGTGGGCCAGCGTCACCGCCTGGTGCGCCCACGCCGACGCGCCGGCAGGCGCGATCAGCGCCAGCTCGGAGCGGGCCTCGGGCGTGAGCGTCGACGCCGCGACCGCGCGCCCACGTTTGGCTGCCGAGCTGACAAAGGACACCTCCAGCCCCGTCAGATCGCCGAACTCCCTGGCGGAGGCGTCATCGACGCGGAATCCGATCGCGACATACGCGATCGGCTCCGGGGCGAGCACCGGGACCATGACAAGCTGGTACAGCGGACCATCGATGGCGACGGTGGCCGCCGCGTGGCCGCTGTCCTGCGCGCGGGCGAGCAGACTGGAGAACTCGAAGTTCTGAGGTCCGCGCGTCGGATGCAGCGAGTCCACCAGCACGCGGCCGTCCAGTGACACCACGATCATCGCCGCCGCGCCGACGCGCGTCGCATGGTTGGCCAGCACCGACAGGATCGTGGCGCGGTCGTTGCTCGCGAGCGCCTCGCGCAGCCCGAAGTCCGCCGCCAGCACGCTGGCTTGCTGCTCGAGCTGGGTGTTGTTCTGCCTCCACAGCCGTTCGAACACGCGCTCGCCCAGCTCGAGCTGATGATCAACCGTGGTCTGCGCAATCTGGTCGGCGCGCAGGTCGATCGTGACGAATACCGCCAGCTGGACCAGCACCAGCAACGAGACGAAGAACAGGATCATCCGCCCCGCGATTCCATTCAGGCGCAGGCTCTTCATTTCGAGTAGTGAAGCGGGTCGAGCGGTGGCTTGTAATGGGGTTTGCGCGGCGCCACCTCGATCACGAAGCGCAGCGGCTCGCGCATGGCGCGGTTGACGCTCACGTGCTGCGGCGCAACCTCGTGGCGCTGGCGCGGATGCCAGATGTGGCTTTCGTACTCGCCGTCCTCGACTGCGCTGATCTGGACCCGACCGTCGGCGCCGGTCTTGCCAAACGAGGCCGTATCGACGACGAGCACGTACCCCAGCATCCAGTCGTGCACGTTGCAGCCCATCGTCACGACGCCCGGCGTGTCGAAGATGATCGGATCGGGGGCGTCGCCGGCGTACAGCTTGATCTCGAACTTCTTCGGCTTGGAAAACGAGTAGACGTGATGCCGGATCGGGTCCTGGTTCGGAAAGCTGACCGCGGCGCCGGTCTGCACCACGGTCAGGTACGGAACGAATTCACGATCGTACTGTGCGACCGCGGCCGATAGCGGCGCGTGGCGCGCCGGCTTAGGCGCGCTGACGGGGACCAAAAATACGGCGGCGTCCTCGATCGCTTCCCCCGCGGGCCCGACGACCTCGGCGTTCAGCGTTGACGCGGCGAAACCCGGCCACGCCAAGCCCGAGGCCGCCAGCGCGAACACGAAACGCGAGAGGAATTGATGCAGGGGCACGGCGAGTCGCACGGGGACGGAATGCCGGGTTGACCGGACGCATTTCGGGGCACCACGCGAACGTTATCGAGTTTGAAATGCGGTAATCGAGGAAACTGACCGTTCCAATGGCCGCACTTTGCTCACCGCGGGCGCTCTCGCCCGGACTGTCGTGGCGGCTGCTCGGCTCGATCGTCCTGGCCGCCTCCGTGCTGCTCGGGGCGGACGTCGCGGCACAGCAGGTGCAGGCCGATTCGCTGGCCGATGCGATCACCGCGGGACGCCTGGTACTCGAATTGCGCCCGCGCTACGCGGACATCTGGGACGCCGGACTGAACGAGCGCGGCCACGCATGGACGATCCGCTCGATCGCCGGCTGGCAGACCGCGACATTCGAGGATTTTCGGGCGGTGGTGGAAGGCATCCACACCGACGTCGTCGATGCGCACCACATCAGCGTCGCCTCGTCGCAGTATTACGTCGACTTGTCGTATCCGCTGTTGCCGGATCCGCGCGAAACCGACACCAACCGGGCGTACTTCGAATACGTCGGTTTGCCCGACACGCGCGTGCGGCTGGGCAAGCAGCCGATCCGGCTCGATAACGAGCGCTTTTTCAGCGACGTCGATTTCCGGCAGACGCCGATGCTGTTCAACGGCCTGACCCTGGTGAACAACAGTCTGCCCGATATGGAGGTGTATGCCGCCCTGCTGAACCGGATCCGCACCGTGTTTGCAACGCAGACCCGGACCCGGATATGGCTGCTACGGGTCGCGTACAGCCCGGCGCAGGATCAGTCGATCGCGGCGTACGGGTTCGGCCTGAACCAGCCGCAGACTGGCTCGGACACGGACCTGGCCGACAACTCGCACCAGGTATTCGGGTTGCGCGCCGAGGGCGCGGTGCCGATCGGCCGCGGGTTCGCCGCGCTGTATACGGCCGAGGCCGCGCACCAGCGGCATTACGCGGGGGGCGATCCGCTGATCGAGGCCAACTACTGGCGGCTGGGCGGCGGGGCCGTGCTGCCTCGCTTGGCCGGGCTCGGGGTTCGCATCGATCGCGAGGTCAAGGCCAGCAACGCAGGACAGTACGCGTTCCAGACGCCGTTCGAGGACAGCTACGCCTTCAACGGTTGGGCGCTGCAATTCACCAGCACGCCGCAGACCGGCCTGCGCGACACCTGGCTGTCGGTACGCGCGCAGCCGGGGCGGTTTACGCTGGTGGCCGAGGCCCATCGCTTCGGCGCCACCTTCGGGGGCCTCGATTACGGCAACGAGCGCGACCTGCGCGTTACCTATGCCGTGACGAGCAGCCTGACGCTGAAGCTGCAGCACGCGCGCTTTCGCGCGGGCGATCCGGCGGCCGACTTCTACGACGTCACGAAGACCTGGCTGTCACTGACGTACGACTACTAGGGCCAGCTGGCCTATCGGCGGCGGGGCTATCCGGCGCGCGCGATTGCCCCCATCTCACCGGAAGTCGTGGCTGTCGACCACCAGCCCGCCCAGCAGCGCGGAGTGGTCGACCAGGCGATCCGCGATCAGGTGGATCACCGCGCAGTCGGGCGCATCGACGCGCTCGACATGGCCGTAGACGGTCAGCAGCGTCGAGGCCAGCAGCTCGCGGCGGAACCGCTCGGCCGTGGCGCGCCACACCACCACGTTGATCCACCCCGTTTCGTCTTCCAGCGTCACGAAGGTGACGCCGCTGGCGGTGCCTGGCCGCTGGCGGCAGGTGACGATGCCGGTGGCTCGCACCCTTTGCTGGTGGCGTGCGTCAGCGATGCGCCGGGCGGTCCACAGCTGCATCCGGTCGAGCCGCTCGCGCAGTGGCGCCAGCGGGTGGCGGCGCAAGGTCAGGCCGGTTGCGTCGTAGTCGGCGACGATGTCCTGACCTTCGGTCGGGGGCAGCAATTCGACCTGGCGCTCCGTGACCGGCAGCCCGCTCGTCAGCGGTGCCCGGCGCGCGGCGCCGCTGTCCAGCCCCAGCACGCCCCACAGCGCGCGGCGCCGGTGCCCGGTGAGTGCGGACAGCGCATCGGCCGCGGCCAGGCGCGCCATGTCGCCGCGGTCGAGCTGCGCCCGGTGCGCCAGGTCGTGCACGTCGGAAAAGGGCGCGCATCGCCTTGCCTCGACGATCCGCTGGCCGGCCGCCTCGGCAAGGCCGCTCACCTGCATCAGCCCGAGCCGCACGGCCGGCTGTCCCGCAGGGCCGGGGGTGAGGGTTTCAGCCTGCGAGCACGGCTCCAGCGTGCAAGTCCAGTCACTTGTCATTACGCACACCGGCCGCACCGTCACGCCGTGGTTCATCGCATCGCGCACGATCTGCGCCGGCGCGTAAAAGCCGAGCGGCTGCGAATCGAGCAGGGCCGCGCAGAACGCGGCCGGCTCGTGGCATTTGAGCCATGACGAGTCGTACACCAGCAGCGCGAAGCTGGCCGCGTGGCTTTCCGGGAAACCGTACTCGCCGAAGCCCTTGATCTGCCGGAAGATCTGTTCGGCGTACTCGCTGCCGTAGCCGCGCGCGAGCATGCCGGCGATCAGCCGGTCGCGGAACGGTCCCAGCCCGCCCTTGCGTTTCCAGGCTGCCATCGCGCGCCGCAGCCGGTCGGCTTCGCCCGGCGTGAAGCCGGCCGCAACCACCGCCAGCTGCATCACCTGCTCCTGGAAGATCGAAACGCCCAGCGTGCGCTCGAGCACGGATCGGACCGCTTCGGACGGATAGGTGACCGGCTCCACGCCCTGGCGCCGCCGCAGATACGGGTGCACCATGCCACCCTGGATCGGGCCCGGCCGCACGATCGCGGTCTCGATCACCAGGTCGTAGAAGCACTCCGGGCGCAGCCGCGGCAGCATGTTCATCTGCGCGCGCGACTCGACCTGGAACACCCCCAGTGAATCGCCGCGGCCCAGCATCCGGTAGACGGCCGGATCCTCGGCCGGAATGTCCTGCAGCCGCAGGCTTGACCCCCTGAAGGCGTTCAGGTGGTCCAGGGCCCGCCGTATGCAGCTGAGCATGCCGAGCGCCAGCACGTCGATCTTCAGCAGCCCCAGCGCATCCAGGTCGTCCTTGTCCCACTGGATCACGGTGCGGTCGGCCATCGCGGCGTTTTCGATCGGAACCAGCCGCGAGAGCGCATCGCGCGCGATCACGAAGCCGCCGCTGTGTTGCGACAGATGGCGCGGAAATCCGATCAGCTGATGAGCGAGCTCGACGACCTGCGCAATCACCGGGTTGTCCGCGTCGAAGCCGGCCTGCGCGAGCAACTCCGGGCGGATCCGGCTGCCGTCCCACCACGACATGCTCTTGGCCAGCCGGTCGACCTGGTCGAGCGAAAGGCCCAGCGCCTTGCCCAGGTCGCGCAGGGCGCCGCGTGGCCGATAGGTGTGCAGCGCGGCAGTCAGCGCCGCGCGGTGCCGGCCGTATTTCGCGTAGACATACTGCATCACCTCTTCGCGCCGCTGATGTTCGAAATCGACGTCGATGTCCGGCGGCTCGTTGCGCTCGCTGCTGACAAAGCGTTCAAATAACACGCTGATCCGGTCCGGGTCGACTTCGGTGATGCCCAGGCAGTAGCACACCGCTGAATTGGCCGCCGAGCCGCGGCCCTGGCACAGGATGCGCCGCTCGCGCGCGAAGCGCACGACGTCGTACACGGTCAGGAAGTAGGGCTCGTAATGCAGCTCGCCGATCAGCGCCAGCTCGTGTTCGATCAGCGCGCGCACTTTCTCCGGCACGCCCTGCGGGTAGCGCACGGCCGCGCCCTGCCAGGTCGCGCTGCGCAGGAAAGAGGCGGGGGTCTGGCCGTCCGGAACAATCTCGTCCGGATACTCGTATCGCAACTCGTCGAGCGAGAAACTGCAGCGCTCGGCGATCGCCAGCGTCTGCGCCAGCAGCTCGGCCGGATAGATGCGGCCGAGCCGGTACAGCGGGCGCAGGTACTGTTCGGCGTTCGGTGCCAGCTTGCGGCCGCACTGCGCGAGCGGCGTGCGCAGCCGCACCGCTGTCAGCGCATCCTGCAGTTTCTTGCGGCTGCGCACATGCATGTGCGCGGCGCCGGCCGCAACCAGCGGTACCCCGGCGCGTAGCCCGGCTTGCTGCAATGTGGTCAGCCAGGCCGCATCGTCCGGGCCGCGGATCAGCTCGCAGGCGATCCAGTTGCGCCCGGGCAGCAGTTGTTGCAACCACCGCGCATCCCGCTCGATTTTCGAGAGGGCGGTTTCGGATTGCCGCTGCCCGTGCGGCGCCTGCTCGGGCTTGCCCTCCGAAGCCCCGGCAGGGGCGAAGGAGGGCACCAGCAGCGCCAGCGTATCCGCCAGCAGATGGGCCTGCGCGGCCAGATCGGCCGCTGTAAGCCGATATTCGCCCTTGGGCGCAGCGCGTCGCGCCCGCGTGATCAGCTCCGACAGATTGCCGTACCCGGTGCGCGTCTGCGCCAGCAGCACCAGGTGCGGGCCGTCGGCCATCCGGATCTCGGTGCCGTGGATCAGGCGGAATTCGCTCGCCGCGGCCAGTTCGCAGCGTGCTTCGCGCAGCGCCAGGTGCGCGCGCACCGCTCCGGCGAAGGAGCACTCGTCGGTGATCGCCAGTCCGGTGTAACCGAGCGCAAGCGCGCGTTCGACCAGCTCTTCCGGATGCGAGGCGCCGCGCAGGAAGCTGAAGTTGGAAATGCAATGCAGTTCGGCGTAGGACGGCTGCATCGTGGCCAGGGCCGGGCTCAGAGAGTACTGAATAAATATACAGTATCCGGGCAACCCGACCGGACGGAACGCGGTACGCTGAGGTCGGAGGTGAGGGGTCCTCGTGGCCTCCCCTCTCCTCTTGGAAGAGGGACCGGGGGGAGGGTCCTGCGTTATTTTTTCTACCTAACTTATGAAGGCCGACGTTTTTCCCAGGACCCTGGGCCAATTGATGATCGTCGCCGCCATGCTGCTTGCCTCGGGTCGGTCCGAATGCCAGCAGCCTGAGCGCGAAGAGCCTGCCGCAGCCGAACCCCTGCAGGACGAATGCCAGTCCGTGGTGCTGGTGCAATGCGCGTCGGCTCAGCCCGAAACGGCCTCCACAGCGCCGGCCGACGCCCGTGCGGCCACGAAGCAGAAACTGGATACGCGCAGACTGCGACAGATGCAGACGCAGGCCGGGTTGAACGCGGTCGAGGTCACGGGCGAACGGCCGTCAGGGGTCGAGTCCGACTCGTGGGAGAGCTTTCGCCAATCCGTATCGAGCGCGGCCACGCCCGACTGCCTTGACCCGAACGCTTTCCCCGCCGTGCAAGGCCTGCTCAGGCTGCCGTTCCTGCTGCACGCGGCGGCGGTCGGAAAGTGCCGCTGAGCCGATGCGGTCGGCAGTTCACGCCGCGCTTCGCCTGACGGCTGTCGTGGGCTTGTTGGCCACGCTGGCGCCGGCCCGTGCGGATCAGTGGAGCGTCGAGAAGGCCGGGTTCAACCTGTACCGGATCGCCGGTCAGAGCGTCTACATACGCACCGATGGCTGTGACGATGCTCCCGCCAAGGGCGTCGTAAATGTTCAGAAGGAGGACGGCGCGCGCCGGTTGACATTCAACGATTCAGCGGCCCGCTGCACGGTCAGGGATTTTCTGGTGCCCGTCGAAGTGGAATGGAGCGAGTACAGCGTGCTGCTGACGCGGGATCAGGCCAACAACTGGTATCGGGTCACCGATAGCGACATGTACCTGAAGACGGTCGGGTGCATCAGCCGCGCGATCACGGAGCCGGCCGCGCTCGAGCTGAAGCGGGACGGGACGGGCTGGGTCCGTTTCGCCGACGGCAGAAGGTGCGGCGTCGAGCATGCCTTCCGACGCATGACGCTCTAATGGCCGGCCGGTCGCTCGCGCGGAGCGACGTTGCTAGCTTCGGGCCGCAGCTTGCTTGGACATTCGCGAGCTCTTGGTGTGGCCAGTGCTGCTTGTGCTGAATAGGCTCCGGAACTCACGATCGCCTTTCGGCGAGAACCGAATGACGCGCGAGTTCTTCTCGCGCACGACCCAGCCCAGGTCGCAGAAGCGGGACAAAAGGGCTGCGCCGAGCGATCCCGCCAGATGGTGTCTGCGCTCGCTCCAATCCATGCAAGGTCGGCAAAACGTGCGGCGTTGCCGAGCCGCGGCGTGCGTATCGATGCCCACGCGCTCAAACCACTCGACACCGCGTTGCGTAAGTCGCAGGCCTTCGGGGGACATCGCCAGCACTCGATGACGCAAGAGCGCCTCGTAAGCCGACACGGCGAGCTCACCGGCGAGATGGTCGTAGCAGATTCGGGCCCTTCGTAGGGCCGGTTCCCGCGGGCTTGACACGAGGCGGACCGCGCCGGTACGAAACGCCACCCCCATGAGGGATTCGAGCAGACCCGCCACATCTTCGTCGGCAAGCCGAAAGTATCGATGCCGGCCTTGTTGATCCACTGCCACGAGGCCGGCGTCGAGCATCTTCGACAAGTGGGCGCTCATGGTTTGCTTTGTGACGCCGCCGATCGCCGCCAGTTCGGTGGCAGTGAGTGCCCTGTCGGTCATCAGCGCGGTGAGGGCGTCCGCCCTTGCGGCGTCGCCGAGCAGCGAGGCGATTCGGGCGATGTTGGGGCCGTCTTTCATGGTTCGACGCTAATCGAACCGTCAGCTGAATGCAAGCGCCTATCACCGCTCCCGTGGATTCCTTGATTTCCCGCGGACCGCGGCATAAGGGAAGCGCCGGCATCAAGCGCTTCAACATGCAGCAGGCGCGCTAGAACGGCCCGCCGGCCTTGCGCAGACGGTCCGGCAGCCCGTCGTGCGGCCCCATCGGCCGCGCCGGCAGATCGTTCCAGTGGTGCGCGCCGATCTGTGCATTGCGCGCCGGATGCACCGGATAGTGGATCCGGTTGTCCTCGCGCTTGCGGTCGCCGACCACCAGCAGCCGCACGTCCGAGTCCGTGTTGTTGATGAAGGTGTGCGACAGGCCGGTGCCGGCTGGAAAGCCGACGCCGTCGCCCGGGGCCAGACGGACCAGATCGCCGTCCAGCCAGACATCGGGCGTGCCTTCGATCACGTAGATGAATTCGTCCTCGCTTTCCTCGCAATGAGGCCACGAGGTGCGCCGGCCCGGCGGCAGCAGTTCATGGTGGATGCCGAGACGGGCGAAGCCGAAATGGCGCCCGAACGGCGAGCCGATCGACAGCAGCTCCTGGCTGCCGGGATAGGTTCCGTTGTCGGGCTCCTGGATTTCCTTCCAATGCTTGATGCAGTCGGGTCGGGTCATGGTTTCCGTTCCTGGGTCAGGGAGCCACCTTCTTGGGCGAGTAAATCATGACTGCGCCGAACACCTTTCCGTATCCCGCACCGAAGGGTGTATCAGCAGAAAAATCCGTGCAGAAACCAACCGCGCGGCTGCTTCAACTCGCGGTATATCCACAGCGTCTGCCCGCGCTGGTTGCGTGCCACGAAATAGTCGCGATGCACCGTTTCAGAACCACATCCCAAAGGCTGCGTCTAAGATTGGGTCAACTGCCGCAGTCGGCGCGGGATCGCCGGCCCAATGGGAAACCCGCAAGGTGGTCAGGGGTGCCGTGGGAAATAATGGGGCCATTGATTAAGAAGTCGTCCGTGTTCGCCGCCAGTACTCTGCCACTGGCGATTGGTCTTATCGCGACGACGGCGACTCAGGGAGCGTTCGCCGAAATCCCCAAGGCGGACTCGCTTGTAGTCGATGAGGTGCAAGTTGCGCGGATCAAAAAGGCCTGGGACGAAACCCGGGAGTACTACGTAAGGAGAGCAAAGGGCGAGGCGGCCGATTCTGATGATCCCGAGCGCCGTTATGCGCCGCAGTTTTTCCAGTACTGGATCAATCATAAGCGCACGAACACTGGACGACAGGCCATCGAGTCGGCGTTCATGATGTGGGGCAACACTGGTGACGTTGTGGCCGTACAGAGGGCAGTCAAGCGGATCGAGCTCGATTCCCCTGTCTGGCGACGCGTGATCGGTGGAATCTCAAATGCCTATGTGGCCCAAGGTCAAGTCGAGCAATTTGTCAGTTGGCTCGATCCAGTTGCTTCTCGTCTTGCCGATAGGCCCAGCCTGTCAAGGGCATACGCGGCTTTGGGTTTGGTTCTCGAAAAAGCGGGAGAACAGAAACGCGCTCGTGGATACTACGAAAAGGTTGTTGATCTGGGTGCCGACGCGAGTGACGCGAAGGTTGCGCAGAGTGCCCTTCAGGAAATGGATTTGCTGCAGGTCGGGCAACCCGTCACAGATTTCACCGCCGAAGACATCGACGGAAGCGTCGTTCAATTGACCGCTTTAAAGGGTCGCGTGGTCTTACTCGAATTCTGGGCCACCTGGTGTGAGCCGTGTCTGAAGGAAGTCGAGCCGCTGCGGAAGATCTTTTCAGCGAGCGACCCGGGTCAGCTGGTAGTCGTACAGGTTTCACGCGACTATGCGATCGAAGCTCTAAGGAAGTTTGTCAAAGATCGAGAGCTTTTCTGGCATCAGATCTGGGATGGTTCTGACGGGAAGTTAGCAGCGCAATTTAATGCGACTGGCATTCCACGGTCATATCTAATCGATCGAGAAGGCCACATCGCGGCGAAGGATCTCAGAGGCGACCAGCTGCAAAGTGCGGTCGCCAGCCTCATCGCCTCGCCGCCATATTGACGTATGCCCGCCTTCTGACGTTTCACTCCGCGGGCTTCTCGTCGATCAGCACGGGCACGTCGCTAAGCCCGTTCTGATTGCGTTTCGTGATGGGTTGCCGCAGGGTCGGCGGCCAGGGCTATTGCCGCTGACGCCAGTAGCCTGGGCGCCTTGCGTGATGCGCAAACGCGATGACGAAGATTTCCGTCCGGCGCTCCACGACGACTATGTCGAACGGAAAGCGTTTGAGGATGAGGCGCTTGACGCCGCGTGCGTGTGCAGAAGAAGGAACTGGCAATAGCGGGACGATGTCTTCTTCGAGAAGGTCGAGAGCTAAGTCGAGTGCTCGTTGGAACTCGGCGCCGAGCCCCGGTCGCTTATGCTCGTACCATGTCGCGGCTTCGATCGCTTCTTGGGAGGCTGCTTCATGGATGCGCACCGGCCGCATCAGGGTCGATTCAGGCGTTCGCGGAGGCGCCGCGAGAATTCCTCGCGGTCGATCAGCGCTGCAGTGCCGGAATCAATTTCACTCAAGCGTCGCAATACCTCGACATCCCACTCCTGAGCGGCATTCGAGTCGGCACGGCCGTCGAGACTAGTAACCAAGTCGTGGGCGAGCTCCGCGCGTTCCTCGTCCGTCAGCCCGAGCGCGTCGCTAAGCACTTTCTGGAGCGCTGGATTGGTCATGGGAATCCCGATAGGGGATGCTGAAATCACAGGGCCGACGATGCAGGTCGGTGGTGCGAGGATGTTATCACTTGAAGCTTTCGCGAAGCCTCTTCGAAATCCTGCAACCCATCAGCAGAAAAATCCGTGCAGAAACCAACCGCGCGGCTGCTTCAACTCGCGGTATATCCACAGCGTCTGCCCGCGCTGGTTGCGGGCCACGAAATAGTCGCGATGCACCGTCGGGCGGTGCGGGTCGCCGAAATCCCACCAGCCGACTTCGATCCGCTCCGGCCCGGCAATCAGTGCCAGCTCGCCTCTGTAATCTGGAAGCTCGTGCTGCTGCGCCAGCGGCTGCGGAGCGGCCAGGATCAGCAGCGGGCGCTGCAGCGCAGGTGCCAGCCGGATCGGGGCGCGCGGGCCGCTGCGCTCGGCGGCAAGCGGCGCGATCCGGATCGCATGCTCGGGCCGGTGGTCGTCGACTGCCTGCAACTGGAATACGCGCTCGGAGCCGAGCCGCGCGTGCAGGGTTTCGGCCAGTTGCAGCCAGTCCAGCCCGTCGCGAACGCTGTCCTGCGACGGTGGCAGCAGGCTGGCGTTCAATGCCTGAAACGGCGCCAGGCGCTCCACCGTGAGCGACAGCTCGACGGCAGGCTCGGGCAGGCTGACCCGCGTCAGCCGCTCGGCCAGCAGCTTCGCCAGCCGCCCGGCATCGCGCTCCGGGGCGGCCAGTGCCAGCGCGATCCGTGTCGCGGTGATCGTTCGTACGCCACGCGGGTTATGGTGCGCGGTGAAAATCAGCTCGGCTGCGCCCGCATCGTGGCCGCGCAGAAAACCTTCGAGCGAACGCAGCAGCCGGTGCGCGGGAAACATCAGTTGCGCGGATTGCGTCACGTCGGCCGGCAATTCGATGCGGGCGGCGAATCGCGCCGGAGGCGAAAACGCCGGCTGAGGATCAGGCTGCAGACCCAGCGCACGATCCAGCTGATCGAGTCGGTGCGCGCCGAAGCGCCGCGCGAATGCATCGCGCGGCAGACCGAGCACCTGTCCGATCGTATTCAGTCCGAGCGCGTGCAGCGTCCGGGTCGTATCCACGTCCCATTCGAGCATCGTCAGCGGCAAGGGCGCCAGGGCGGACTGCAGTTGCCCGCCGGCCTGTGCATCGCGCGCGGGCAGGCCGCTTGCGCGCGCGGTGCCGATCAGCCAGGCAGCGCCCGGGGTCGCGGCGTAGCCGAACGCGGCGCGGTATCCGAGGCTTCCGAGCCCGCGCCGAATGCGCCGGTGCAGTTCGGAACGGCCTCCGAACAGGCGTTCGCTGCCGCCGGTTTCCAGTACCAGGCCGCTGCTGGACGGGCTGGCTTGCCCGCCGTAGCTGCGCAGCAGCGTAGGCGGGCGGATCGTCACCTGGGCACTGAACTGGTAAGCCCAGCAGGCCAGCTCATGCAGTGCGTCGCGTTCATGATCGGGAGTGCGCGGCACGACCGCCAGCGTGCGAGCAAGTGCCTGGGCGGCGGCGAGCTTCATCGCCGGCGCGATCCCGGCGGCGCGGGCCGGGTCGTTGCAAAACGCGATCAACGGTCGCTCGCGCGGCCCTTCGGTGATGGCCAGCGGCCCGGCGCACCGGATCGCTCGCGCGGCCAGCTGCAGCGGCAACGCGGGCAGGCACACAGCAAGCCACAGAGCCATACGCCGAATAGCTCTTTCAACAGCCTGCTCCAGCGCCTGCCAGGGCAGCCGCAAGCTGCCACGGTTTTACCGCTGAGGAAGTGGGTGCGGCAAGCGAAGCCGCGTTCCGATCCCACGACCCCGAGTGCACCTGCAGGGCGACCGGTTCAATCAGGGGCCGGCCGCGCCGCTTCAGGATTTTGACGGCCAGTTTCTGGGACTGCGGCCCGCGGTCGCAGGTCAGCTGCAGGCGCAGCGCGGCCGGCGAGGGCGCGTCGGTGCAGCGCGACGGGCGTATCACGAACACCAGCGCACGATGCCGCTGGGCCAGCAGGTGCAAGCGGCGCAGCGCGCGGAAGTCGGCAGGGGCGCTGGAGGTCGGCAGCCAGCCGATCAGGGCACCCAGGTGTGCAGCACGCAGGGACTGCTCGACCGCCCACCAGGCTTCACGCGCAACAGCCGGCCTGACGAAGATGCTGCAGGACGGATCGATGCCTGCCTCGGTCAACGCCGGCGGATAGGGCAAGGCCTGCTGCAGCAGGTCGTCTGCCTGTAGTCCGCGTTCACACGACCCGTATTCGCACGGCAGGATCCAGACACAGGCGCGGCCGGCGCGGGTCTGCGCTGCCAGCGCGGGAGCGAGCAGGCTCAACTCACCGATGCCGGGATCGTCGTGCAGCAGCTCGATCAGTTGACCCTGCGGCCAGCCGCCGCCGGGCAGCTCGGCATCCAGGATCTCGAAGCCGGTGGGCGCACATTCGGCGGCCGTGGCCGCGAGTGCCGGATCATCGGCGTGCCAGACGCCCGACACGGCGGCCGGGTCGGCCGCGCGCAGCAACGGGATCGGATGGGTCGCGGCCCGCATTCGATCGAGCGGCGGATCGGATGTCTACAGTGACGGGCGGATCACGCCGACCGCCAGCCCTTCGATCGCGAGCGCCTCGCGCTTCAAATCCACGAGGATCGGTGCGTAGTCGGGGTTCTCGGCGATCAGCTCGGCCCGCGAGCCCTTGAGCCGGAAGCGCTTGACGGTGACCTCGTCGCCCAGTCGGGCGACGACGATCTGTCCGTTCAATGCCTGCTCCTGCCGATGCACCGCCAGCCAATCGCCGTCCAGGATGCCGGCGTCGCGCATGCTCATGCCGCGCACTTCGAGCAGGTAGTCGGCGCGCGGCTTGAACAGGGCCGCGTCGACGACCGGGTGCTTGAGCACGTTTTCCTGCGCCAGGATCGGGCTGCCGGCTGCCACCTTGCCAATCAGGGGTAGGCCGAATTCCCGAGCCGCCGCCCCGATCGAATCCTGCGTGCCACCCTTGAGGCGGATGCCGCGCGAAGTGCCCGCCAGCAGCTCGATCAGCCCTTTTCTCTGCAGCGCCTGCAAATGCTGTTCGGAGGCGTTCAGCGATCGGAAACCGAAGGCGCGCGCAATCTCTTCCCGGGTCGGAGGCACTCCGCGGGTGCTCAGCGCATGGCGGATGAACTCGAGGATTTCGTTTTGACGGGTGGTCAGGGCCAGTGTGGTGTCGGTGCTCATGGACGGTTGCCTGTTGCCGTTTCAAAAAATACTGAGTTACCTACATTGGCTGAGGGAGCGCGAGATACTGTAAATATATACAGTGCCGGGCAGAGGCGCAAGTCCATCCGGCCCATGGCTGCTTGCATCGCGCCGGTTGTTCTGCGGCACCCATTTCGGTGGCTTGTGCGCGCAAGGTCGCGTGATACACTGCTTTTTCAGGCGGAAGCCACTGCTGAGCTGCTGATGCAGCCATTTACGGAGCGCGCCGATATTGGGGTGAAGCGCGCGGACTCCCGGATGCTTCCGGATCGTCCCGTTTTCTGATCGTACGTCTCGGCCCGGCGCGGGCAACCAGCCAATGATCGCCCCCGCGCGGCGGGTGGCATTGATCACCGGATCCGGGATTTGGTTCGGCGAATCTGCATCGCAAACGCGATCCGGGCGCAACGGCCGGCCCGACCGAGTTGAGCTGAGAAGATGAACGCGCACGAGGCGAGGATCGTCCTGGAGGCAGCGCTTCTGACAGCACAGCAACCGCTGTCACTGGCCGACATGGACAAGCTGTTCGGCGGGGAATTCGACAGAGGAGTGCTGCAGGCGCTGCTGGACGAGTTGAGCCGCAACTGGGAAGGTCGAGGAGTTGAACTGGTCTGCCTGGCTTCGGGCTGGCGTTTTCAGAGCACGCCGGCGATGCGCACCTACCTGGAACGGCTGAATCCGGACAAACCGGCGCGCTATTCGCGAGCGGTGCTCGAGACCCTGGCGATCATCGCGTACCGGCAGCCGGTAACGCGGGGCGACATCGAGGAAATCCGGGGCGTGACCGTCTCGACCCAGGTCATCAGGACGCTCGAGGAGCGTGGCTGGATCGAAACCGTGGGCCATCGCGAGGTGCCCGGGCGGCCGGCACTGCTGGCGACCACGCGCACCTTCCTGGACGACCTGGGATTGCGGTCGCTGCAGGAGCTGCCGCCCCTCGCGAATGGCAATGCGGCACCACTGCCACTGGAGCTGGAGTTGCCGATGACACACGCTGCGCTGATTCCTGGGGCCGATGCGGGCGCTGTGGCGCCGGCGGCGAAGCCTATTGAATCCTCTTCCTCATGGATGTCGCCCGTATCATGAGTCAACCGTTGGCAATCGAGGTTGCATCGACCGAATCGCCGCAGGACGCCGGGGCCTCACCCGAGGCATCAGCCGAGCCTGCGCCGCAGGCACCTGATCAGGCTGAGTCCCCGACGGGCACAGCTTCCGCGTCGCAGCCGCAGCCGGGCGCGCCGCCTGCGGCCGCCGACCAGGACGCTGACGCTGATGAACCGGGCCGTTCCGGGTCTGTTCCCGGCGGTGGTGACGGAGAACGCCGGCTGCGCGGTCCGCTCGGACGGCGCCGCCGCGGGCGTGGCGAGCGGCCCCCCCGTGAGCCGGCAGCGGCCGAGACGCGCGAGCCAGAATCCGCATTGCCCTTGGCCGATGGCGAGAATCTGAGCGTGACGGCGATGCCGGAGCAGCCGCTGCCGCGCGAGCTGCTCGAGCGAGGACGACGCGCCGCGCAGTCGGCCTTGAACGCGCAGTCCGACAAGCTCCACAAAGTGTTGGCCGACGCCGGAGTTGGCTCGCGTCGGGAAATGGAGGAGCTGATCGTGGCCGGGCGGGTGTCGGTGAACGGCCAGCCCGCGCACGTCGGGCAGCGGGTACTGCCGACCGACCAGGTCCGGATCAATGGCAGGCCCTTGCAGCGCCGCCAGTCTGGCCCTGGCAAGCCGCCCCGGGTACTGATTTATCACAAGCCGAGTGGGGAGATCGTCTCGCAGGACGACCCTCAAGCCAGGCCGTCCGTATTCGAGCGCTTTCCTAAGGTTGCAGGCGGGCGTTGGATTTCGGTGGGTCGCCTGGATCTGAATACCGAAGGTCTGCTGGTGGTGACCACATCCGGTGACCTGGCCAACCGTCTGTCGCATCCGCGCTTCGAAGTCGAGCGCGAATACGCGGTGCGCGTGGCCGGGCAGCTCACCGACGAGCAGCGTCAGCGCCTGCTCGAGGCGGTCGAGCTGGACGACGGGCCGGCACGCTTTACCCGCCTTGAGGACGCCGGTGGCCAGGGCATGAACCACTGGTACCGGGCCGTGATCAAAGAGGGTCGCAATCGCGAGGTCCGGCGCATGTTCGACGCGATCGGACTGCAGGTGAGCCGGCTGATACGGATTCGCTTCGGCTCGATCGCCCTTCCGCGGTCGCTCGCACGCGGCCGCTTCATGGAACTGGCGCCGGGTTGGGTCGAGGCGTGGCTGCACGATCTGGGGATTGGGTCGGAGGCCGTGCGCGGCCGGCCCGCGGGCGCAGGTCCGCGGCGACCCGATGGGGCTCGCCGCGGGAAACCGCCCGGTGGCAGGCCCGCGGGCGGGGCGCGCCAGCCCGATCCTATGACGAGCACGGTCAGCTATATCGCCAACGGAACGCACCCACACAGCCCGCGGGCCAATCCGGGCTTGCAGAACCGCTTCCGGCGGCCCAAGTCCGGGCGGGGATTCGGTTAGACCGGGTCGGGTGAACGCCGCGAGGCAGTTTTCCGCGGGCAGTTATATAATCATCTGTTGCCTGAAATGGCGCGCCCGGCTGAGGCTGGGTGGGCTGGATCGACGTTTGGCCGTTCACGCGGGCGAGCGGACGCTGCAGATCCGGCCAAGCGGTTCAGTGGCGGCTGCGTTTCGGTAGAAGGATCCGGGGAGGGTTCTGCGTTCCGGATACGCGGCCCCGGCCTGTTAGGAACAGAAAAAATGGGCGAGCGGGCCCATTTTTTTTTACGGGGATGCATAACGGATGCGAAGTGGCGCGGTTGTCGCAAGTGCCGTGCGCGAGCTGATCGAACCGACCGTTCGTGGCCTTGGCTACGAGCTGGTCGACGTGCAGCGCGCGGCGCACGGGCTGCTGCGGGTCACGGTCGACACGACGTCGTCGACGCGGGGGATCGGGCTGGATGATTGTGAGCGGATCAGCCGCCAGTTGACGCATCTGATGGCGGTCGAGCAGATCGATTACGAACGGCTCGAGGTGTGCTCGCCGGGACTGGACCGGCCGTTGACGGCGCCGCGGGACTTCGTGCGCTTCGCCGGTTCGCCGATCCAGCTGCAGCTGAAAGAGCCACTGCAGGGGCGTCGCCGCTTTCAGGGCAGGCTGCTGGGCCTCGATGGCCAGGCCGGCGCCGAGCGGGTGCGGCTGGAGGTGGCAGCCAATGCGGGCGCGCGAGTCGGCCCGCGGCGTGGCCGCAAGTCGGGGGTTGAATCCGAGCCGCAAGGAACGCTCGAACTGCCGCTGGCCGCTATTGAAAAAGCCCACCTGGTACCCCAGTTCGATTTCAGGGGCGCAGGCAGGGGTGCAGGGCGGGCGCCCAGTGGATACGAGAAAGCGGGAAGCGAGGAAAGACGGGGATGAGCAGAGAAATCCTGCTGCTGGTGGATGCGCTGGCACGCGAGAAGAACGTTCCGAAGGAAACGGTGTTCGGTGCGCTGGAATCGGCGCTCGCGTCGGCTACCAAGCGTTTGTTCGCCGAAGAGGACGTCGACGTGAGGGTGTCGGTGGACCGCGAGACCGGCGAGTACGACGCGTACCGGCGCTGGCTGGTGGTGCCGGACGAGGCGGGGCTTCAGGAGCCGGGGCACCAGATCATCCTGTCGGACGCGCGCGATCAGATCCCCGACATCGAGCTCGAGGAGTTCATCGAGGAACAGCTGCCCCGGCAGGATCTGGGGCGCCGCTTCGCGCAGGACACCAAGCAGGTGATCCTGCAGAAGATCCGCGACGCCGAGCGCGAGCAGTTGCTCAGCGAGTTTCTGGCCCGCAACGACGCGATCGTTAACGGGACCGTAAAGCGGATGGACAAAGGTGATGCGATCATCGAGATCGGCAAGGTCGAGGCGCGCCTGCCGCGTTCTGAAATGATTCCGAAGGAGAACTTGCGGGTCGGCGACCGGGTACGCGCGCTGGTGGCCAAGGTCGACCGCCAGCTGCGTGGCCCGCAGATCATCCTGTCGCGCACCTCGCCCGAGTTCCTGATGAAGCTGTTCGAGCTGGAGGTTCCGGAGATCGAGCAGGGGCTGCTTCAGATCAAGTCCGCCGCGCGTGACCCGGGGGTTCGCGCCAAGATCGCCGTGTGGACGAATGACCGACGGATCGACCCTATCGGAACATGCGTCGGAATGCGCGGTTCGCGCGTGCAGGCGGTCACCAACGAGCTGGCGGGCGAGCGCGTCGACATCGTTCTGTGGTCGGACGACCCGGCCCAGTTCGTGATCGGCGCACTGGCGCCGGCCAATGTGTCGTCGATCCTGGTCGACGAAGACAAGCATGCAATGGACGTGGTGGTCGACGAGGACAATCTGGCGATCGCGATCGGGCGCAGCGGTCAGAACGTCCGGCTGGCGTCGGAGCTGACCGGCTGGCAGATCAACATCATGACCGCCGATGAGTCGACCCAGAAGCAGGAAAGCGAACAGACCGGGATCCGGGCCATGTTCATGAAGCGGCTGGATGTCGACGAGGAGATGGCCAACATCCTGATCGGCGAGGGTTTCTCCAGCCTGGAGGAGATCGCCTACGTGCCGGTGGCCGAGCTGCTCGAGATCGAGGCGTTCGATCAGGAAACGGTCGAGGAGCTGCGCACGCGCGCGCGCAATGCGCTGCTGACCGAGGCGATCGCGCGCGAGGAAAATCTGGACCAGACGGACCGGTCGTTGTTGGATTTGGAGGGCATGGAAACCGAGCTGGCGATCAAGCTGTCGTCCAACGGTGTGCGATCTCGCGACGAGCTGGCCGACCTGGGCGTCGACGAGCTGACCGAGATGACCGGCATCGATGCCGAACGGGCGGGCCGCCTGATCATGGCGGCGCGAGCCCATTGGTTTGAGTAGGACCCAAGGAACCCGAACCCGCATGCAGCCGAACACAGTCGCGCAATTTGCAACGGAGCTGAAACTGGCGCCGCAGGTGCTGCTGGAGCAGTTGCGGGCGGCGGGCGTCGAAAAGCGTGCCGAGACGGACTCGCTCAGCGAGGACGACAAGGCGCGGCTGCTCGAAGCGCTTCGCAAGGCGCACGGGGGCCTGGAGATCGAGAAGCGCAAGATCACGCTGACGCGACGGCAGACGTCGGCCATCAAGCAGGCCGACTCGACCGGAAAGGCGCGCACGATCCAGGTCGAAGTGCGCAAGAAGCGCGTGTTCGTCAAGCGCGACGTCGAGTCCGAGGTCGAAGCGGTACCGGCCGCCCCTGTGATCGACAGCGAGGAGCTGGCGCGGCGGGAGCAGGAGGAGCGGCATCAGGCCGAGCTGGTGGCACGCCAGGTCTCCGAGGCGCGCGAGCGGGCCGAGCGCGCGCAGCGCGAACTCGAGGAGGCCGAGCGGCGCCGGCGCGAAGCGAGCGAAAAATCGCGCACGGACGAGGAGGTTGCGCGCGCCGACCAGCAGCGCGTGCAGACCGAGCAGGATTCCACGCGCCGCACGGCCGAAGCTGCAGCGGCCCAGCAGCAGCTTGCCAGCCAGGCGCACGAACGCGCACGCAAGGTGGTCGAGGACGAGGTGGCGGCCATCAAGTCGATGATGGCTACGCCCACCAAGAAAGTGCTGAAAGCGCCGGCGCCGGAGGGCACGCTGCACCGGCCGGCCATCAAGCCGGAAGCGAAACCGGTCGAGGAGAAAAAGGACGACAAGAAGGCCGGCGCCAAGGAAGTCAAGTCGGTCAAGCTGGCTTCCAGCTGGTCCGAGGACGCGGCCAAGCGGCGCACCATCAAGACGCGCGGGGACGCCGGCGCCGGTACCGCCGCCTGGCGCGGACCCAAGGGCCATCGGCGCACCGATGAACGGGAAAAATCGGCGATGGCGGCCCCGGCCGAGAGCGTGGTGCGCGAAGTGTCGGTGCCGGAGACGATCACGGTCGCCGATCTGGCGCACAAGATGTCGGTCAAGGCCTCCGAGGTGATCAAGGTCCTGATGAAGCTGGGCCAGATGGTGACGATCAACCAGGTCCTGGATCAGGAGACCGCGATCATCGTGGCCGAGGAGATGGGTCACAAGGCCTTCGCGGCCAAGCTGGACGATCCGGAAGCGTTCCTGCTCGAGCCGAGTCTTGCGATCACGTCCAACGGGGAGCCGACGGCACGCCCACCGGTAGTGACCGTGATGGGTCACGTCGATCACGGCAAGACCTCCCTGCTGGACTATATCCGGCGCGCCAAAGTGGCGGCCGGCGAGGCGGGCGGCATCACGCAGCACATTGGGGCCTATCACGTCGAGACGCCGCGAGGCGTGATCACGTTCCTGGACACGCCCGGCCACGAGGCGTTCACCGCGATGCGCGCGCGCGGCGCGCGCGCGACCGACCTGGTGATCCTGGTGGTGGCGGCCGACGACGGCGTGATGCCTCAGACGATCGAAGCGATCCACCACGCGAGGGCCGCCAAGGTTCCGATCGTGGTCGCGTTGAACAAGATCGACAAGCCGGAAGCCAATCCGGAGCGGGTCAAGCAGGAGCTGGTGGCGCAGGAAGTCGTCCCCGAGGAATACGGCGGCGATTCGCCATTCGTTCCGGTCTCGGCCAAGACCGGGCAGGGCATCGACGAGCTGCTGGAGAACGTGCTGCTGCAGGCCGAAGTGCTCGAGCTGAAGGCCGTGCGCGACGGCCCGGCCAAGGGCCTGATCATCGAGTCGCAGCTCGACAAGGGCCGCGGCCCGGTCGCCACCGTGCTGGTGCAGGCGGGAACCTTGAAGCGGGGCGACGTCGTGCTGGCCGGCAGCAGCTTCGGACGCGTGCGCGCGATGCTGGACGAGGCCGGCAAGGCGATCCAGAGCGCGGGTCCGTCGATCCCGGTCGAGATCCAGGGTCTGTCGGATGTTCCGGGCGCCGGCGACGAGCTGATCGTGCTGGGCGACGAGCGCAAGGCGCGCGAGATTGCCCTGTTCCGGCAGGGCAAGTTCCGCGATACCAAGCTCGCGAAGCAGCAGGCCGCGAAGCTGGAGAACATTTTCGACGACATGACGCGGGAAGGCGCCAAGACGCTGGCGCTGATCATCAAGGCCGACGTGCAGGGCTCCCAGGAGGCGCTGGCCCATGCGCTGACGAAGCTGTCCACGGACGAAGTCAAGGTGAACATCGTGCACGCCCAGGTCGGCGGCATCACCGAAAGCGACGTGAACCTGGCGCTCGCGTCCAGCGCCGTGATCGTCGGCTTCAACGTGCGGGCCGAACAGGCGGCACGCAAGCTGGCCGAGGCCAACGGCATCGACATCCGCTACTACAACATCATTTACGACGCGGTCGACGACGTGAAGGCGGCTCTTTCCGGGATGCTGACTCCGGAGCAGCGCGAACAGGTGCTGGGGCTGGTCGAGGTGCGCCAGGTATTCAGGATCTCGAAGGTCGGCACGGTGGCCGGTTGCATGGTGCTGGACGGGCTGGTGCGCCGCACGTCGCGCGTGCGGCTGCTGCGCGACAACGTGGTGATCTGGACCGGGGAGCTCGAGTCGTTGAAGCGCTTCAAGGACGATGCCCGCGAGGTCAAGGCCGGGTTCGAGTGCGGGCTGTCCTTGAAGGGCTACGACGACCTGAAGGAAGGCGATCAACTCGAGATCTTCGAGGTGCAGGAGGTTGCCCGCTCGCTCTAATCCATCGGGGCGTACTGGCGGGCCGTTGTCCGGCCTATGAAGACTTCGAATCGAACCCAGCGCATCGCTGACCAGATCCAGCGCGATCTGGCCGACCTGATCGTGCGCGAGATCCGCGATCCGCGCGTCGGACTGGTGACGATCAGCGGCGTGGAGGTCTCGCCCGACTATGCGCACGCGAAAGTCTATTTCACGGTGATCGGATCGCCGGCGGTCGAGGCGGCGGAGGGTTTGAACGCCGCCGCCGGACACTTGCACCATCTGCTGTTCAAGCGGCTCAGTACGCACACGGTGCCGCGCCTTCACTTCGTTCAAGACCCCTCGGTCGAGCGCGGCTTCGAGATCGACCGCCTGATCGACGAGGCCGTCGGCCGGCGCGGATCCGGCTGAACCCGGCGGCCCGGATGCGAAACGCGCGGTTCGAGGCCGTTGACGGGGTGCTGCTGCTGGACAAGCCGGTCGGTGCGAGCTCCAACGCCGCGCTGCAGCGAACCCGCAGACTGCTCAATGCGCGCAAGGCCGGCCACACCGGCACGCTCGATCCGCTGGCGAGCGGGCTGCTGGCGCTGACGTTCGGGGAGGCGACCAAGTTCTCGGCGGACCTTCTGGACGCCGACAAGTGCTACGAGGCGCGGCTCGTGCTGGGAGCGACCACGACCACCGGGGACGCCGAGGGCGAGCTCACCGACCGTGGACCGGTTGCGGTGACGCAGGCGGCCTTCGCGTCGGTTCTGTCCGGCTTCGCTGGAAGCCTCGAGCAGGTGCCGCCCATGCATTCGGCGCTCAAGCGCGGCGGCCAGCCTCTGTACCGGCTGGCCCGGCAGGGCATCGAAGTCGAGCGCAGCGCGCGATCCGTGAGGGTCGATCGCCTGTGGACGATCGCCTGGGACCCGCGTGAGCCGACGATCGGAGTCGAGTGCGGCAAGGGCCTTTATGTGCGCACGCTGGCCGAGGACATCGGTGCCGCGCTGGGCTGCGGGGCGTACCTCGGTGCCCTGCGGCGAACGCGGGTCGGGCCGTTCGAGGTCCGCGATGCAATCGGCCTGGACGAATTCGAGCAGTTGTCGGTCGAACTGCGGCGTGAACGGCTGCTGCCGGTCGATGCGCTGCTGCAGACCTTGCCGCGGGTCGACCTGGACCCGCAAGCGTGCGAGCAGCTGGGACAGGGCAGACAGATCGCGTGTGAGGCCAGCCCTGCGCAACGCGCGCGCGTGTACGGTCCGCAGGGGCGCCTGCTCGGTGTGGCCACGGTGGACCACGGCAAGTTGATTGCCCGCCGCCTGTTGAGTCAGGTGCGGGTGCTGGAGTCGAAGCAATGAGCAGGGCCCTGCGCAACATCGCGATCATCGCGCACGTCGATCACGGCAAGACCACGCTGGTGGACAAACTGTTGGCGCAGTCGGGCACGTTCCGGGAAAACCAGACCGTGGCCGATCGAGTGATGGACAGCAACGAGCTGGAACGCGAGCGCGGCATAACGATCCTGGCGAAGAACTGCGCCGTCCAGTACGAAGGAACCCACATCAACATCGTCGATACGCCGGGCCACGCCGACTTCGGCGGCGAGGTCGAGCGCGTGCTGTCGATGGTCGACGGTGTGCTGCTGCTGGTCGACGCGGTCGAGGGGCCGATGCCGCAGACCCGGTTCGTCACGCGCAAGGCGCTCGCGCTCGGCCTGAAGCCGATCGTCGTGGTCAACAAGATCGACCGGCCCGGTGCGCGCCCGGATTTCGTCGTGAATGCGACCTTCGATCTGTTCGACAAGCTCGGCGCCAGCGAAGATCAGCTGGACTTCCCGGTCGTGTACGCCTCGGCCCTGAACGGCTACGCGGCCGACCGCCTCGAGGAGCTGCCCTCCGTAGCGCCGACAGGCGCGAAGGAGGGCGGCTCGATGCGGCCGCTATTCGAGGCGATCCTGCGCCATGTCCCGGTGCGCGACGAGGACCCCGACGGCACGCTGCAGCTGCAGATCTGCTCGCTCGATTTCTCAAGCTACGTCGGCAAGATCGGCATCGGCCGCGTGCGCCGCGGCCGCATCCGCGCGGGGCAGGATGTGATTGCGATGGACGGCCCGGCCGGCGTACCGGTGCGTGGCCGCATCAACCAGGTGCTCAAGTTCAAGGGCCTGGAGCGGCTGCCGGTCGACGAGGCGATCGCGGGCGACATCGTGCTGGTGAACGGGTTCGAAGAGCTGAACATCGGCACCACGATCTGCCCGCCCGAAGCGCCCGAAGCGCTGCCGATGCTGCGGATCGACGAGCCGACGCTGCTGATGAATTTTTGCGTGAACACCAGCCCGCTGGCCGGCCGGGAAGGGCGCTTCGTGACCAGCCGCCAATTGCGCGAGCGGCTGCAGCGGGAACTGAAATCGAACGTTGCGATGCGGATGCGCGAGACCGAGGACGAGACCGTGTTCGAGGTGGCCGGGCGCGGCGAGCTGCACCTGACGATCCTGATCGAGAACATGCGCCGCGAGGGCTACGAGCTGGCCGTCTCTCGCCCGCGGGTCGTCTATCGGGATGTGGACGGGGTTCGCTGTGAACCGTTCGAGCTGCTGAGCCTGGACGTGGAGGAAACGAACCAGGGGGCGGTGATGGAGGAGATGGGACGCCGGCGCGCCAACCTGATCGAGTTCCATCCCGACGGCCGCGGGCGGGTCCGCCTCGAGTATCGGGTCGCGGCACGGGCGCTGATCGGGTTCCAGGGCGAGTTCATGACGATGACGCGCGGCACCGGCCTGATGAGCCACATCTTCGATGACTACGCGCCGGCCCAGCCGGGCGAGCTGGCCGAGCGCCGCAACGGCGTGCTGGTGTCCCAGGAGGACGGGACGGCGGTGGCGTACGCGCTGTGGAAGCTGCAGGAGCGCGGCAGGATGTTCGTGTCGCCGGGCGATCCGCTGTACGAGGGCATGATCATCGGCATCCACTCGCGCGACAACGACCTGGTCGTGAACCCGAGCCGGGAAAAGAAGCTCACCAACGTACGGGCGGCCGGCAAGGACGAGCACATCGACCTGACGCCGCCGATCCGGCTGAGCCTGGAGCTGGCGGTCGAGTTCATCGCCGACGACGAGCTGGTCGAAGTGACCCCGACCAGCATCCGGTTGCGCAAGCGCTACCGGAAGGAGCACGAGCGCAAGCGCGCGCAGCGGCAGGTCGCTTAATCGATTCGAAGCTCGCCACCGCGCTTCCAGAGCAGGGAGCGGTTCGCCCTTTTTCTCTAACATTCCTGTGAGAATTTGTCCCGGTTCGCGTCGTGGGACGCCAGGCTCGCACGGCGAATAAACTGCCGGCAGCCGGCCCGGCGGCTGATCGCGCTGGACCGATTCCTCGGCCGCCATTGCCCACACCAGGAGGCCCGCGAACCATGAGTCAGCGCAGTCTGGAGGAGCTGCTTCAGTCGGCCGGCAACCCGGTCAGGCTGTTGCGCAACTCGCGCATTGGAGCCTACGTCTACCCGGTCGTGCCCAGCGAGTTCAGCAATTGGCGCGACGAGCAGAGCGCATGGCGCAAGACGGCCGTGCTGTTCGACCAGTCGCACCACATGGCGGAGATCACCGTCAAGGGGCCCGATGCGCTCAAGCTGATGTCGTATTGCACGATCAACAGCTTCGCCAACTTCACGCCGAACAGGGCCAAGCAGATGGTGCCCTGCAGCCACGATGGCTGCGTGATCGGCGACGGGATCGTGTTCTACCTGGACAAGGACGAGCTGCTGTTCGTCGGCCGCACGCCGTCCGTGAACTGGATCCAGTTCCAGGTCGAGACAGGCGGCTTCAAAGTCGACTACATCCGCGACGACCGTTCGCCCTCGCACCCGCGCGGCAAGGCCGTGATCCGGCGCCACTACCGATTCCAGATCCAGGGGCCGAACGCCGCCGCGATCCTGGAGAAGATCAACGGCGGCCCGCTCCCGGAGATCGAGTTCTTCCACCTCGGCGTGATCAACATCGCGGGCCGCAAGGTGCGCGCGCTCCGACACGGTATGGCCGGCGCGCCAGGCCTGGAGATGTGGGGTCCGTACGCCGAGGGCGACCAGATCCGCGACGCCGTTCTCGAGGCCGGCCGGGAATTCGACCTCGTCCAGGTCGGCTCGCGCGCGTATGCGAGCAATACCCTCGAGTCGGGCTGGATCCCGTCGCCGCTTCCGGCCGTGTACACCGGCGAGAAGATGAAGAAATACCGCGAGTGGCTGCCGGCGAACGGTTACGAGGGCACGGGTTCGATCGGCGGCAGCTTCGTTTCGGACAGCATCGAAGACTACTATGTGACGCCGTACGAGCTGGGGTACGGCCCCTTCGTGAAGTTCGACCACGACTTCATCGGCCGCGAGGCGCTCCAGAAGAAGTCCGAGCGGCCGCATCGCAGGAAGGTGACCTTCGAGTGGAACGGCCAGGATCTTGCCGGCATCCTGGCTTCCCTGTTGGTGCCGGGCGCCGAGCCCTGCAAGTTCTTCGACCTGCCGATCGCGAACTACGCCTCTTCCTCGTACGACAAGGTGACGAAGGACGGCAGGACGGTCGGCTTCTCGATGTTCGGCGGCTACAGCTACAACGAGCGTGCGGGCCTCTCGCTGGGAATCGTGGACCCGGACGTCCACATCGGCGACACACTGACACTCGTCTGGGGCGAGGAAGGCGGCGGCACCCGCAAGACCACCGTCGAACGTCACCGGCCCGTCGCTGTGCGGGTGAAGGTAGCGCCGGTTCCCTACGCGCGCGAAGCGCGTGAGACCTACCATCAAGGCTGGCGCACCCGTCAGGTGTGAGCCGGCAGGCGCTCATGGACAAGTTCAGCAATCAGACCTTTTCCGGTTCCTGGATCGTCATCGACGGCCATGAATATGTGAATTGCCGTTTCGAGAAATGCAAGATCGTCTATTGCGGAGCCTCTTCAGTCGTCCTCAACGGGTGCCTGTTCGATGACTGCGAATGGACATTCGATGGACCGGCCGCGCGGACGGTTCAATTCATGACGGCTTTGTACGCCATGGGCGGAGGGGCCCAGCAACTGATCGAGCAGACCTTCGACAACATTCGCGGAAAGCCGCACCCGAGCGTGAAGCCCAACTAGGCCGGCTTCGCGCCCGCCTACCGGCGCGCAAGAAATTGTCGGGCCTCTGTCAATTCCGGCCGATCGGTATCGGCGTGGGCGGTGAGCTGCGCCAAGTCCCGAAAGTACGAGGCCGCCTTGTCGACCTGAGCGGACATCTGCGCGGCCTTGGCGGCGCCGTACAGGCCGCGAAGCCGGCGTGGGGTGGCCTTGTTGGACGCCTCGTACTCGCGCAGCGCGAGCTCGCCCTGCCCGTTTTCGCGCAGCATGTCGCCCAGCAGCTCACGCATCGGATACAGCCGGTTTTCCATCGTGACCTGCTTCTCGCTGCGATCCTCCAGATCGGCCGCCGCGCGCATCTGTTTCAGCGCCTCGGCCCTTTCGCCGCGTCCATGGGCCGCCCACGCTTGCGCGGCGAGCACCTGGATGTCGAGCTGCTCGGCCCAGTAGGGCTGGCCGTCCTTTGCCAGGGCATCGCGCAGCTCCTTGAGCTTGCCGATGTCGTCCTGTGACCGGTCCAAACGGCCGGCCCTGGCAGAGCCGATCGCGCGCGCGAAATAGGTGATGGCCTCGGCCTGAGGAAACTTCAGTCCCTTCGGCGGCAGCTCCGCTGCTGCCATCCAGTCCTGGCGTTCCAGGCAATAGCGCGCAGGCACCGCGGCGCGCGCCATATCCGCCCCCATCCGAGGGGAAGACAAGAGCTTGGTGACGCTGCCCACCTCGTCCATCAAAGCCTTTGCCTTGCGATCCTGGCCCAGCTGCAGGTAGGCGTACTGCATGAAATCGTCCGCGTGCCACTCACCCGGATACACCCCTTCGAGATGCTGATCGACAGCGCGTTGCCGCATGGCCGCGACCGAGCGCAGGTTCGAGGCAATCGACCGGTCCCACAGCCCGAGCATCGAGTAGATGTGGGAAGGCATGTGCAGCGCGTGCGGCGAGGACGGCGCGATCTTGTCGTAGGCCTGCGCGGCGGCGAGCCCGCGCTGCGCAAGCGGTGCGACGTCCATCGAGTGGATGATGTAATGCGCGATCCCCGGATGGTCCGGATACTTCCGTGCAAGCGGCTCCAGGATCTCGTCGGCTTCGATCAGCATCGCGTACGTTTTGTCATGATGGTCCCAGGCCTCGTTCAGGGCCAGGGCGTAGAAGATCTTGGCCTCGTCGTCTTCCGGATACTTGGCGGCCAGTGCACGCATCGCGCGAGCGTAATTGGACGTGCGGACCTCCTGCGCGACGGACTCGTAGTCCTTGAAGAATTCCCTGGCCGCGGCCAGCCAGTCGCGTTCGCGCGTCGCTTTTGCGCCGATCGCCTGCCCCTTCTCGATGGCTTCGAGTCCGTTTTTGAGGGCGGCGGTGTCGAACGGGCCGGCCAGCGGGTTGGGCCGCTGGCTGATCGCGATGCCCCAGTAGGCGATCGCGCAGGATGGATCGGTCTGCGGGATAGCGCTGAACGCTTTGACCGTCTCCGGATAGTGGAACGAATGCAGCATCGCCACCGCCCGGTCGAACTCGGCCTGGGCTTGCGGCGAACACGACGTCGCGAAGTGGACGTGACCGAACTGCTGGGCAGGCGCCGTTTCCTCGTCGTGCGTGTTCGCCGCTGCCGTCCCGGCGGCGGCGAGCACCAGCGCGGCGACCGTGCACCCGTTGGCGCGTGCGCTCGTGCTCGACCGTCTGACTGCTGCAGACTTCATGGGCCTAGCGCCGCTCCAGCCAGGCCAAACGCAACGCCAGACCCAGCATGACGCTGGCGCAGATCCAGCCCAGTACTTTCCCGATCGACGGATTGACGCGCAGACGGCCTGCCAGTTTTCCGCCGCCCAGCGCGACCGCGCAATTGACCAGCGTACCGGAAATGTCAAACGCGACGCCGAGCAGCAGAATCTGCAGCCAGGCGGGACCCGCTCCCTGGAGCACGAATTGTGGCAGGAAGGCGATGAAGAAGATCGCAACCTTGGGATTGAGCACGTTGGTCAACATGCCTTGGCGGAATGCGGCGCGTACGCTTTGCGTCTCGATCGACGCGTTCAGGTGCGGCGGGCGGCGCAGCATCCCGATCGCGATCCAGACCAGATACGCCGCACCCATATAGCGCACGACGTCGAAGGCGAGTGGCCATGCCGCGAACAGCGCCGCCAGCCCGAACGCCGCGAGGCTCATATGGACGATCGTGCCCGCGCCGATGCCGAGCGCAGCAGCGAGGCCCGCTCGGGTGCCGCGATGGGTGGCTTGCGCCAGCACGAAGGTCATGTCGGGGCCGGGCGTCAGGTTAAGCGCCAGCGCGCCCACCATGAACAGCGCAAAAAGATGAAAATCGAACATGCCGGATTCTAATCACACCCACTTGGGCCCTCGGCTTGGCGCGATAAACTGCCGGCATGTCGGCATTGATTGATCAAGCCTGGAAGGCGGGGAACGACGCGTCGTTCGCTTCGTCACCCTGGCGGTTGTGTGTCGCCCCGATGATGGACTGGACCGACCGGCACTGCCGCTACTTTCACCGGGTGCTGAGCCGTCATGCGCGGCTCTACACGGAGATGGTCGCCACCGGCGCGTTGATTCATGGCGATGCGGGCCGGCACCTGGACTTTGACCGTTCCGAGAACCCGGTCGCACTTCAGCTCGGCGGCTCGGAGCCGGCCGAGCTCGCGCACTGCGCGCGCTTGGGGGAGCGCTGGGGCTACAGCGAGATCAATCTGAATTGCGGCTGCCCGTCAGAGCGCGTCCAGCAGGGCGCTTTCGGAGCCTGCCTGATGGCCGAGCCGGCAACGGTGGCCGACTGCGTCAGGGCGATGCGTGACGCGGTGTCGATCGATGTGACCGTCAAGCATCGGATCGGCATCGACCGGCGCGACGATTACGCATTCGTGCGCGACTTCGTCGGAGCCGTGCGCGCGGCCGGCTGCTCGACCTTCATCGTTCATGCCCGCAGCGCCTGGCTGTCCGGACTGAGCCCGAAGGAAAATCGGGAAGTCCCGCCGCTGCGGTATGAAACCGTCCGCCGGCTGAAGGGCGATTTTCCGGACTGCACGTTCGTGCTGAACGGGGGGATGAATGCAGCCGGCCCGGTGCTGCGCGAGTTGCAGCAGGCCGACGGTGTGATGCTGGGTCGGGCCGCATATCAATCGCCCTGGCTGCTGGTCGAACTGGAGCGCGCGCTGTTCGGGTCCGAAGGCGCACCGGGCGACGTTGCCGACGTGGTGGCGACGATGAGCGAGTATCTGGACGGTGCGGTCGCGAGCGGTGTGCCGGTTCGCAGCGTGGTCCGCCCGATGCTGGGCCTGCTGCATGGCCAGCGCGGCGCGCGCGCGTGGCGACGCCTGCTGTCGGATCCGGCGTTCCTGCAGCAGTACGGACGGGACTCGTTACGGGCTGCGGCCTGCGCTAGCGACGCGCCGCGCACTTGTTTTCATGTTCAGCCTGCAGCCTTCTGAGTGAAAGCTCGGCCGACGCGCGCTCGCTTTCGGCGGCGGCGTTCAGATCGTGCTGCGCGTATTCGACCCGGCGTACCAGGTCGTCGCACTCAGCCACTTTGAGCTTGCGCAGCTCCGAGTCGGCCTCCGGGTCGCGCGCTCCGGCGCTGCCGTCGGCCTGCCCGCTGCGCCGCACGGTGCCAGAGCTTTGCGCGTTCTGGGCGCGCTCTTTGACCGGCGCCTTGATCACCTCGACCGGCGGCTTCTCGTCGACCGTCCGGGTTCGCTGCGCGCCGGACGGGCACGGTTCATCCGAATAGATGACGCGTCCGTCGGAGAATTCGCAGCGGTTGATGGGAGCTGCGTGGCACAGGGTCCCGACACCGGCTCCCAGAATCAGAATGATTGGCCAGACTCGCATCGCGTCGCTCACGTCAAGCAGACAACCGAGTGTAGTCGGGTTGGGTTGGGACTCAAAGCAGTTTGCCCGGGTTCATCCGTCCGTCCGGGTCGAGCGCGGACTTGATCGCGTGCATCAGCGCCAGTTCCACGGCGGACTTGTAGCGGCGTGCTGCACCGCGCTTAAGCTGCCCGAGCCCGTGCTCGGCGCTGATTGAGCCGCCGCACTCGTATACCGCTTCATACACGATTTCGTTAAGGGCCTGCTCGTGTTCGAACGCGACCTGCGGTGAGACGCCGGCGCGGCAACCGACGTTGTAATGCAGGTTGCCGTCGCCCAGATGTCCAAAAACGACCGGATGCGCCCAGTCGAATTCGCGCGCCAGACGCTCCCCGGTTTCCTGTACGAAGTCGCTGACACGAGAAAGCGGTAGCGATATGTCGTGCTTGACGTTTCCGCCCGATTGCGCCTGCGATTCCGGAATCGCCTCGCGCAGGCGCCACAGCCGCTCGGACTCCGCCAGCGAGCGGCTCAACACCGCGTCGATCACCGGCGCTCCGGAGGCCGGATCGAGTCCAGCCTCGAGCAGCGAGCGTGCGTGCGACTCGTCTTCGTGATCGGAGATCTCCAGCAGCACGGTCCAGGGTGTCAAGGGCTCGAACGGAAACTGCTTCAGGCCCAGCATCGGCGCCACCGGGTTCAGGCTATCGCGCGACATCAGCTCGAACGCGGTCAGGGTCGGGCCGGCGGCCGAGCGCATCCTTTTCAGCAAATCGATCGCCGACTCGACCGACTCCAGGCCCGCCAGCGCTGTCAAGCGTGATCGCGGCAGTGCAAACAGCTTCAGCGTGGCGGCGGTGATGACCCCGAGCGTGCCCTCGGACCCGATGAAGACCTGCTTGACGTCGTATCCCGAGTTGTCCTTGCGCAGCGCCCGCAGCCCGTCCCACACGTCCCCGCTGGGCAGTACGACCTCCAACCCCAGCGCGAGATCGCGCGTGTTGCCGTACCGCAGCACTTGCGTGCCGCCGGCGTTGGTCGCCAGGTTGCCCCCGATCGTGCAACTGCCCTGCGCCGCGAGACTCAGCGGAAAGAGCCGGCCGGCGTGCTGCGCCGCGTCTCGGACCGCCTGCAGCGTGCAGCCGGCCTCGACCGTGATCGTGTCGTTGTCGGGATCAATGTCGCGAATCCGGTTCATCCGCCGCGTGTTCAACACGACCGAGTGGCCGTCCGGCGCCGGCGTGGCTCCCCCGGACAGACCGGTATTGCCTCCCTGTGTGACGATGGCCGCGGCGTGGCGCGTACAGGCCAGCACGACGGCTGCGGCTTCGCGCGTCGTCGCCGGGAACACGACCGCATCGGCGCGCCCCGTGAAGCGCTTGCGCCAATCCGTACAAAAGGGAGCCACGTCGGCCGCAACGGTCAGCACGTTGCGTGGGCCGACCGCCTCGGACAACTGTGCGATCAGGGAAGACACGATAAGGTCCAGTGCGACAGATTATATTGAGCGCCCGCCCTCAATCAGGGACAAGAACATGACGTTCCGACAGGCTCCGGACGATTCGAGTGCGCGCTGGGCTGCCTGGCTGGTACCCTGGGCGCGAGTTCTTCGCCCCCGGGTCGATCGTGCCCGCGAGGTGCTGTCGTTCGCATCGCGTCGCGCGGACCAGGCACGGTTGACGCAGGTTGCGGGAAGCCTGACCTTCTCCACGGTGCTGGCTTTGGTTCCTTTGCTGGCGGTCGCGCTGGCGCTGTTCACCGCGTTTCCGCAGTTCGGGGACCTGCGCGAGTCGCTCGAACAGTACCTGGTGAGAGGGCTGCTGCCCGATCCGTTCGGCAGCACGATCCTGCGCTACCTGAATGACTTTGCGGCCAAGGCCACCCGGGTCGGCGCCGCCGGATTCGCGGTCTTTACGGTGACGGCGCTGACGATGGTGATGACGGTCGACCATGCCTTGAACGACATCTGGCTGGTTCGCACCCGCAGGTCGCTGGTGCAGCGCGTTCTGGTCTACTGGGCCCTGATCACCGCCGGGCCGGTGTTGATCGCTGGCAGCCTGACGCTGACCTCGATGGTCGCGTCGACGTCGCTGGGCCTGGTGCACCAGCTGCCGCCGCTCACGCGGTCGGCGCTCTCGGCCGCGCGGATCCTGTTCGCTTGCATCGCGTTCGCGCTCTTGTACATGATCGTTCCCAACCGCCGGGTGGATTGGCGAGACGCACTGACCGGTGGACTGGTGGCAGGCGCTCTGGCCGAGGCGTTGAGCCGCGGTTTCGCCTCTTATATATCGCATGGCAGCGTTTTGACGGTGTATGGCGCGTTTGCGGTGGCGCCGGTGTTCCTGCTGTGGATCTACTTTTCCTGGTTCACCGTTCTGTTCGGTGCGGCGATCGCCGCAACCATATCGGGGCTGCGCACCACGCGCTTCGCCGATGAAACGCGGGCCGGCAATCGCTTTGTGACCGCGGTGGGGCTGGTCAAGCTGCTGCTGGAAGCGCGCATCGGATCGCCGGTCGGCGAGCTCTCGATACTCGAACTGGCGATGCGGATCCGCAGCCCCGAGGAGGAGGTCGGTGAGTTGCTGGCCGAGATGGAACGCCTTGGCTACGTGCGCCAGCTCGTTTCGTCGCAGTCGAGCCGCTCGGGCCGCTGGATCCTGACCTGCGATCCCGCCCTGACCGGACTGGCCGGCCTGTTTCATCGGCTCGGTGTCGACCCCGGCAACTCGCTGATGCCACGCCGCTCGGGACTCGGTTTGGAGGACTGGCTGCTGCCGGGCCTGCGAGGCGCATGGCTGCAGACGCCGCTTGCCGAATTGGTCCGCAGATCCCAACAATCGGCGGAGGCGGCCTCTTAGAGCCGCTGGGCGACCCGATCCGGGCTGCGCTCAGGCAGGGGGCGGGCCTTGAAGACGGCCGTGCCGCGAACGGCCGTCACTGCAGCACCGGTCAGCGCATTCGCATAGGCCTCGCCGGCCAGCACCCCGAGCTCCATCCGGCGGGCCGCGCCGATCGGGTCTTTCGCCGATGCCTTGGTCGACGGGTGGCACATGAATACGGCGCCTTCGGAGCCCGCCTCGAGCCACTTTCGGACCCTGGCCAGATACGCGTCGCGTCGCAGATTGAAGCGGTAAACCCCTACCAGACAGCGACTGGTCGGGAAACCCGCCTGGCGCGCCAGCTCGAGCAACGATGAAGCGCCGAGCATTCCGATGCCGCGGGCCTTGTAATCCTCGTCGTTTTCCGGCGGCAGACAGATTCTGAGCCACGGCAGCGACTTGGGCTCGCGTGCCAGCACCGACTCGATCAGTACGTCGCGCACGACGGGCAACTGGTGCACGTGGTGATGGCCATCGACGAAATCCGGCAGGCGGCCGAAGGCGTCGGTGAAAGCGTCGAGCTGCCGTTCGACCAGATTGCGCACTCGCCAGCGCGGCAGCAGCCGAAGCATCGACTGGACCAGCAGCGACGGCAATCGCCACGTCGAGGATCCGGCCTGCAGCACCTCGGTCAGGTTCAAGTGCAGCCCGACGTCGGCGCGATCCGAAACCGCCTTCAGCTCGGACGCCGCCGCCTTCCAGTTCGGCGAATCCACCAGCGCGCTGGTCGCAGTGACCCGCCCAAGGTTGATCAATGCGAGCGTTGCCTCGATCGCGCCGCGGTCCAGCGCGAAGTCGTCGGCGCATACGACCCAGCGGCGAGCAGGTCGAAGCGCGGCGGCCTCCCGGCTCATCGGGGCGGCGCCGGAGGATCGAAAGGGCTGTGTCCGAGGCGGCGCGCGACCAGATAACGAGGTCGCCGCTTGACCTCGTCGTAGACCCGTCCAAGATATTCGCCCAGGATTCCGATCGTCAGCAGTTGAATGCCGCTGAAGAACATCAGTCCGGCCACGATGGTGGCCCAGCCCGGCACATCGTGCCCCTGCGTGAAATGCTGGATCACGACCCAGATGCCGTATCCGATGGCGACCAGCGCCAGCGCCCCGCCCAGCGCGCTGCCGATGCGCAGGGGCAAGTTCGAGAACGCCGTAATGCCCGACGCGGCCAGCGACAGCAGCGCTCTGAGCCCGAATCCGCTGCTGCCCCGGGCGCGAGCGGGCGGATCGAAGTCGATCGAGCGCGAATGGAACCCGACCCAGGCATACAGACCTTTCATGAACCGGGTGCGTTCGGGCAGGCTGCACAGCGCCTCGACCACGCAGCGGTCGAGCAGCCGAAAGTCGCCCGCGTTGGGCGGGATCTCGATCGATGAGCCGAACTTCATCAACGCATAGAACATCCGGGTGCCGATCCGTTTGAACGCAGACTCGCCTCGGCGGTCGCGGCGCACCGCGTACACCATGTCGGCGCCTTCCCGCCAGACCTTGAGCATTTCGGGCAGCAGCTCGACCGGGTGCTGCAGGTCGGCATCGAGCGTGAAGACAACGTCGCCTCGCGCATGATCCAGGCCGGCGCCCAGTGCGGCTTCCTTGCCGAAATTGCGGGAAAGCTGCAGACACACGACACCGGGTCGGGTCAGCCACGGCGCCAGCGCCATCACGGTCTCGTCGCGGCTGCCGTCGTCGACGATGACGATCTCCCAGCTCGAGGACATCTTGTGAAGCTGCGCGGTGAGCATTTCCAGCAGCGTCGGCAGATTGCCAGCCTCGTTGTGGGCCGGTATCACGCACGACAACGACGGCTGCAGCGGGCGCGGCGCCACGGCGAGCGGCACCACCGAGCGCTGCTGCTCGGCGGGCGGAGCACGCTCGTACGCTCGCACCGGTGGCTGATTGCCCATGGCGGAACTTTACGCGAATCGCAAGGGCCTGAGGGTCGCACGATAAACTGGCGACTGGACCCGTTAACCCGCCGGTTCGCCCTATGAACTTCCGCCTTCCCGCTCCACCCCAACCCTTCGTTCCGATCTCGGACAGCACGGACGTATTTCCGGTGCGGCGCATCTACTGCGTCGGTCGCAACTACGAGGAGCATGCGCGGGAGATGGGCGCGAGCGGGCGCGAGGCGCCGTTTTTTTTCTGCAAGCCGGCCGACGCGGTGCTCTGTGCCAGCGCCGGCCCGATCGCAATCCCTTACCCGGACCGAACCGCGGACTTGCAGCACGAGGTCGAGCTGGTTGTTGCGATCGGCGCGCCCGGATACCAGGTGACGGCCGAGCAGGCCGCGCGGATGATTTGGGGCTATGCGGTCGGCATCGATCTGACGCGGCGCGATCTGCAGGCCGAGGCGAAGCGCCTCGGACGCCCCTGGGAGATCGGCAAGGCTTTCGACCGGTCGGCGCCGATCGGCGCGATGCGTCCATCAATCGAAGTCGGAGTCTTGGGCGCGCGGCGCATCTGGCTGGATGTCAACGGGCGGCGCCGGCAGGACGGTGCGGTCTCGCAGATGATCTGGGGCGTCGAGGAGACTGTTTCGCAGCTGTCCGGATTCTTCGAGCTTGCGCCCGGCGACCTGATTTTCACGGGGACGCCGGCTGGCGTCGGGCCGTTGGTGCCGGGCGACCGGATCGAAGCCGGGATCGACGGCATCGGCGCGATCCAGGCACAGGTGGTGGATAAACGATGAAGCTGTACAGCTATTTCCGTTCCTCGGCCGCGTTCCGCGTGCGGATCGCCCTGAACCTGAAAGGCGTGCCGTACGAGGTCGTCCCGGTGCACCTGCTCAAAGGCGGCGGCGAGCAGTTCGGCGAGGCGTATACGCGGACCAACCCCCTGTCGCTGATCCCGGCGCTCGAGGACGGCGGCCAGGTGCTGACGCAGTCGCTGGCGATCATCGAATACCTGGACGAGCGATATCCGGAGCCGCCGCTGCTGCCGGCCGATCCGCTGTCCCGCGCGTACGTGCGGGCGGTCGCGCTGTCGATCGCCTGCGACATACATCCTCTGAACAACCTGCGCGTGCTGCGCTACCTGGTGCGCGAGCTGGGGGTGTCCGATGAAAAGAAGGACTTCTGGTACCGGCATTGGGTCGAACTGGGCCTCGGTCAGCTCGACCGGGTGGTCATGTCGGGCGGACGCAGCGGTCGCTATACCTTCGGCGATCAGGTGACGATCGCCGACCTGGCGATCGTGCCGCAGATCTTCAACGCGAGGCGTTTCGGTTGCGATCTCGCGAAGGCGCCCACCTTGAATGCGATAGCCGATCGCTGCATCCAGCTGGACGCGTTCGCCAATGCGCAGCCGTCGGCCCAACCGGACGCGGAATAGTCAGCCCCGGCGCCCGTTCAGCAGCGGCCGAAAGCGCCTGACACGGGCGCGGAGCTCGCGCAGCTCGGCCGGCCTCAGGGCGGCACCGGTGCGCCGGTAACGCGCGTCCTCCAGCGCCTGCACCAGTGCAGCCCCCTCTTCGGCCTGCGGCGGCCCCAGCCGGGCTGTGAGCCGACTCTTCAAGTCCGTCAGGCCTTCGTTCGGTGGCGATTTGAACCCGGCCAGCGCCAGCCTGGCTCGAAGCTGAGCGACCAGCTTGGCGAGCGGGTCGCGCACCTCGCGATGCCTCAACGACAGAACGGCCAGCGCGGTCAGTACCAGCGTGACCGTCAGCGCGAACGCGATCGACAGGTTGCGCCACGAGGGCGCCACCCCCAGCTGCGAGATCAGCGACCGCTGCCGGTCGGCCGAGTAGTTCAGCACCGCCTGATTCCAAACGTTCTCGATCGCCTCCCAGTTCATTCTCCAGGTTCCGATCCACCCCAGCAGGGTGCCGGGGCGGCCGAAGTGCGAAAGGCCGTACTGGCTGGCGAGCTCGGCCGCGCCCCGTTCGATCCGCACCGGCGAGACCACGCCCGTTGGGTCGACGCGCTTCCACCCGCGCCCGGGCAGCCACACTTCGGCCCAGGCGTGGGCATCGGATTGGCGCACGGTCAGGTAGCCGTCGACCGGATTGACCTCGCCTCCCTGATAGCCGGTCACGACGCGGGCCGGAATCCCTACCGCCCTCATCAGCACGACGAAGGCGGACGCGTAGTGCTCGCAAAACCCGAGGCGCGTCTCGAACAGGAACTCGTCGATCGAGTCACGTCCGAGCACCGGTGGCTGCAACGTGTAGTGATAGCCTCCGCGTCGGAAGTGATTCAACACGGCGTTGATCAGCGCCGGGTCGCGCGCGTGCGGATTGCGGTCCGACGGATCGACGATCTGATTTCGCAGATCCGCGGCGAACTGAAGCGCTCTGGGGTTGTAACCGGGGGGCAGCTGCAGCCACTGCGACAAATCCGCATCGGCCTCGAGCGGGCCGACCACGAACGAGGAGTAGCTCCTGACCCGGTATTGGACCCGGTCCCTGAGGCTGGCGCCGGCCAGCGGCTGAAGGTCATCGGACAGAACGTACTGGAAATCGGCGCTTTCGATCACCAGCGGCAACTCCAGCGCAATGATCCAGTTTCTGCGGGTCGCCTCCATCGTTACCGTGTACTCGATCGCACTCTTTGGATCGACCCGGACCAGAACCGGATCGATCCGAGACAGGGCCCGATGGCTGTGACCTGACCAGGTCCGTCCGTCGAAACGTCCGAACACCGGTCCCCTCCAGTACAGCTGGTCCGGACCCGGGATGGGGCCGTCGAACTGTGCGCGCAACGCCACCGCGTCCGACTCGACCAGCCGGTTGATCGAACCGGGCGACATCGATTCGGACAGGCCGGTGGACGAGCCCAGCTCGGCGCCCGCAAATGCGAACAGCGGCACCTGCAGCCGCGGAAACAGCAGGAACAGCGTGACGGTCAGCGGCACCGCCTTCGCAAAAATGCGCAGAACGAGGCTGGCCTTGCGCGCGGCGGTCAGGTCGGTTTCCGCCAGATTGATGCTCAACAGGATGAAGAACAGCAGCAGCGTCGTGCAGACGGACAGCAGCGCCACCAGCAGGTCCTGCTGGTACAGGAACAGGGTGATTTGCACGAAAAACGTCAGGAACACGACCAGGTTCAGGTCGCGCCGCGTGCGCAGCTCGAGCAGCTTCAGCGCGATCAGCAGCACCAGCAGGTTGACCCCGGCTTCGTGGCCGATGATCGAGCCGTGCTGAAGCCACACCATGACCGTGGCAGTCACCAGCAACGGAACCATCGCGATGCGCCCGGGGGGAGGCTGTCGCGCGATCGTGAGCCAGGCGCGCCAGAACCACAGCAGGCAGGTCAAAGCGGTCGACCACCAGGGAAGATGCAGGAAATGAGGGGCCACCGCGATCAGCACCGCAACCAGCAGTATCGCCACGTCGCGGCGGTCGCGAGCGCCGCTCGAGACCTGGGGTTGCAGCCACCATTCGAGCCGGCGCCGGATCCTGGCAGACCAGCGCAGGTCCGGCCGCGACACGGAAGAAGGGATCGCCGTCATCGCGTCAGGGCTCGCTCAGGTCTCGAATAAGGCGAGCGCTTCCAGGCAGCGCTCGCAATGCTCGTGGCCGTGTCCCATGCCGATCTCGGCTCCTGGCAGCTTCAGTGCAAAGGACAGACCCGCGGCCTCTGCCATCAGGACCCAGCCAGCCAGGCGCGAGATGCGCTGCTCGACCGTCAGGACCTGCGGCAGCGAATCGAATTCGAGCAGCACCTCGCCGGCGCCGGCCGACTCGAAGAACTTGACCGACAGCTCGTCGCTGCGTGCGGCCAGGCGCCAGGCGATCATCTTCTGCGGGTCGCCGGGCTGATAGGGGCGCACGCCGGAGAACTCGTCGCCGCCGGCGACGACCCCGCTCGATTCGCCGTTGCCGATCGCAGCGGACGGCAGCGGCGGTGCATCGATCTCCGGCGACGGATACACGACGGTCGACAAGCCAGGACGCAGGTACGACCAGGCCTCCCACAACCCGAACGGAAAGCGGGTCGACAATCGGATCCGCGGGCAGTCGCGCCGGCCGCGCCGGCGCGTTGGCAAACCGACGCCGACCCGGCGGACGCTGCCGGCCGGCACGTCGACCCATGTGCCCGGCATTGGCTCCTCGGGCTGCTTGTCCGGTACGCGCCAGCGCCGCGCTGGCAGCATGAAGCTGAAGTTCAGCGCATACCGCTCGGTCGGAAACGGATTGTCGATCGTCAGCTCGAACGACGCCATGTCGCCGGCGTGCACCGGGTCCGCCCGCTGGCCGCGAATCGTCAGTCCGGACAGGTTGCGGTGCGTGTGGTACATGCTGACCAGTGCCATGCTGACGATGGTGAACGTCAGCAGGTAGCCGAGTTGGAGCGCGAAGTTGATCGATCCGATCAGCAGCACGCATACGACCAGCCAGAACGTCACGCCGGTGCGGGTTGGAAGGATGTAGATCCGATGGCGGTCCAGCAGCACATCGCCGGTCTCCACGCCGCGGTACCTCTCGATCCAGTCCGCGAGTCGGCGCGATTGTGGCAGCGCGCTCATCCGTTGCGCTCCGGCTTACGGCACCGCGACCAGCTCGAGCAGCTGCGTCGCAAGATCGCGACCGTGCAGGGCCTTGGTTCCGTCGCGGACGGCGGCTCGCAGCCGGTGACTCGCCACCGATGGAAGGACATTCTGTATGTCCTCCGGGATCACGTGGCTGCGAGCGTCCAGCCAGGCCCAGGCGCGCGCGGCCGACAGCAGCGCGAGTCCGGCCCGAGGACTGAGTCCCTCGGAAAATTTGCTCGAGTTGCGCGTGTGTGCCAGCAGCGCCTGCACGTAGTCGAGCAGCGCCTCCGAACAGAACACCTTCTTCACCTCCTGCTGCGCAATGAGCAGATCGGTGCTGCGAGCGACCGCCTGCACCGACTTCAGCATATCGCGTCGCGATTGGCCGGCCAGCAGCTGGCGCTCGGCGGCCCGATCCGGATACCCGAGCGAGATGCACATCAGGAAGCGATCCAGCTGGGACTCGGGCAGGGGAAAGGTGCCGACCTGATGGAACGGATTTTGCGTTGCGATCACGAAGAACGGCTGCGGCAGCGGACGCGCCAGCCCGTCGACCGATACCTGGCTTTCTTCCATCGCCTCGAGCAAGGCGCTCTGCGTCTTCGGGCTGGCCCGATTGATCTCGTCGGCCAGCAGCACCTCCGAGAATACCGGTCCCGGATGAAAGACGAACTGACCGCTGTTGCGGTCGTACACGGACACGCCGATCACATCCGATGGCAGCAGGTCGCTGGTGAACTGAATCCGGCGGAACGGCAAGCCCAGCGACATCGAGATCGCGTGCGCCAGCGTCGTCTTGCCGACGCCGGGAGCGTCTTCGATCAGCAGATGGCCGCCGGCCAGAAGGCAGGTCAGGCTCTGGCGGATCTGCAGATCCTTGCCGACGATGATTGACGCGATCCGGCTGGCGCAATCACGAATTTTCTCTAACATGGGTGCTCCGGGATGTAGTTCAGCGTTCGACAAACGCCGGCGTTCGTCAACTGTGCCAACCCGAACATGGGCTGCCTGCGCTGATAATCGATACATAATTTAAAATAGGGAGACAGAAGGTGCCGACCGGGTTCTTGACCCATCCCTTATGCAAGGCCCATGAGATGGGCAACTGGCACCCGGAATGTCCCGCTCGCCTGTCCGCCATCCAGGATCAGCTGATCGCCTCCGGGCTGGCGCCTTTCCTGGAGCAGATCGATGCCCCTCAGGCTTCGCTCAGCGCCATTGTGCGGGCTCACGACCCGGAATACGTGGATCACCTGCGAAACCGGGTGCCGGAGCGCGGCTATTTTCCGCTGGACCCGGACACTTCGATGAACCCGTCGAGCTGGAAGGCCGCGCTGCACGCGGCCGGGGCAGTGGTGGAGGCAACCGATCGGGTGATCGGGGGTGCGCTGGCCAACGCCTTCTGCGCAGTGCGACCTCCCGGGCATCACGCCCGGCCGGGGACCGCGATGGGCTTTTGCCTGTTGAACAACGTCGCGATCGGCGCACTGCATGCGTTGGAGGTCCACGGTCTGGAACGGGTTGCGATCGTCGACTTCGATGTTCACCACGGAAACGGAACCGAGGAGATATTCGCGGGCGACGAACGGGTACTGATGGCCAGTTTTTTCCAGCATCCGTTCTATCCGTATAGCGGTACGGAAAATCCCGCGAAAAACATGGTGAATGTACCGCTGCCGGCCGGAACGAATGGCGAAAAAGTGCGGGCGGTCGTCGAAGAGATCTGGATGCCCCGCCTCGAGCAGTTCGAGCCTCAGATGATTCTGGTGTCGGCCGGATTCGACGCGCATCGCGAGGACGACCTCGGTCAGATGAGCCTGGTCGAGGCCGACTATGCTTACATGACGGCGCGGCTGTTGGAGCTTGCCGCCAGGCACTGCGGCGGTCGGCTGGTCAGTTCCCTCGAAGGCGGCTACAACCTGAGCGCCCTGGCGCGCAGCGTGGTCGCCCACCTGCGGGTGCTGGCCCGCCTCTGAAGGGCCGTGAACGGGAAGTGCAGGCAAAAGCGACGCTTGTTAAGGCCGCGGGGGTGCTCGAGGGGGGTCGCAGACCCCTCTCGAAGCCGATCCTCCTGCTTTTCGGTCGTGAGGCCGACGTCTTCGGCAAGAGATATCGGTTTTCGAAGAGGAGGTTGTGAGCATGAATGCGCCTGAATCGGCGTCGACCGCGGAACCGGTGCTGCTGACCCGCGCCGCCGGCGGTGTCGTGCACCTGACGCTGAATCGCCCGCAGCAATTCAATGCGCTGTCGGAGCAGATGCTTGCGGCGCTGCAGGCCGCGCTCGACCGGATCGAGGCCGACACCTCGGCCCGCGTGGTCGTGATCGCGGGCGCAGGCAGGGCCTTTTGCGCGGGCCACGACTTGAAGCAGATGCGGGCCAATCCGCAGCTGGATTACTACCAGCGGCTGTTCGCGGACTGCGCGCGGATCATGCGGCGCATCCAGACCCTGCCGCAGCCGGTCATTGCGCGGGTGCACGGTATCGCGACGGCCGCCGGCTGCCAGCTGGTCGCGATGTGCGATCTGGCGGTGGCGGCCGAGCAGGCGCAGTTCGCCGTTTCCGGAATCAACACAGGCCTGTTCTGCTCGTCGCCGGCGGTTGCGCTGTCCCGAAATGTTGGCCGCAAGCCGGCGTTCGAGATGCTGGTCACCGGCGAGTTCATCGACGCTCGGACGGCGCTTGCGCGCGGACTGGTGAACCAGGTGGTGGCGCAGTCCGATCTTGACGAGGCGATCGCGCAATTGGCGGCCAGGATCATCGCCAAGCCGGCCCTGGCGGTCCGCATGGGCAAGCAACTTTTCTATCGGCAGCTCGAGATGGGAATCGACGCCGCCTACCAGCTCGCCGGGCAGACGATGGCGTGCAACATGATCGACGACGTTGCACAGGAGGGGGTCGACGCGTTCATCCAAAAACGCGCGCCCAACTGGCCCACCTGATCCCCCCTCTCCCGCCGCAGGTGGGAGAGGGGCCGGGGGTGAGGGTGGCGGCCTGGTGAGTTACGCGGCCCGCAGCAACCGGGGCCGGCCCCGGCGCGTCGCCGGCCTGGGATCGCCCGCCTCCGAACGGCTCGACAGATCGAGCCGCAGGGTCAGGCAATAGGCCGAACCGCCCGAGCGGTTGAACGAGCCCAGCGGGACGACATGCAGCTCGTATCCGCGCCCGGTCAACACCTCGCGCAGCGCATCGCTCGCATGGCACGCGATCAGGTGCTCGCCCAGGCACACCGAATTCACGGCCAGGTGCTCGGCGTCGGCGGCACTCGCTTCGATCAGCATGTCTTTGCCGACCAGATCCCGGATCGTCTCGACCGACTGGGCCGAGAACGCAGCCGGGTAGTACAGGATTTCGCCGCCCGACAGCACGCAAAGGCAGGTGTCCAGGTGATAGAAGCGCGGATCGGCCAGCTCGAGCGGGACCGTCGGAACCGAGAACATCCGGGCGATCACGCCCGCCATCGGGCGGCTCGACCGCTGGCCCCAGCCGGTCCAGACCAGATTGCGGGTCGCATCCCAGATGGCGTCGCCGGCGCCTTCGAAGTACAGGTCCTCAGGGGTTTCGACGATCGAGTCGATCCACCCCCGTGATTGAAGCGACTCGAAGAACGCGCGGTTGTGATCCTGCTCCATTTTCCGTTCGGAATGGCGGAAGCGGGCCAACAGCGCAGTCCGATCCAACACCAGCGCCGAATTGGCGGTGAACACGAGGTCCGGTAGCCCGGGCCGTGCTTGCTGGACTTCGACTTCGCCCCCCAGGCTCTCGTACACGTCCTTCAGCGCTCTCCAGCCCTGGTCCGCCTGGCGCCGGAGCCGTTCGGCCGAGCTTTGCCATTGGGCCGGGTCCATCCACGGATTGATCCGATAGCTGACCTCGAAATGATCCGGCGCGCTCATCATCAGGCGCGCGGTCCGGGTCGGTGCCTGGGACGCTGCGACGCTGTGCGTGGCCAGCCGCGGCACGCGCGCGGGTTCGGCCGGCGTCTCGAACTGGCGCAGCGTCTCGGCGAACACGTCGATTCCCCAGTCGAGCGCGTCGCGCGAAATCGTCAGTGGCGGCGCAAAGCGGATCACGGTTCCATGCGTATCTTTGGTCAGTACTCCGCGTTCGGCCAGGCGCTCGACCACGTCGCGGGCCGACACGCTGCCGTGCAGTTCTACGCCCACCCACAGTCCGCGGCCTCGTACCTCGCGCACCAGAGGGCTCGCGATCGCCGCCAGCCGCATCTTCAGATGGGCCCCGAGCGCGGCGCTGCGCGCAACCAGCCCTTCGTCCTCGATCACCCGCAGCGCCTCCAGCCCGACGGCCGCGGCCAGCGGGTTACCTCCGAAGGTCGAACCGTGGCTGCCTGGCTCGAACAGGTCCATGATTTCGCGCGTCGCGACGAAGCAGCTGACCGGCAGCAGTCCGCCCCCCAGCGCCTTGCCCAGGATCAAGCCATCGGGGCGGATGCCCTCGTGCTGATGTGCAAACCAACGGCCGGTTCTTCCGAGCCCCGACTGGATTTCATCCAGGATCAGCAGCACGCGCCGTTCGCTGCATACGGCCCGGACCTCGCGCAGGAAGCCGTCCGGCGGAACCACGATGCCGGCTTCGCCCTGGATCGGCTCGAGCAGCACCGCGCAGGTGTTCTCGTTGATCGCGGCCTTCAGCGATTCGATATCGCCGAAATCGAAATGCCGAAAGCCGGGACTGAACGGCCCGAAGTCCGCGCGGTAAGCCTCTTCGGTGGAAAATCCGACGATCGTGGTCGAGCGCCCGTGGAAGTTTCCGCGCGCCACCGCGATTTCGGCCGCATCCGGCGCGACTCCCTTCACCCGATAACCCCAGCGCCGAACCGCCTTGATGGCCGTCTCGACCGCCTCGGCTCCACCGCTGGACGGCAGCGCCCTGGTGTGACCGGGATCCAGGTCGCACAATCCGGTCAGATGCTCGAGGAACGCGCCCAGCGTTGCGCTGTAATAGGCCCGCGATGTCACCGCGACCTGCGCGGCCTGATCCGTCAGCGCCTTGACCAGGCGAGGATGCGCATGGCCATGGCTGACCGCCGAATAGGCGCTCATCAGGTCAAGATAGCGGCGACCGTCCAGATCGAACAGCCATTCTCCGCGCCCGCTTTGCAGCACCACCGGGATCGGAAGGTAGTTCGGTGCGGCAACTCGTGATTCAAGCTCGATCGACCGATCGACGGCGGCGCTTCGCGGTGACATTTCCGATCTCCGAAACAGGGGGATACTCGACCCGCTCAGTTTAGGCAGCGCCGCTCATGGCAGCGGCGCTTCGGCGCGGTTGTCGACGCCGAGTCGGAAGCGGCGCGCCTCCGGCGCCGCGGAATCGGCAGGCCACGGGCCGACCGGTCTGACCGGCACGGTCAGGGCACCGGAAAGCCTCGAAACGGCTTTATCGTCTGCAGCTCGGGCTTGGAGGAGATCCGCTCGATGCCCAGCGTCGCGTCGTCGGTCCAGGCGTTGGTCAGATCGCGGTAATGGTCCAGGCTTTCACAAGCGATCCGCAGCACGTAATCGGACTGGCCCGAAACCAGGAAGCACTCGATCACCTCGTCGCACGCCCGCATCCGCGCCTCGAAGCGCGAATGGGTTGCGGCCGACTGATCGCGCAGCGACACTTCGACGAACACGGTCAGCGCGTTGCCGATCTTGCGCAGTTCGAGCAGTGCCATGTAGCCGGTGATGATGCCGGCGCGTTCCAGCCGGCGAACGCGGTCCAGGCAGGCGCGCGGGCTGAGCGCAATTCGCTCGGACAAGGCCTGGTTGGTCATCCGACCGTCGCGCTGAAGCAGTTCCAGGATCTGGCGGTCGAGCCGGTCCAGTTCCTTCACGGGTTTACGCCGACACCAAGGCGCTGCGGATCTGCTCCAGCGCGGTCGGATCCTCGATCGTCGTCAGGTCGCCGGGATCACGGCCCTCGCAGATGGCCTGTACTGAGCGACGCAACAACTTGCCCGAGCGGGTCTTGGGCAGCGCAGTGACGAAGTGCACGCGCGCCGGGCGGGCCACGGCTCCGAGCTGCGAGTCGACCTGCTTCATCACTTCAGCTTCCAGATTCTTGCGCTGCTGCGGCAACTCGACCGCCCGGGCGTCCCGCACGACCGCGAATGCGACCGCGACCTGCCCCTTGAGTTGATCGGCGACCCCGACCACGGCGACCTCGGCAATGCCGGGGTGCGAGCAGATCGATTCCTCGATCTCGCGCGTGCCGAGCCGGTGTCCTGCCACGTTGATCACGTCATCGGTGCGGCCCAGGATGAAGTAGTAGCCGTCGTCGTCGCGAATGCCCCAGTCGAAGGTGGAATAGACGGTGCGGCCCGGCACGCTGTGCCAGTACGTCTTCACGAAGCGCTCGTCGTCTCCCCACACGGTGGTCATGCATCCCGGCGGCAGCGGTCCCTCGATCGCCAGCACGCCCTTGGTATTGGGCCCGACTTCCTGGCCGGTGTGCTCGTCATACAGCTTCACCGAGTATCCGTAGCAGGGCAGGCCAGGGCTGCCGAACTTGGCGGGTATCGCCTCGACGCCGCGCGCAATCGCCAGAATCGGCCAGCCAGTCTCCGTCTGCCAGTAGTTGTCGACCACCGGCTTGCCCAGGCCTTCCGAGATCCAGCGCGCGGTCGGCTCGTCGAGCGGTTCCCCCGCGAGGAACAGCAGCCGCAGCGAGGACAGATCGTGCCGCTTCAGCAAGGCCGGATCCTGTTTCTTCAGCACCCGGATCGCGGTGGGCGCCGAGAACATCACGCTGACCCGATGCCTCTCGACGATCCGCCACAGAATCGCGCCGTCCGGCCGCACCGGCGTGCCTTCGTAAAGAACGGTGGCCATGCCGGCCAGCAGCGGTCCGTACACGATGTAACTGTGGCCGACCACCCAGCCGATGTCGCTGGTCGAGAAGTAGGTCTCGCCCGCGTTGCAGCAGAAGATCTTTCCCATCGACGAGGCGAGCGCGACCGCGTGGCCGCCGGTGTCGCGCTGCACGCCCTTCGGCTGGCCGGTCGTACCCGAGGTGTACAGGATGTACGAGGGTTCGCTCGCTTCCAGCCACTCGCAGGGGACCGCAGCATCCAGGTGCCGGCTGCGCAGCTCGGCGTAATCGTGGTCGCGACCGGCGATGCGCCGCATCGGCGCCAGGCCCCGGTCGACCAGCAGGACCGACCCGGGCGGGGCTTTGGACCGTTCGATCGCTTCATCCAGCAGCGCTTTGTACGGCACGATCCGGCCGGCGCGTGACCCGGCATCGGCCGACACGATCAGCTTGGGCTGCGCGTCGTCGATCCGGCTGGCCAGGCTCAATGAGGCGAAGCCGCCGAATACGACCGAGTGAATCGCGCCGATACGGGCGCAGGCCAGCATCGCAAACACAGCCTCCGGGACCATCGGCATGTAAATCAGCACCCGGTCGCCGCGAACGACGCCCAGCCCCTTCAGGCAGGCCGCGAACCGATTCACTTCCTGATGCAGTTGCCGAAACGTGAACGTCTGTTCGACGTCGATCTCGGTGGATACGTAGATCAGGGCCGGCTGCTCGGCGCGAGCGGCCAGGTGGCGGTCGATCGCGTTATGGCACAGATTGGTCGTGCCATCGACGAACCAGCGCGCGAACGGCGGGCGCGAATAATCGAGCACGCGCGAGAACGGCCGTTGCCATTCGATCAGTTTTGCTTCTTCCGCCCAGAACGCCTCGGGCGAGCGGATCGCCCTATCTAGGAACGCGCGGTAGCTTCTCACCCGGGCCTTCCCCCTCGCTCTTGGCGGCCTGAAGCTCCTGTTGCTGGCGCACCAGGCGCAGCAGCGGATTGAGTTGATCGAGCAGGCGAGGCAGGTGCGCCACCACCTCGCCACCGCGGCCGGCGCGGATCAGTGCGAGCGCCAGGTTGACATCCATCGAACCGTCTTCGCCGCGGCCGTCCATCGCGCCCGGCGCAGCGCCTTCCGCGGTACCCAGGATGATCCGGCGCGAGCGGGCCGTGTGCGCCTGCATCGCGCGCTTCTGGGACAGTGCGCGCAGCTCTTCGGCGCCGCGCCGCAGCTCCTCCGACAAGGTGGCCACGCCGATGCAGGTCCAGACCTCGACTCCGGGACCGGCGGCCTCGACGTTTTCCAGCACCTTGCGCAGCCGCGCAGCGAACCTCAGAATGCCGGACAGGCCGTTGGTCTGCGTTGCGACGCAAAATTCGAAGCGGTCCGACCGCGTCCCCAGGTCCTCGAGGCGGATCGACGCGGCCAGCGTGCGACCGACCAGCTTGATACGCTGCTCGATTTCTCCTTCCCAGGTATCCGACTGCGAAACGGACAGTTCGACCCGAATGCAGATCAGCGCCAGATCCGACAGGTTGCGCCGCGCGTAGGACACCAGCTTGTCAACCTGCTTGTCGAAGAACTGCGGGTTCAGCAGTTCCGTGTCGGGATCGATCGTGAGCGCCGATTCGAGCGAGGCCTGCGTTTCGGCCAAAGCCTCGCGCGTGGCCGACAGTTTCAACAGTACGTCCAGCCGCGACACCAGCTCCGCGCGCGGCGCCGTCTTGGTCACGAAGTCGGTCACCCCCAGGCCGGCCGCGCGCTGGCGGTCGTGCCCTTCCTCCTCGGAAGTCATCACGACCACCGGCAGCTCGCGGATGCGCTTGACCTTCGAGCTGCGCACCCGCGTCAGCAGATCGAGCCCGTTGACCTTGGTCAGGCCCAGCTCTGTCAGCAGCACCCGGATGTTGCCGTCCAGCAGGACCGCCTGCCAGGCCGCCTCGCCGTCCTCGGCCTCGCGCACCTCGAACCGGTCCCTCAAATGGCTGCCGATAACGGCGCGCACGCTGCGGGAGGTATCGGCGACCAGCACGCGGGGCTTTGCCGCGGCGGGGGTGGTCGGAGTTGGGACCTCGTTAGCCACACGAATCCTGTTTGGGCGGCCCTGGCAAGCCGGCGACTCGCAAGCCGATTGGCTCAAATGTACCGGATTCGCGAGCGGCGGACCCGCTTCTGGTCAAATCCGGCAGCCCGGCGGCGCACCCGTCCCAGTTGCTGCGCCGGGCGCGCGGCACAGGGGCCGGGGTGCGATACAGGGGTCGTGCCGGCTGCACGTTCGGTAGTAGGATCCAGCGTTTTTTTGAGATCGGCATCGATGGACCCGGTGGACGTGATCGTGATCGGGGCCGGGCACAACGGCCTGACTTGCGCCTGCTATCTGGCATCCGCGGGGCTCAAGGTGCGCGTTCTCGAACGCCGGTCCGTGGTGGGCGGGGCGGCGGTGACCGAGGAGTTCTTTCCGGGATTCCGGAACTCGAGCGCCAGCTACACCGTCAGTCTTCTGAATCCGGCCGTGATCCGGGACCTGAACCTGGCCCGCAGGGGCCTGAGGATCATCGAGCGACCGTTTTCGAATTTCCTGCCGACCGACGATGGTCGCTTCCTGAGGTTCGGCGGCGCCTCGGCCTCCTCGGAAGCCGAAATCCGCAAGTTCTCGCGGGCCGACGCGGACGGGTTCGGCGCGTTCTGCCGGCGCTTGGAACGCGTGGCGGGGCAGTTGAAGGATTGGGTTCTGCGGGCGCCTCCCGAGCTGGGTGGGCCGCTGGTCGTGCGCGGCTGGCGCGACCTGGTCGCATCGGGCCGCCTGCTGTGGACGTTCGGGCGTCTTCCGCGCGAGGTCCAGCGCGACTGCGTCGAGCTGTTCACCCGCAGTGCCGGTCACTGGCTGGACGCGACGTTCGAAGCCGATTGCCTGAAAGCGGCATTGGGGTGGGACTCGATCGTCGGTAACTATTCGAGCCCCTACGCTCCGGGATCGGCCTACGTGCTGCTGCACCACGGCCTGGGCGAAGTCAACGGCAAGCCAGGCATCTGGGGGCACGCGGTCGGCGGCATGGGACGAATCACGGAGCTGATGGCCGACGAGGCGCGTTCCCGCGGCGTGCAGATCGACCTCGGGGCTGGAGTCGAGCAAATCCTTGCCGTCGCCGGCCGGGTGCACGGCGCGGTGCTGCAGGACGGGCGCGAGGTGCGCGCCCGCGCGGTGGCGGCCGGGGTCGATCCGAAGCTGCTGTACCTGAAGCTGCTGCCGTTGCAGGCGCTGCCGGCGGATTTCGTGCAGTCGATCCGCTGCTACCGCTGCGGTTCCGGATCGATGCGGATCAACGTCGCCCTTTCCGAGCTGCCGGACTTCAGCTGCCTGCCGGGCACCCAGGCCCAGCCGCACCACGCCAGCGGAATACTGTTCGCGCCATCGCTGCGCGCGATGGACCGGGCTTGGCGCGACGCACAGCACAGCGGATTCGCGCGCGCGCCGATCATCGAAATGTTGATCCCCAGCGTGGTTGACGATTCGTTGGCTCCGCGCGGCGCGCACGTGGCGAGCCTTTTTTGCCAGCACTTCGATCCGGATCCTGCGGGCGGTTGGGACGCGCTGAAACCGGCCGCGGTCGAAGCGGTATTCGGGCAGGTCGAGTCGTACTGTCCGAATTTCCGGCGGGCGCTGCTCGGCTACCGGGCCTGGACGCCCCTGGATCTGGAGCGCGAATTCGGGCTGACCGGCGGCGACATCTTCCACGGGCAGCTGTCGCCGGACCAGTTGTTCTCGCTGCGGCCATTGTTGGGTTATGCGCGCTATCGGGGCCCGCTGGAGGGCCTGTATCACTGCGGGTCCGGGGCTCATCCCGGGGGCGGGGTCAGCGGGGCGCCCGGGCACAACGCGGCGCGCGAGATCATTCGCGATCTGGCTTGAGGGTGGTCCTTCGTATAATCCCCGACACCCATGCGCGGAATTGCCGCGCCAGAGCGGACCGAGATGAAGATTCTGGTTTCCGTCAAGCGCGTCGTCGACTTCAACGTGAAGGTCCGCGTCAAGTCCGACGGCAGCGGCGTCGATACGGCCAACGTGAAGATGTCGATGAATCCGTTCGACGAGATCGGCGTAGAGGAGGCGGTGCGGCTGCGCGAAGCGGGCGTGGCCGCGGAGGTGATAGCTGTGTCCTGCGGGGTCGCGCAGTGCCAGGAGACGCTGCGCACGGCCCTGGCGATGGGGGCCGACCGGGCGATCCTGGTCCAGACCGACGAGGAATTGCAGCCGCTGGCCGTGGCCAAGATCCTGAAGGCGATCTTCGACCGGGAAAAGCCGCAGCTCGTGATCCTCGGCAAGCAGGCCATCGACGACGACTCCAACCAGACTGGACAGATGCTGGCGGCGCTGGCCGGGCTGGGGCAGGCCACGTTCGCGTCCAAGCTGGCGCTGGCCGACGGCTGGGCCCAGGTCACTCGGGAAGTGGACGGAGGCCTGCAGACCGTGTCGGTCAAGCTTCCGGCCGTGGTCACGACCGATCTGAGGCTGAACGAGCCGCGCTACGTGACGCTGCCGAACATCATGAAGGCAAAGAAGAAACCTCTGGAGACGGTGACGCCGAATGACCTGGGAGTCGACGTGCGGCCGCGCTTGAAAACGCTGCGCACGGCAGAGCCGTCGCAACGCAAGGCGGGCATCCGAGTGCCCGACGTCGCGACGCTGGTGCGCAAGTTGCGCGAGGAAGCCAAGGTCATTTCCTGACCCGGAAGCAGAAAGGTTGCCGATGGCGGCATTGGTGCTGGCGGAACACGACAATCGGCGGCTGCGGCCCTCGACCCTGAATGTCATCGCCGCGGCCGCAAAGATGGCCGGCGAGGTTCATGTGCTGGTCGCCGGCGGCGATTGCGGCGAGGTGGCGCGCCAGGTGGCGCAGGTGGCCGGGTTGACGAAAGTGCTGCTGGCCGATGCACCGCACCTGACCGACGAGCTGGCCGAGTGCGTGTCCGAGCAGGTGGCTGCGCTGGCATCCGGTTACAGCCATGTGCTGGCGGCCGCGACCAGCTTCGGCAAGGACGTGCTGCCCAGAGCGGCCGCGCGACACGACTGTGCGCTCGTGTCCGATATCGTCGCGGTCGAGTCGCCCGACACGTTCGCGCGGCCGATCTACGCCGGCAACGCGATCGCGACCGTTCGGTGCGAAGAGCCGATCAAGTTCGTCACGGTGCGGCCGACCGCTTTCGATGCTGCTGCAGCCCAAGGAGGCAGCGCACCGATCGAAACGGTCGCGATCGTCCCCGACCCGGGCCTGTCGCGCTTCGTCTCGCTTGAAGGCGCCAAGGCCGATCGGCCCGAGCTGCAGGGCGCCAGGGTTGTCGTGTCGGGCGGGCGCGGGTTGGGTTCGGCCGAGAATTTCAGGTTGCTCGAAAAGCTCGCGGATCGGCTGAACGCAGCGCTGGGGGCATCGCGTGCTGCGGTCGACGCCGGCTACGCGCCCAACGACTGGCAGGTCGGGCAGACCGGCAAGATCGTCGCTCCCCAGTTGTATCTGGCGATCGGCATCTCGGGCGCGATCCAGCATCTGGCCGGAATGAAGGATTCGAAGGTGATCGTCGCGATCAACAAGGACCCGGAGGCGCCGATTTTCCAGTTGGCCGACTACGGGCTGGTGGCGGATCTGTTCGAAGCTCTGCCACAACTGCTGCAGGAGCTTGGCTGATGAGCTACGTGGCGCCGTTGCGCGAGATGCGTTTCGTGCTGCAGGAACTGGCCGACCTGCGGCAACTGCAGCGGCTGCCGGTTTTCGAGGAGGCGTCCGACGATACGGTGGACGCGGTGCTGAAGGAATGCGCGCGGCTCGCCTCCGAAGTGATCGCGCCGCTGAACGCGACGGGCGATCGGCAGCCTTCGACCTGGGCCGACGGCCAGGTGACGACACCCCCGGGTTTTCGCGCCGCGTTTCGATCCTTCGTCGAGGGCGGATGGCAGGGGCTGCCCCACCCGGTCCGCTTCGGCGGGCAGGCCCTGCCCAAGCTGGTTGCCACGCCTTGCCACGAGATGCTGCAGTCGGCCAACCTGTCGTTCGCGCTTTGCCCGCTGCTCACTGATGGAACGATCGAGGCGCTGATGACGGCCGGATCCGAGCGGCAGCAGTTGCTGTACGTTTCGCGGCTGATCGACGGCAGCTGGACCGGAACGATGAACCTGACCGAGCCGCAGGCCGGATCGGATCTGGCGCAGGTGCGCACCCGGGCCGTTCCACAGGCCGACGGCAGCTACCGGGTGTTCGGACAGAAGATCTTCATCACGTACGGTGAGCACGACCTGTCGGAAAACATCATCCACCTGGTTCTGGCGCGCAGGCCCGACGCCCCCGAAGGGGTCAAGGGACTCTCGCTGTTCATCGTGCCCAAATACGTGATCGCAGCCGACGGCAGCCCCGGCGCGCGCAACGACGTGTACTGCGCCTCGATCGAGCACAAGCTGGGGATCAAGGCCAGCCCGACCGCCGCCCTGATTTATGGCCAGGGCTACGGTCAGGTCGGCGAGGGAGCGGTGGCCGAGATCGTGGGCGAGCCCAACCGCGGCCTCGAATACATGTTCATCATGATGAACGCCGCCCGCTTCCAGGTGGGAATCCAGGGCGTCGCGGTGGCCGAGCGGGCCTACCAGCAGGCCGCGCAATTCGCCCGCGAACGGATGCAAAGCCGCGCGGTTCAGGGTTCGGCCGGGCCGGTGGCGATCGTTGACCACCCGGACGTGCGCAGGATGCTGATGCTGATGAGGGCGCAGACGCAGGCTGCGCGCGCGGTCGCGTACGTGGCCGCTGCGCACTGCGACCTCGCGCATGCTGATCCCGATCCCGGCGTCCGCGCCAAGGCGCAGGCGGCTTACGAATACCTGGTGCCGATCGTGAAGGGATGGAGCACGGAGATGGCCGTCGAGGTCGCCTCGCTCGGAATCCAGGTGCACGGCGGCATGGGCTACATCGAGGAGACCGGCGCGGCGCAGCATTACCGGGACGCCCGGATCCTGCCGATCTACGAGGGCACCACCGCGATACAGGCGAACGATTTGCTCACGCGCAAGACCGCGCGCGATGCGGGCGCGGTCGCACGCTCGATGATCGGCCAGATGCGCGAGACGGCCGCGCGGCTGAACGCGCGCGGCGGCGCCGACAGCGACGCGATTCATGTTCATTTGAAGGCCGGCATCGAGGCGTACGAGCGCGCGGTCGATTACCTGGTGCGAACGGTCGGATCGGATATTCGGGCCGCGTTCGCGGGCGCTGTGCCGTACCTGCGGCTGGCCGGGACCGTGCATGGCGGCTGGCAACTGGCGCGCTCGTCGCTGGCGGCCGAAGGCGCGATCGCCGCCGGTGCGCCCGACGTGGCCTTCTTGCGCGCGAAGATCGCCACCGCCCGATTCTTCTGCGAGCACGTGCTCTCGCAGGCCCCGGCGCTGGCGATCGCCGTGCTGTCGGGCGGGGCCGGGGCGCTGGCGCTGGGCGCGGACGACTTCTGAGAAGACCCTTGGATAGACATTCCCTATCGATATAATTGGAACAATTTACTGGATTGATCGGTGAGCGGCGCGTAGATTCAGGCCGACGGGGCGCGCGTTCAGCGAGCCGGGCGGTGCGAACGATCCGCCTCGCAGCAGCCCGATGACCGCAAGGGAGAATTCGATGACGAAGTTGAAGGGGTCGAAGACCGAGACCAATCTGAAAGACGCCTTTGCAGGCGAATCGCAGGCGAACCGGCGTTACCTGTACTTTGCGGCCAAGGCGGATGTCGAGGGGTACAACGATGTGGCCGCGGTATTTCGCTCGACGGCCGAGGGCGAGACCGGCCATGCGCATGGTCACCTGGAGTACCTGGAGCAGATCGGCGATCCGGTCACCGGGCTTCCGATCGGCCCGACGCGAGCCAACCTGAAATCGGCGATCGCCGGGGAAACGCACGAGTACACGGACATGTACCCCGGTATGGCGAAGGCCGCCCGCGGCGAGGGCTTCGACGAAATCGCCGACTGGTTCGAGACGCTGGCTAAAGCCGAGCGTTCGCACGCCAACAAGTTCCAGAAGACTCTCGACTCGATCGTGGACTGACCGATCGGGCTTTTTTCTCCGATAGCGGCACCCGCGCGCGAAGACGGGTGCCGCCATGTTCCTACGAGCATGACGACCAGAGAGGGCAGTCTCGAGGCGCCGACGCGCCACCCGATCGACTGGCACAGCGTCGGCTTCTACGCCCAGGACCAGCTCGAAGGCGAGCTCGAGCGCGTATTCGACATCTGTCAGGGCTGTCGCCGCTGCGTGAACCTGTGCGGAGCGTTCCCGACCCTGTTTGATCTGGTCGACAACTCCGCGAGCGGCGAGCTCGACGCCGTGCCCCGTTCGGACTTCGGCAAGGTGGTGGACAACTGCTACCTGTGCGACATGTGCTTCATGACCAAGTGTCCGTACGTGCCGCCTCATCCGTGGAACGTGGATTTCCCGCACCTGATGCTGCGCGCGAAGGCGGTCGAATTCCGCCGCTCCGGCGGACGGCTGCGAGATCGAATCCTGTCGTCGACCGATTCTGTCGGTCGCCTGGCCGGGATTCCGGTGGTCACCCGGACCGTGAACGCGCTCAATCGCACCGCACCGGCTCGACGCGCACTCGAAGCGACGCTTGGCGTGGAGCGCACGGCGTGGCGTCCCGAGTTTGCCGAACGCACGTTTCGATCGACTGCACGTGCCGACGCAACGCTGCCGGTTCGGGACGGGGAGCGCACGCCCGGCAGGCTGGCGCTGCTTTCGACCTGTTACGTGAACTACAACGAGCCGGATATCGGCGACGACCTGTTGAAGATCCTCGCCCACAACGCGATTCCAGTGACCCTCGCGAAGAAAGAAGTCTGCTGCGGGATGCCCAAGCTGGAGCTGGGCGATCTGGCGGGCGTCGAGCGAGCGAAGGTCGCCAACATTCCGATGCTGGCGCCGCTTGCGCGCGCAGGATACGGGATCGTTTCGGCGGTGCCGTCGTGCACGCTGATGTTCAAGCAGGAGCTGCCGCTGTTGTTTCCGGACGATGCCGACGTGCGGGCGGTTGCGTCGGCATTCTGGGATCCGTTCGAGTACCTGGCGGCGCGCCGGCGCGACGGCCTGATTCGCACCGATTTCTGTCGGCCGTTGGGCCGCATCGCGTACCACATCCCCTGTCACGGCCGCGTGCAGAATATCGGCCGCAAGACCGAGGAAGTGCTGAAGTGGCTGCCCGGCACCGAGGTGACCACGGTCGAGCGCTGCTCGGGTCATGCGGGAACGTGGGGCGTCAAGAAGCAGTTTCACGCCACCGCAATGAGAATCGGCCGTCCGGTTTTCCGTGCCATGGCCGAGGCCAGCCCCGACTTCATCAGCTCCGATTGCCAGCTGGCCGGCCACCATATCGAGCAGGGCATCGGCCGGCTCGGAGGCGCAGAGCGCGGCGCACCCAGACTGGTGCATCCGCTCACGCTGGTGCGCATGGCCTACGGGATCGATTGAATCGTGGGGAGACGCAAGTGCCGACCATTTCGCGTGAGAGCCTGCTGACCCTGGAAGCGTACGCGCGCGAGCGCGACGCGTTTCGTGCCCGCGTTCTGGCCCACAAGCGGCATCGGACCTTGCACGTCGGCCCTCACGTGACGCTGATCTTCGAGGACGAGCTGACGGTTCGCTATCAGATCCAGGAAATGCTCAGGATCGAACGCACGTTCGACGAAAAGGGCATTCGCGCCGAGCTGGACGCGTATACGCCGCTGATTCCGGACGGTACGAACCTGAAGGCGACCATGATGATCGAATTCGAGGACCCGGATCAGCGCAAAATCGAGCTCGAGCGCCTGAAGGGCATCGAGCGCAGCGTGTATCTGCAGGTCGGCGGGCGGCCGAAGATCTACGCGATTGCCGACGAGGACCTCGAGCGGGAAAACGAGAAGAAGACCTCGGCCGTGCATTTCCTCAGGTTCGAGTTCGATCCGGCGGCGGTGTCGGCGTTGCGCGGTGGCAGCTCGATCGCGGTGGGCTTCGATCACCCGAACTACGCCGAGCGGATCGGTGCGCTGCCGCCCGAGGTGGTTGCATCTTTGCTGCACGATCTGGCCTGACGCGCCTGACTTCCTCCCCTCTCACGCTTGCGGGAGAGGGGCCGGGCTTTGCCCTGCGTAGCCGGGCTAGCCAGGCGAAGCAGGGGGTGAGGGCTGATCACTAGAAAAGGTTCATCTGCGCACCGGCCGCCTCCGCCAAGGCTACGGCGGCCTTGGCCGCCTCCGCCTTGGCCGCCGTAGCCTCGGCGGCGGCCTGCAAGCGTTGCTCGACCCGATCCGCATTCAGCCCGAGGCGTTTGCACGCGATCTTGAAGCGCCGTTCGATCAGATCGGCAATCGGTCCGCTGCCGCGCATCCGGATCCCGAAGGTCGAATCGTTGTTCTTGCCTGCGCGCATCTGACGAATCAGGCTCATCACATGGCGCGCGCGCATCGGATGGTGCGTTTCGAGCCACTCGGTGAAAAGGTCGGCGACCTCCAGCGGCAGCCGCAACACCACATAGCTGGCGTAGCGGGCGCCTGCGGTGGCGGCCGCTTCGAGCACGCGCTCCAGGTCCTGGTCCGTCAGCGCCGGAACGATCGGGGCCACGATGACTCCGGCCGGAATGCCCGCCGCGGCAAGCTGCGCGATGGCCTGGATCCGGCGCGCCGGGGAGTTGGCGCGCGGCTCCATCGTGCGCGCGATATCCGCATTCAGCGTTCCCACGGAAATGAAGACTTTCACCAGCCCCTTGGCCGCCATCGGCGCCAGGATGTCGATGTCCCGGGTCACCAGGCTCGACTTCGTAGTGATGCCGATCGGGTGTTCGAACTCCCTCAGCACCTCCAGCAACGAGCGCGTGATCTGCAGCTGCCGTTCCGTGGGCTGGTAAGGGTCCGTATTGGCGCCGAGGGCGATCATCGATCGAGGCGCATCGGTTCGGCTCAGTTCCTTCCGAAGCAGTTCGGCGGCGTTGGTCTTGGCGAAGATCTTGGTCTCGAAGTCCAGGCCCGCCGACAGCCCGAGATAGGTGTGGCTCGGCCGGGCATAGCAGTAGACGCAGCCGTGCTCGCAACCGCGGTACGGATTGATCGACTGGTCGAACGGCAGGTCCGGCGAGCGGTTGGTCGATATGATCGACCGCGCGATTTCGATCCTGACCTCTGTGGCCGGGGCGCCGGCCGGCTCGTTCGGGTCGATTTCGACCGCCGCCGCCGGGTCGACTTCGTGCTGCATCCGGTTGAAGCGGGATTCTCGATTGGACACCGCAGCGCGGCCCTTCCATACGATAGGGTCCGGTTGCTGCGGATCGCGGGTCGGGTTTGTCATGGTAGTGAATAAATATACAGTATCGACCAGGCGCAGGCGACCGGGCCATCGCCCGGGTCGACCGGATCACCGCTTGCCCCGGGGCCGCAGGCTTAATAAAATGATCGGTTCCCCGGTTACAGGGGCTGATTGCAGGGGGCTCACCGCAGGCCTGGCTGCAGGGCCGACTACGGGGCTGACTATGGGGCTGACTACAGGAACTGGAATCGAATAATGGTGGTGATCCGGCTGGCGCGGGGCGGTGCCAAGAAACGCCCGTTTTTCACGATTGTTGCGACGGACTCGCGCAGCGCGCGCGACGGCCGGTTTGTCGAGCGCGTGGGTTTCTACAATCCGAAGGCGACGGACACCGAAACGAAGTTTCGGATCGCCCAGGATCGCCTGGCCCACTGGCGCAGCGTCGGCGCACAGGTAAGCCCGACGGTCGCGCGGCTGGTGAAGACGTTTGGCGCGCCGGTGAAGCCGCCGGCGGGCGAGGCCGCGCAAGCGCCGGCGGCCTCGGCCGCCGTAGTCGCGGCGGAGGCGGCTGAAACGGCCGCCCAGGGATCGGAGCAACGAGCTTAGACGCGGCCTCAGGTTCGGACGCCCCCAACGAGCGGCTGGTCGAACTCGGCCGCGTGCGTGGCGCGTACGGCTTGCGCGGATGGGTGAAGATTGCGCCGCATACGCCGCAGGCCGAGGTGCTCAGATCGACGCGGCGCTGGTGGCTGGTCGGACCGGGTTCGGCGCGCGAGCTGCAAGTCAGTGCGGTCCGGCAGCAGGGCGCCGGCCTGGTGGCCAAGTGGGACGGCTGCGACAGCCCGGAAGCGGCCGAGGCACTGAAAGGCACGTCCGTTGCGGTGGCGCGATGCGACTTTCCGCAGCTGCAGGGCCAGGAGTACTACTGGGTTGATTTGATCGGTTTGCAGGTAATCGGCCGCTGCGACCGGAGGTTGGGAGTGGTAAAAGGGCTCAGGACCAGCGCGGCCCATGACCTGCTCGAGATCGAGCCGGCCTCGCCGGGCCCCGAAATCCTGGTGCCGGTGGTCGGTGACTTCATCGACGGCATCGATCTTGACGCGGGCACGATCCGCGTGAACTGGGAACCGGAGTGGCTGGCATAGTGCGATTCGACGCGATTACGCTGTTCCCACAGATGTTCGAGACGCTGTCGCAGTTCGGCGTGACGCGCCGGGCGCACGAGCGGGGGCTGTGGCAGCTTCGCACCTGGAATCCGCGCGATTTCACGCTGGACGTTCACCGCACGGTGGACGACCGGCCGTTCGGCGGCGGACCGGGCATGGTGCTGATGGCCGAGCCGCTCGCATGCGCGGTCGAAGCCGCGCGCGCCGACGCGTGCGACCCCGGCGCCTTGCCATCGGTGGCACCGCCCTGGGTCATTTGCCTGTCGGCCGCCGGCCGTCCGTTGACCGACGCGAGGGTCAAGCAGCTTGCCGGCGAGGGAACCCGCGGGCGCGGGCTGATCCTGGTGTGCGGGCGCTACGAAGGCATCGATCAGCGCTTCATCGATGCGCTGGTCGACGAGGAGGTCTCGATCGGCGACTTCGTGCTTTCAGGAGGCGAGATCGCTGCGATGAGCCTGATCGACGCGGTGGTGCGGCAGCTGCCGGGCGCTCTGAAAGAAGAGTCGGTGCGCGACGAATCGTTTGGCAACGGGCGACTGGACGCGCCGCAGTTCACGAGGCCAGAATCGTGGCGTGGACGGTCCGTGCCGCCCGTGCTGCTGTCCGGCGACCATGCGCGGATCGGGCAGTGGCGGCGCGATCACTCGCTGGAACGGACACGGCGCGTGCGTCCGGACTTGTTGCAGGACGACGCACAGGACAACGCCGAGATGCACTTGCCTCATGAAGCTTGACGGAGAAGCGTAAATGAATTTGATCCAGCAGATCGAGCAGGAAGAGGTCGCTCGGCTCAGCGCCAGCAAGGTCATCCCCGATTTCGGGCCGGGCGACACCGTCGTGGTCAACGTCAATGTGGTCGAAGGCACGCGCAAGCGCGTCCAGGCCTACGAAGGCGTCGTGATCGGCCGGCGCAACCGCGGCCTGAATTCCTCTTTCCTCGTTCGCAAGATCTCCAGCGGCGAGGGGGTTGAGAGGACGTTCCAGCTGTACTCGCCGGCGGTTGCCTCGATCGAAGTGAAGCGGCGCGGAGATGTCCGGCGCGCGAAGTTGTACTACTTGCGTGATCGCTCCGGCAAATCGGCGCGGATTCGCGAGAAGCTGGAAGTCAAGGCCGAAAGCTGACAGGCTGGGTGGAAAGCGGGGGCGCCGGGGCAGCCCGGCCCATGTCCATCGACCCAAGTCGGTTGCCGCTCGATCGCGGGTTCGACGATCGTGTGCGCGGCGAGCCGCTGGCGCCGGAGCAATTGACGCCCGCCGCGGTGCGCCAGCGCTTCCTGCGGCCGGGTGCCTGGACGCCGGAGCTCAGGTCCGACGCACCGCCGCCTTTGGAGCCCGCAGAACGGCCCAAGCCGGCCGCGGTGCTGGTGCCGCTGGTTCGGCACGACGACGAGCTGAGCGTGCTGTTGACGCGCCGGTCCCGGCATTTGCAGGCCCACGCGGGGCAGATCAGCTTTCCCGGAGGGCGCATCGAGCCATCCGACCGCGGACCGGTCGACGCGGCGCTGCGCGAAGCGTGCGAGGAAACGGGACTGCCGATCGAGCGGATTCAGATACTGGGGACTCTTCCCATTTACCTGACGGTGACCCGGTTCGAGGTGACTCCGGTGGTCGGCATGATCGCGGCTCCGATCGATTTGCGGCTCCACGCCGGCGAAGTCGAAGACGCGTTCGAAGTGCCGTTGTCGTTCCTGATGGACCCCAGGAATCACCAGCGCCGGGTGGCGACGACGGCCGGCGAATCGCGATTTGTCTACACGATGCCGTACGACGACGGGCTGCGTGAGCGGATGATCTGGGGCGTAACCGCCGCGATCGTGCGCAATCTGTACGGATTTCTTAGGGGCAATTGACGTTGGGAGGCACCCGGTAATGGCCTGGCTGGCGCTTCTGGCGACGCTGCTCCTCGAACAGGCGGTCGCCCTGCCGGCGCGCAATCCGGTCTATGCACTGGCGGCCGCGCTGTCCGATTCGACGGCACGCTACCTGAACGCCGGGCGGCCTCGCCACGGGGTCTACGCGTGGATCACGCTGGTCGGCGTCGTCGTGCTGCTGACGGCGGCCGTCTTTTACGCAGCGCGCTCGATCCACTGGGCGGTCGCGCTGGTGATCGACGTGGCGGTGCTGTATTTCGCCTTCGGGTTCCGGCAGTTCAGCCGTCCGCTCACCCGGATCCAGGCTGCGTTGGAAGGCGGCGACGTCAGCGCAGCGCGTCAGTTGCTGATCGACCTGAAGCGGCGCACCGACCCCGCGTTTCGGGCCGGGGATCTGAGTCCGGGGGAGATCGCCCGCCAGGCGATCGACATCGGCTTGCTCCAGGCGCACCGCCACGTGTTCGGCGTGCTGTTCTGGTTCGTCGTGCTGCCGGGTCCGATCGGAGCGGTGATGTATCGGATGGCCGCATTCGTCAACCGCCGCTGGAATCCGCGCCCGGCCGTGGGCAGCGCGGCCTTGCCGTCCGACGGTTTCGGACGATTCGCCGCGGCGGCATTTCGGGTGATCGACTGGGTTCCGGCCCGGCTGACTGCGCTGGGCTTCGCGATCGTCGGCGATTTCGAGGGAGCGCTTTACTGCTGGCGGCGGATGGCAGCCGTGGCCCGCTTGCAACCGCTGAGCTCCCGACTGCTGATCCTGGGCGCCGCCGGAGGGGCTCTCGGCTTTCGGGTGCTCACCGAGAGCGAGTCGGCCCCGCTGTTCGACGAACCGGGACAGGAAGGGGCCGGCCTGAGCGAGCCCGACCCCAGCGCGATGCGCTCGGCCGTGGGTCTGGTGTGGCGCGCGCTGGTGCTCTGGATGATCCTGCTGCTGCTGCTGACCACCGCAACGTTTCTCTGACCGTCAACGGGCGTGACCGCACCGCCAGCAGGCGCCGAACTGCGGTTCGAGCTCTTCGCCGCAACCGGCGCATCGCCAGGGTTCCCCAACGCTGGGTTTCGACAGTTCCTCGAGCAGGCGACGGGCCATCGCCTCGTCCAGCTCGTTACGCAGCCAGATCTCCGGCGCGCATTCGTGCCACGGGATATCGCCCACCGCGCCGTACAGGGCGGCGCGGCGCACTTCGCAGTCGAACCCCGCTGCGCGCAGCACGTTGGCGTAGTGCTCGGCCTGCAGCGGGTGATCGCAGCGCAGAATCCGCTTCATCCGGTCGGCGTTGGGCCGCACGCTCAGCTGGCCGTCGCCGACGCTCCATGCTTGAGCAATCGCTCGATACGGATCGACGCGGGCGGGTGCGAGTTGTAGAACGTCGAGTGAACCGGGTCCGGTGTCAGTGTGGTTGCGTTGTCCTTGTACAGCTTGATCAGCGCGCCGATCAGCGCGCGCGGCGATGCATAGCGCGCGGCAAACTCGTCCGCCTCGAATTCCTGGCGACGCGACAGCAGACTCGACAGCGGCGCGAACAGGAAAGTAAATACCGGCACCACCAGGAAGAACAGCACCAGCGCCAGAGCGTCGTTGCGCGCCTGCAGCAGCGGCTCGACGCCCAGTCCTTGATAGAACCAGGCGCGCTGCATCAGCCAGTTCAGCGCAGCCAGCCCCACCGCGCTGGCCACGAAACTCAGCACCAGACGCGTGCGAACGTGTCGCAATCGAAAATGGCCGAGCTCGTGCGCCAGCACCGCCTCGATCTCGCTCGGCTGCAGCCGTTGCAGCAGCGTGTCGAAGAAAACGATCCGCTTGGCGGCGCCCAGACCCGTGAAGTAGGCGTTGCCGTGGCTCGAGCGGCGCGATCCGTCCATCGTGTAGATCCCGCTCGCCTGAAAGCCCGCGCGGCCCACCAGTGCCCGGATGCGCTGCAGCAGCTCCGGGTCGGCCAGCGGAGTGAAGCGATTGAAAAGCGGCGCGATCAGGACCGGGAACAGGACGGTCATCAGCAGCGTGAAGCCGCACCAGATCAGCCAGGCGTATACCCACCAGTAGGAGCCCGCGAATCGCATCAGGGCCAGGACCATCGCCAGCAACGGAAGTCCGATCGCGACCGACAGGCCGATCGATTTCGCCGTGTCGGCCAGGAACAGCTTGGGCGTCATCCGATTGAATCCGAATCCCTGTTCGATCTGGAACTGACGGTACCATTCGATCGGCAGGTCCACCAGGCTGACGATCAGCACGACGCAAGCGGCCAGAGCGAGCTGGAACGGCATCCCATAGCCGAGCCAGCGGCCGAGCAGGTCGGACAGCGCCTGCAGTCCTCCGCACAACGTCAGTGCCAGCAGCACGATGGCGCCGCAGGCGGTCTCGACCATCGCCAGCCGTTGCTTCGCTACCGTGTAGGCGGCGGCCTTGCGGTGGGCTTCCAGGCCGACTTCTCCGGCGAACTGCTCAGGCACGACGTCGGCCCGGCGCGCGACGTGACGGATCTGCCGCGTGGCAAGCCAGTACTTCAGGCCGAGATTCAGCGCCAGCAGCGCAAGAAAGATCCAGGTGAATAGGGCGGAGGTCATCGCCGATGCGCGCAGGCCGTGCGAGAATCGCCGGCAGTCATGTACCCGACAGGGCCCGCGTCCCCATCCAGGGCAGCGCACCGAGGATTATGTTACAGCAGGAACCGCAACCCGAGCGGGCCGCCGGCCCCGCGCCGGCGCTCGACGAGAACCGGCTGCTGTGGGTCGATATGGAAATGTCGGGCCTGAGTCCGGATACCGATCGGGTGCTCGAATTGGCCATGGTCGTGACCGATGCGCAGCTGAACGTGGTGGCCGAGGGCCCGGTGATCGCGATCCACCAGGACGACTCGGTGCTCGACCGGATGGACGCCTGGAACCGCTCGACCCACGCGCGCTCGGGACTGACACCGCGCGTGCGCGAATCGCGCGTGGACGAGGCGGCGGCCGAGCGCCAGATGCTCGATTGGGCGGCGCGATACGTTCCGGCTGGCCGCTCGCCGATGTGCGGCAATTCGATCTGCCAGGACCGCCGCTTCATGGCGCGCTGGATGCCGAAACTGGAGGCGTTCTTCCACTATCGAAACCTGGACGTCAGCACCTTGAAGGAACTGGCCAGGCGCTGGAGGCCGGAGGTTTTTCGCTCATACGAAAAGAAGAGTCGCCACGAGGCGCTGGCGGACGTGTACGAATCGATCGCGGAGTTGAAGCACTATCGCGCCCACTGGCTGGGTGGGTGACAGGCTGGGGCCGGATTGGTCCCCCGGCCAGGAGTCGAACATCGGCCAGCCATGCGGGTTTCCAAGGATCGTGCGGGATCGGCGCGGGCGCTCGGTGCCGCGCGTCCATATGGACCGGTGAAGGGATCACACGGCACCGCGTCCCGGGATCGCTCAGATCGACCCAGGACCAGCGATCACCGCCGCATCCATGTGCAGACACCACCCGCACGCCGATCGTGCACTGACGAGGCGGTTCAAACCTCCCGGCCACGGGACCATGGGTTGCGCTCGGATGTCCAGAAGTGCAGAAGTGGGCCGATTGGAGACTATCGCCGTGGCCTTCAGCAGGCGGAGGACCAACAGCGCAAACTGGGAACCACAAGTCCGACGAGAAAGCCCAGTCCTCCGAAAATCAGCATCAGCCAGGCGCAGAGTTTGGACATCCGCCTCGCTCGTGACGGCTTGCCGTCAGACAGCGGACCGAATCCCACCTCTCCGATAGCCGACCCTCTTTCGCCAAGCCGACCCATGCGAGACATCCGGGCATCGCAGCTCGAATCTGAAAGCGGACCTTGAGTCGCTAGCCGGAAGTACTGGCGAGATCACTCATATCGTTGGCAGTCAGATGGACGCGGCGCACCCAGTCCGCCCTCGGCAACGGCCTTCTGGATCTTGGCCACGCAGCCGGGGGCCAAGGATCTGAAGAGCAAGAATCTGGGATCTGGACATTTACCCGGGTCGCCGTGTTTGAGGCTGCCGCCTCCGTACAGGCAATCGTTACTAGCGGAGGAAGTTGGCGACCAGATTCGAACGGGGTCGCCAGATTCAATGACGACCATCTCCACCAGTCCCCAGTGGCCCTTGTCGGGCGTCAAGATCGCTTGGCATCCACTGTATGTCTTGCCGATATCACGCGCCCGCGGATGGATTCGAAGCGTGATTCCGTGATCAAACTCTTCGCCTGCCGTATCCGGAGGCACGGCAAGATCGCAGTTCGGCCCGGTCGGTCGACTGCGTCCATCTACAAGTGCAGAAACGCAGGAAGCGAGAAGGAAGACCAGCAAGAATGTGGATCATCGCCATAACTCACTGCCCAAGAGCGACCATCCACTCGTGGCAGCAATTGGTCGATTACGAGTTCAGTGGCGCAGGACACTACCACTCCAGAAAAAGCACGAACGCCGTTAGAAAGATTGCCGCCGAAACCGCCACCGCAGTGCCGTCGATCCACAATTGTTCCGATTCATCGCGACCGGGACCATTAGAGACATAGAAGAACCATGCTTCCCGATTGCGACTTCGCCTGTTCATAAAGAGCGCCAGGTAAAGGCTAATCGACACCTCCCACGCCGCGAGTACGGCGACGCGAGCGGTGAAGCCCGATTTCCAAAGGTGCAGTCCCGCGACGATAAGGACGAGTAGCGGAAACGCGAGAGAGCCAACATACAAAGCTCTTTTCATCGTCGGTCGATATTGTGGCGAATGCCAAACACGAGTCCTACCGGTCGAACCGTAAGCATCTTCAAACGCACGCGGAATGACCGCTCTGCGCCAATCGATCCCTCGCTACACCCAGCACCCGCTTGTGGCCGGGTCCGCCATCGGGCACCTCGGTCGCGTTCATTTTGCCATCGGTCGCAATACGGCGCACTGCGGTCGTTCACCGCGCTGCCGGCCGCTCGACATCACATAGCGGACCGAGCCGCACCTTCTCGATAGCCGACCCATTTTCGAAGACTCGACCCGTTCCGGACATAGAGAAGACGGGATTCGCCGCCTAGAAGCAGTAATTCGACACCGCTGTTCGAAGCAAGCGAAAGCACACACTTCGACGAGCTTCCGACGCGCCTCGAACTGCTGGCGTGACCTTCGCAACGCCTCCGGCCCCGCGTTGGCTAGCTGAACTCGAACGTCAAGCTCATGCCGTGTTGCTCGTACTTGCTGGCCGCGCCTTCCAGAATCTCGACCAGCAGGCGAACCGATTCCGGGTCACCTGCTCGGAGGGCTTTGGAGTTTTCGAAGCGCAACGAAAGTGGAAAGGTTAGCGGGCGACCGGTGCCCCAAATTCCGCCCGAGTCGAGGTAGCGAAGAGAATCCGACAGTGCGTCCCAGTTTCGTCCCCATCCGCTGCCCGACGTCGGACTCGGACGCTGCCCAATGTCACCGGTGCCACCCAATTCCAGGACGTCTCCGATCCGAGTGAGCAGATCGTCCTTTGTAGTCACGTCGACGAGATCGATGGTGACAACTGACATGAAGCTACCTCGTGGGCGCATGGAACCGCGTCCGAAAGCGGTCGCCGATGACCGGCTGCTCCTGGCCGGGACCGCCGAAATCGGCATGTCTCCCGTCGATTCTGGCACCGGGCGCGATGTGCCGCATACCCGACTTCGGGCAATCGTGGCGACTCCTTCCGGTTCTACTGCGGACCAGGCGTCGCCGCGCCGTCAGCGACAACATTTCCGCGGTCGCGGACCCATACCCGACGTTCCGGCTTATGGAAAGCTGTCGTTCGCCGGAAAGAAAGCTGTGGTTGCATCGCCGCGCCGACGAAGGGTCGCGCCGCCGCGATTGCCGTCAGCTGCCGTTACTGCGCTTCAGCTTCCAGCTCGTCGGCCAGCGCGGGCAGACCGTAGACGTGGCGCAAGGCCGCGCTGATGGCCGGCGTGAGCACCGCGATCGCGCGGTTGGTACGGCCGTCGTAGCCGAAATCGCCGCCCAGCGAATGGATGTTGCCGTCGAAGATCGCGCCGACCACGCGGCCCCGCGCGTCGATCAGCGGAGAGCCCGAGTTGCCGCCGATGATGTCGTTGGTCGTGCTGACGTCCAGCGGCGTCGACAGGTCGAGCTTCGCCTTGGCATCGAGCCAGCGCTGCGGCAGCCGGTACGGCTCGGCACCGGTGGCGCGGTCGTACAAACCAGCGAAGTTCGTGAACGGCGCCACCGTGTCGCCCTCATAGGTCCAGCCATCCACGCGACCGTAAGACAGCCGCAGCGTGAAGGTGGCGTCTGGATACACGCTGTCGCCGTAGATCGCGAAGCGGGCCCGCGCGATGCGCTCTTCGGCGCGCGTGACCGGCCCTTCGACCTGCTGCTCGACGCGAAGGCGGACCGCGCGCGCGTCGCCATCGTGCGCGGCCACGAAACGGATCAGCACATCGTCCGAGGCATCGCTGGCGGCCTGCCCGCCCTCCCACAAGGCCTTGCGCACTTTCGGATCGGCCAGCCGGGTCCCTTGCACGAGTCGGTCGGTTAGCTCCTCGGGCGACTGCTTGCCGAGTAGGTGCCGCACCAGGGCGTTGTCGACCGTCAGGTACTCGCGCGTCTTCGAAAGCCACATCTGCAGCTCAATGCGCTCCAGGTCCGGGTAGATCGGACGCGCATCGAACACCTCCTTCTGCAGCAGCGCGAGCTTGCTGTCCGAGTACTCGGGCAGGCGTTCTGCACTGGGCTTGCTCCGTTCCGCGCCGGCGCGCACCAGCGCGCGCGCGTAGCGATACAGCTCCGAGCCCGAGCCGGCCCCGACCTCCAGGAAGCGGTGGGGCAGAAGCATCTGCTGATAGAGCGCGGTCGCCTTCGCAATGTCGGCCCACGGATCGCCGGTGGCGGCGGCGAGCTTTGGATCGGCGGCAATCTTCGCGCGCATTTCACGTTCCTGATCGGCCTTCTGTGCGAAGAACTCCGGGTCCAGCAACGCACGCTCGCGCCCGTAATATGCCTTGAACGAGTTCTCGACGAGGAACAGCGTATCGGTTGCGATGCGGTTCTGTTCCGCACCCCGCTGAGAAAAGTCGATCAGACGGCCGCGCAGCTCCGACAGCAGCAGTTGGCGGATCGGCAACTGCCAGTCGCGCTCCTGGACGAGCTGCGCCACCGTATCGAGGCGGCTGGTCGAGCCCGGATTGCCGGCCACGAAAACCAGCTCGCCGGCCGCCGGCGCGCTGCGGCGCCAGGTGAGGTGCGTCGGCGTGCTGGCCGGCTGGCCGTTCTCGTACACCCGGACGAAGGCGCTGTCCAGGCAATAGCGCGGGAAGTTGAAGTTGTCGGGGTCGCCGCCGAAGAACGAAACGGAAAACTCCGGGGCGAACACCAGGCGTACGTCGGAGTACTTGCGGTACTTGTACAGCTTGTACTGGCCGCCCTGGTAGAGCGAGACGACCTGGCAGCGCGTCTGCGCCTCCCCGTGGCAGCTGCGATCCTCGACCGACACCATCGCGGCATTGCGCGCCTTGATGATGTCCATAGCGCCGGCCGCCTTGATCGCAGCCTGCACCTCGTCGGTCACGTCGCCGATCGAGGTGACAATCTCCGCCTGCATGCCCGGGCAGAGCTCTTCCTCGCTGCGCCCGGCCGCGGTAAAGCCTTCGGCGACCAGATCGTGCTGCGGCGAGGATAGCGCGTGCGCACATCGCACCACGCAGTGGTGATTGGTCAGAACGAGCCCGTCGTTCGAGACGACCGAGGCCGAGCAGCCACTCGTCAGCCGGATCGCAGAGTTGCGGACCCGGTCGAGCCAGGCCGCGTCCGGGGCAAAGCCGTAGCGAGAGCCGACCGTGGCCGAAGGGAAATGATCGAAGGTCCACATGCCTTCGTCGGCACCGGCACCCCCACAGAACAGGCCCAAGGCGCAGGCCACCCCGAGAAGCCACGACAAGCGTCGCGCCGGTCCCAGCGCGCGTTTCAGATCATCCGGCATTCCGCCCCCCTGAAATAGGCCTGACTGACCTGCTTCTGGTCCAGATTATCGTTATCTCCTGGCGCAGACAGGAGAGTGTTCCAAAGCCAAAAACAGGGATGGGCAGAGGTCCCATGCGACGTCGTCTTTCGATCGCAAATACCGTCTTAGCGGCGCGTGCGCACTGGGCCATCCTGATGTTCGAGGCGACGAATCGATCGGCGACGGCTTGAACGTCGATGCCGGAACGGATCGATCGCCTGCCGTTCCACAGATGATGTTCCCTCCGATGCGCGCGCGGGCCGGCTTGGACGTGCGACCCGGCCGCGACGTTCGACTTGACAGACAGACCTAGCTACTCGAAGCGCAAAGCAGCCAGCGACGCGAATGACCGCAAATCAGCGGTCGTTCCGTAGCCTCGACTGACCGTGACCCGTTCCGGTCCGACTGCCCGTCGCAGACCTGCCGTTCGAGACCAACGATAGCCGACCTTAGCGACCCGCGGCTGAACGTAAGGCCTCTCGGCCCTCACTTCCCGGTTCAGTGCTTCGCTTCCAGGTCAACCAGCCACTGCGGCGCGCGCCTGATGTCGGGCAACCGGATCTGACCCAGACCAAGTCGGCTCGAGCGCTGAAGAGCGGCTCCCAACGACTCGCGTCCGGCGATGACTTGCTGCGGACCGGGACCTCCGGGATGCCGCCAGTAGCTCGTGCGCTCTGCCGGCTACCGCATTCGTTGCATTCGGAGACGCCGACAAGAAGGCTCAGCGTACTTATGCG
>Ga0137418_10000060_pt1 | contig 73042 bp, 56 predicted proteins | sample CZODoug3_1_2_16f_FD_122242 | JGI IMG/M metagenome (GOLD analysis project Ga0137418, IMG submission 122242) | Vadose zone soil fungal communities from Angelo Coast Range Reserve, California, USA - CZODoug3_1_2_16fungal (Hybrid Assembly) | ecosystem: Environmental > Terrestrial > Soil > Vadose...
CTCCGGCTCAAGCAGCAGAAGCGCGGCGATGCGGCGCACGATATGCGTGAATTCCCTGGCTTCGTCTTTCGTGATGTCGCGCCCGAGCACTTGCCGCTCGCGGTAGCTGAGCCATTTCTTCAGCACCTGGTATCCGCCGATTGCGTATTCCCATACGGCTTCCGGCACGTTGCTCCAGAAGGTTTCTTTGTTGAGATAGATGTCGAGCGTATGCGAGCCTAAGGGCCGATCATCGCAATCTTTGGGCAATATCGTTAGTGGTCTTTCCGCATTCGTGTCTCCGCTCGCCGGATTAAAACGGAAACAGAGAGTGAAAACGCGGAGGCCAAATCAGAAAGGGTGCGGAGAGTTGCGCTCTTAGTGCCTCTTTCCAGTTGCCGGATATAGCTCTCGTCGTAGCCCGATATGTCCGCTAACGTCTGTTGCGTCCAATGGCGACCGGTACGTAGATCGGTCAAGACAGATCCAAAGGCTTCGTCGAGGTTGCGAACCCTACGTTCCTTATCCGCACCAATTGGTTTCGCCACGCTTGCAATAATTGGCGAGTAACGCTCCAATTATTCAGGGACAATAGTCACGTATTAGCAAGATGGACGGTTGTCTAGCGAGCAGGAGTTACTCGACGTTCAGCTCTATGAATGAATTCTGAGAGGTTTAGAGAGAAGAATGTGGCAATTGCGTTGAGAACTTCCAAGGTCGGATTGCCGCCCATTTCGGTCTGTCGAACGTGGCTGACATCATAACCGAGACGATCGGCAAGTTTCTGCTGCGACAACTTCTTGGAGCGGCGGAGTTCCGTGAGTTCGGCTCCAATCGCTTGTGCCAATGTCCTAGTCTCTCTTTTCTTATCGGCACCGATGGCTTTGGGCACAGCCCATATTCATTTGCTTGACACTGAACCATTCAGTGACTATAGTCCGCCAATAGAGTTAAGCGGTTTTGGCCGTGCCAGTGCCCCAGAAGAAGTATTCGAGAGGGCAGACTCGGAAATGACGGAAATCTCCCGACAAGGTAAGACTGAGTCCGTCCCCGAGGATGGTAGTCGTAAGTAGTTGAAACTAACTCGTTTCCGTGTGCGACGGTGTGTGCGAGATGCGTCGCCCTGTTGGTGTCCTCTGTTTGGTCCTAAAAGTAAGGACACCGACGCCTTCGAAACTGCCGAAAGTTGAGCAGGGAAGTGTCAACTCTCGGCCAGTAGAACGCAATTTCAGAGGCTCCGAGTTTCATGGACGCTTCCACTGCATTTCGTCTGACCGCGCTTGCAATCTCCAAAGAGCGTGACGAGAACACTTCCTCTCCAATCGCGCCTCAGGCGATTGAACCGGAGATCTCGGACGAAACGCTGATGATCCGGATTTGTGAAGGCAGCAGGGAAGCGCTGGCCATCCTGTTCCGTCGCTACGCTCGTCTGGTACGGGCTGTTGCGGTGCGCATTCTGCGCGACGATTCCGAAGCTGACGATTTGCTCCAGGATGTATTTCTCTACGTCCATCGCAACTGCTCCATCTTCGATTCGTCCAGGGCTGCAGTGCGCTCCTGGATCGTGCAGATGACCTACCATCGGGCAATCGACCGCAGACGCTACCTCAATTCACGTCATTTCTACACGCGCCTAGACCTGGATGGTGTTGTGGGCTTGCCGGACACGCGCTCGGAGGGCAGGGAAGGAGACGATCCCTTCGGTTCGTTGGTCGGAAATACGACCATTCAAGGACTTCTGAGGACCGTAACCGAAGACCAGCGTAATACTTTGAGCCTCCACTTTGTCGAGGGGTATAGCTTCGACGAGATCGCCGCGAAGCTGGATCAAACTTTGGGAAACGTCCGGAATCATTACTATCGGGGCTTGGACAAACTGCGCAAGCAGATGTTCCCCCGAAGATTGCCGGGTCGCAACGGATATGATAGAAAGTGACTCTCAAACCAGGAGCCGGGGTTTTGTCGCGATCACTCCATGACGAGTTCCTCGAGCTCTGCGCCATTTCAACCTCGGGCCAGCTGACCGGAGACGAGCAGAACCGGCTGGAGGAGCATCTCGCTATCTGTCCCTCTTGCCGGGAAGCCATGACGCAATACAATGCCGTCGTTGGCAAGACGATTTCTGCACTGGCGCTGGACCGAGAGAGTGTCGATTCCGATCCGTCATGGTCGCAAGAACAACAAGAACAAGCAGAAGCGGCTCTCTTCCAACGGCTGACGCGCGGGCAAGAATCAGGTCCGAACGGGGAAGGGAAGACCGGGCAAAATCTGAAGCCGAAAGTGCTCGGCAGAGTCCAACTCTCAACTAGCCAGGCAACCTGGCGCAATGTCTGGACCCTCTACGCAGCAGGCGTTCTATTATTTGTCGCTCTGGGAGTTTCCGCCTACCAGGTCGGCATTCACCGCGGCGTAAAGGCCGCCGGAGTAACTCCCTACGCCACCCCGCAGAATCAAGCCGCCTTGGAACAGCAACTCAGCGATGCTGGACACGAGAGGGAAGTGCTACGTGCTCAAACGGTGCGACGAGGCCAGACCATTGCTGATCTCCGGCACCAGCTTGAACAGCAGGCGGCGGCGATAGGACGACTGAAGCTCGGCCAAAATCACCTGGAGAGTGAGCTCCAAAACGCGCAGGCAGGCAGGCAGGGCCTTCTTCAAGAGCGATCTGAATTGAACCAAGAGCTGGACGCTGCCCAAGCCAAGACTCAGGGCCTCCTGGACCGCGTGGAGTCACTCGACCTTCAGTCCTCACAGGAAAAGTCCCGCGCAAAACTACTTGAGACGAAAGTCACCGACCTCACTCAGTTGCTTCACGACCGTGACGAAGCCATGGGCCGTCAGGATGAATTGCTCGCGCACGACCGTGACATCCGCGAACTCATGGGGGCGCGCGACCTTTACTTTACCGAAGTCTACGATGTCGGACGCAATGCGGAAACGAAAAAGCCGTATGGCCGCGTGTTCTACACCAAAGGGAAATCACTGATCTTTTACGCCTACGATCTGGATCAGCAGACTGGAGTCAAAAATGCCAGAACCTTTCAGGCTTGGGGCCGACGTGGGCCTGATTGGCAACAGGCGCTGAACCTCGGCATGTTTTATGTAGACAACGCTTCAAAAAAGCGATGGGTCTTAAGGCTCGACGATCCAAAGACCTTGGCGCAAATCGATGCTGTCTTCGTGACGATCGAGCCGAAAGGCGGGAGCCACAAGCCGAGCAGCAAGCCTCTGTTGTTTGCCTACCTGCACATCGATCCCAATCATCCCTGATGTTCGGAATTCCGACCACAACGCGTTCCACATCGCCAGATTAAGAAATATTGATACAAATGCAGCGGAGCTTTCGTAGACCGGATGAACCGGCATGAATTCTTCCACGACAGGAGTGGCCCCCGTGAGATTACTTTTCCTCCTTCGATTCCTGCTTTTGCTCGTTCTGCTCGCTCCGTCTGTTGTTGCTCAATCACCAAACGGGACAATCAGCGGATTGGTGTTGGATCCAGCCGGACGGGCGATCGCCGGCGCGGGGATTCTGATCGTGAATGACGCAACAGGAGTTAAATACGAGAGGACCACGAATGACGAAGGGATCTACACCGTTCCAAATCTTCCCCCGGGACCCTATCGCATTCAAGTATCGAAGATCGGCTTCAAGACCCTTATCAAACCTGAGATCGTTCTAGCTGTGCAGGCCGCGTTGACGATCAACTTCACTCTGCCAGTGGGTGCTCTATCGGAAATTGTAACGGTAGAGGGTGGCGTTCCTCTGGTGAATGCCGAGTCAGTGGCGGTTAGCACAGCGGTGGATCGCAAATACGTGGAAAACATGCCTCTGAACGGACGCAGTTTTCAAGACCTCATTTTGTTGACGCCCGGGGTGGTTACTAATAGTCCGCAAAACACCGGAAATCTTGGCGTCAGCGGTGAGTTCAGCGTAAATGGGCAGCGTACCGAATCAAACTACTACACCGTTGATGGTGTCAGTGGCAACGTTGGGACGTCCTCCGGTCAAACATTCGTGCCCTCACTTGGCGGCGCTCTTCCTGTGTCTACGGCGCTTGGAACAACGCAAGGTCTGGTTTCGGTAGATGCTCTCCAGGAGTTCCGGGTTCAGACCTCGACCTATTCGGCTGAATACGGGCGCACGCCCGGCGGGGAGTTCTCTTTCGTGACTCGCTCGGGTACAAATCAGTGGCATGGTGCAGCCTTCGAGTATTTGCGAAACGACGCTTTTGACGCGAACGACTGGTTCAATGATTTCCTTGGAGCACGAAAAACCGCCCTCCGTCAAAATGATTTTGGAGGAACCTTGGGCGGTCCGGTCAGGATACCTCGCGTTTATGCCGGAAAGGACAAGACGTTTTTCTTCTTTTCTTATGAGGGGCTCCGGCTTCTGCAGCCGCAGGCGGCTACCGTAAACTACGTTCCCGACGCCAATTTGCGCGCAAGTGTACCTGCTCCTCTCCAGCAGGTTTTGAATGCCTTCCCACTTCCCAACTGTACGAATGCGACCCCGAATTGCGCCAATCCTGGAGATGGGCTGGCGGGGTTTATCGGAACCTGGTCGAATCCAAGCCAGATCGACGCCAAAAGTGTGCGCCTGGACCATGTTGTTAACGATAAGCTGAGACTCTTCTTCCGATTCGCCGACACGCCATCAAGCACAGCTTCAAGGCCGGCCGGATCCTTTGCAAGTCCTGCCGAGATATTCCTGTCGAGATATGCAGTGCGAACCTACACAGTCGGCGCGACCAGTTTATTCTCAAGTCGGGTTAGCAATGAATTGAGGGTCGGCTATGCTTCTAACGAGTCCAGCCGTACGTGGCGAATCGACGGATTTGGAGGCGGTCGGTCGGTGGACCTGGCGCAACTTCAGGGCGTAGACAGCGGATCAAATCCGGCCTATTCAGTTTCGGTGACGCTCGCGTTTCCCGGCTTTTCTCCCTCCATTGGGCAATACTACCAATCAGGGGTCCAGCGCCAATGGAATTTCGTGGACTCTGCAACGGTTTCGGTGGGCCGGCACCAACTCAAGTTCGGAGCCGATTACCGTAGGTCCGCACCAGTTGCGAGACCCTTCACGCCGAATGTTCTCTACTACTACTTCAACTCAGATTCGGTCAAGGCAAACGATGCTTTTGCCGTTTCGCTGGCCTCTGCGGCTGCATATCCGCTGTATGAGAACTTTTCGGCCTTCGCGCAGGACGAGTTACGCGCGAGTTCACGCCTCACACTCTCGATCGGACTTCGCTGGGAAGTCAATCCAGCGCCCACGTCTTCCCGAGGGAAAAGCAATCTTCCGTACACAGTGCAGGGCGATAATCTGAGTGCCCTGACGCTTGCACCACAGGGCACGCCCCTTTGGGATACCACGTGGTATAACTTTGCGCCCCGTTTAGGCGTTGCATATGCCCTCCGCAACAGTGCTGGTTTTGAAACTGTCATACGGGCAGGAAGTGGTGTGTTCTTTGATACTGGACAGCAGGATGGATCAGAAGGTTATAGTGGGATTGGCTTTTCTGCATTGACGCTCGTTCCAAGCGGGACTTTCCCGTTACCCTTTGCTCAGGTGAATCCTCCGATTGTTAATCCTCCTTCTGCGCCGTACACGGGTAGTCCGGTTTACGCCTTCCCCCGTCACCTCCAACTTCCCTACACGGTCGAGTGGAACACGACCATCGAACAGGCTCTGGGCCGGTCCCAAGTATTCAGAGCGTCATATGTGGGGGCCCACGGGCAAAGACTGCTTGAGGCGGACGAACTCAACATAAACTCGCTGAACCCGAACTTCAGGACAGTGCTCTTTTACAGGAACGGACTGACATCCGACTACGATGCCTTGCAGCTGCAGTTTCAACGGCGCCTGGCCGGAGGTTTACAGGCGCTGGCCTCATACACCTGGGGCCACTCGATTGACTATGGTTCCTTCGACTCCTCGCTGCCATATGAGCGCGGCAACTCGGATGCCGATGTCCGGCACAGTGTATCCGGAGCTCTGTCATTTGATTTACCTAACGCGTTCAAGAACACGTACATCCGCCGTGCCCTGCATGGGTGGGGGATTGACAGCCGTTTCGCAGCACGCACGGGCTTTCCCGTAACTCTGAACGGAGGAAGCCCGATCCTAGATCCGGCTACGGCCCACTACTTTTATGCTGGATTGGATCACGTCCCCGACGCGCCACTCTACCTGTACGGCGCAGCTTACCCGGGGGGGAGAGAGATCAATCCCGGTGCTTTCGCCCCACCCGTATCAGGCCAAGGAAACGCACCTCGGAACTTTGTACATGGGTTCGGAGCCTGGCAGCTGGACTTGGCAACGCGGCGGGATTTCATGCTCACAGATAGGTTCCGGCTCCAATTCCGAGCCGAGGCGTTCAATGTCTTCAATCATCCTAATTTTGGCACAATTAACTCCACCTATTGCCCTTCCCAACCTGGCTGCACCTTCGGTCGAGCGACACAAACCCTCGCTCAGAGCCTGGGCGTTTTGAGTCCTCTTTATCAAATGGGCGGCGCTCGTTCGCTGCAGTTCTCCCTGAGGCTCTCTTTCTAGGAACCCATTTACACCGGCAAATCTCTAGTTGAGCAGGTCTGCGAGATAGCAGTGGAATCTCGTACTGCCACGGTACTGGCTGTTGCCAGGGATTACAAACGGGCAAGCATCGGGCGCGCAGATGATGGACGAAAAAGGCGCAGTGACTGAAAAACGGCAGTGTTTGAGGGCGCTGGCTCTTCTTATAGCCCCAATACTATTCAGTGAGTGCCTCAGTCACGGGCAACAGAGCGGCCCCATACAGACGCGCCCGATCACCGTCGCCGACGCCATCGGGATGACACGTTTGGCCGACACGGACTATTTTGCAGGAGGTCCTGGCCGAGGGCAGGTCGCACACTTCTCTCCGGACCGGAAGCGGTTTATTGTTGTCCTGCAAAAGGGTAACTTGTCACGGAATGTGAATGAATTCACGATGCTCTTATTCGATACGACTACTCTGCCACATGTGGCGATGCCCGTTTCCCTGGTGACAATGGCGTCTTCTTCAAACCGGGACGCCATTAAGGACGTGAAGTGGCTATCCGACAGCCGAACTGTTGCATTCATTGGGGAGCAACCCGGCGGATTCCCTCAGGTGTATACCGTTGACACCAAACGAAGGCGGCTCCGTAGGATTACCAATCACCCGACGGTGATCAGCGACTATGACATTCGCAGTGATGGCCGCGAACTGGTGTTCGTTGCCGACTCACCCTTGGAGACTGCCGGCTCGGAAGACTCACCGCGGGATGGAATTGTGATCACCCACCAGAGCCTTTTTGAGCTTCTCAGAGGTTGCAGCTCTGATTCACCGTGGAAACCTGCCACGCTATTTCTCCAGAGATTTCGCGGGACTCCCGTGGAGATTACAATGCCCCCCGGAAAGGTGCTCATTCGGGACAGTTCTGAATTGGCACTCTCACCAGACGGCCGCTACGCCTTGATGACGGCGTGGATCGAGGATGTTCCCAGCGAGTGGACCCGGTACGAGGATAGATTCGTGCACCAGGTCGTCACTTCCAAGCCGCGACGCGGCCAACCATCGCATTTGAAAGAATATCTTCTATTGGACACGCGGAGCGGAGAGGTCTCGCTATTATTGAATGCGCCCATGTTAGGTCCTATTCCGGCGACATGGGCGCCGGATAGTAGGTCAATTCTTCTCCGGGGAGCGTGGCTGCCTTTGGAGACACGTGGCCTCGGAGCGCCGCAACCCGAACATCAGACCTACGATGTTGAGATCGTGCTTCCGAGCAAGAGTCTGCGGGTAATTCGGGCTGACCATCTACCGGAGGGAACCCAAGATGCGGTCCCGATAGCCGTCCAGCTCAAAGAGGATGTGAACACGCCGCCGAGGTTATATGTGTCGAGCCTTCCGATTCATCGGGACACACTCCTGCTGGATCTCAATCCTCAGTTCAGTTCCCTCAGATTCGGTATCGTAAATCCTATCGAATGGGAAGCGACCGATGGGCACACCGTGTTAGGGGGGCTATACCTTCCACCGGACTTCCAGCCCGGAAGGCGGTACCCGCTGGTAATTCAAACTCACGGATTTCGCCCGGATCAGTTTTCCATGGACGGTCGGTCGGAATGGAGCAGCGGTTTTGCGGCTCGCCCACTGGCTGCCAAAGGCATTGTTGTTCTCCAGGTGGGGGGAGCAAAAAACCGGGATGATTTCAAGTACGCGGATGCTGTTTCTGAAGGGCCTCGGGAAATGTCTGCCTACGAGGGCGCAATTGACCACCTGGACAGCCTGGGTCTCATCGATAGAGATCGAATTGGAATCGTGGGTTTCAGTCGAACGGTTTTTGAGGTGGCCTACACGCTGACTCACTCCAAGTATCGCTTTGCTGCAGCATGCCTCGTGGACGGTATTGACGGTGGATACTTCCAGGAGATCGCATTTGGCCCTGGCGATGGGGTGTTTCTGAACGGAGCTGAGCCTGCTGGTCACGGGCTTGAGGAATGGCTCAAGAATTCCCCCGGTTTCAACTTGGACAAGGTGCACGCTCCAATTCGACTCGTGGCGTTGGGGCCGAGCGGAGTACTCGAGGTCTGGGAATGGTTTGCGGTCCTCTCTCGGCTCTCCCGTGCAGTTGAGCTTATGTATCTGCCGCAGGCGGCCCATTTGATCGTGAAACCACGGGAGCGCATGGCGGCGCAGCAGGCCCTGCTGGATTGGTTTTGCTTCTGGCTTGAAGGGCGAAGCGACAATGCTGGCGCCAAGGAACAATACCAGCGCTGGCTACTACTGAGACAAGGTCAGTCACCGTAACTTTCCATGCGCAAGCCGAAGCTGCGGAAAAACCTGCCGGGCATCCGATGTTTTGTGGATGCCCAGCAGGTGGATTACTCGTCCGCTTCGTACGCATTCGCGGTAGCGAGCTGCATCGAGCCGTTGTTGTCGCTGGCGGTGTTGCCCTTGTCTTTGTGCATGATCGCGTTGAGTGCGCGATCCAAGCAGAATATTTCCGGTTTCTGGTACAACATGGTTTTCGTTCTCCTTTTGCTGAATTGACTTACACTCAACCTGTTTGGGTTGAATTCTTCGCGCGCAGTCCGCGCGGGGTCTCCCATTCCAAGCCGTAACGTTTTGCTTGCCGGTGCCCCACAGCAGCGTGACTGTGCTGAAGGTGGTCAAGAAGACCTCCCTCGTTTAAATTCCGCAGCCAGGACTCCATGGTCAGGGTGCGCATCAACAACACCGTTGGAGCGTCGAGTCCGCGCCTCAGCTCTTCGATCGACCTCGCCAAGGCTCTCGCGTCCACGATCTCCATCGAATCGCTGAGCAGATCGGGATTTCTATCCCTTAGACTCGCCCACAGTGCCAGTACGGCAGCCCGGGGCCGTCGGTCAGCAAATGCCTTCCTCTTCCGGTTGAGCACGCCTACCGGTACCAAGCCCGCAAGAGCCCGGCGTGCCAGCGAACGACGCTGTCCGGGGCGGACCAGTTGTTCCGGGGGAATTGCATAGAGAAATGTCATAAGGTCACGATCGAGATAGGGATAGCGTCTTTCGTAGGGCGGTTGTGAGGACAGAGGAGACCACGCCAGTTGTCTCTGCAACTGGTTCAGGGTTGCGAGGTTCTCTTGAAAGCTCGGCAAAGGACCAAACATTTTGAGCCGGACAGCGTTACCCTCCCACACTACTCGACTGCGCCTAACAAAAGTCGGACTGAGCCACGGTGCTGGTCGCTTGAACTTCGGCAGACGGGTGGTCGCGGCAGGGCAAAATGCCTTCACCGTGTTTAGAAGCAGATGGAACCAGGGTTCCTCGTTGCTCAGCGCCCAAGCACAGAGTGAGCTGGCCAGCTTGCCCAACCGTCCTCGTGCCAGGAGATCCGCGAGTTCTGGTATGGGTGTTGGAACGCCGCCACAGACTTCGTCACCGCCGATTCCGGAGAGGAGGACCCGAATATTTTCTGACGCAACGTGGGGTGCGAATTGCTCGGGAGCCATCCCGGCGTTTTCTGCAGCGCCTGGGATGGGGGCAAAACTGTGATTACCCGAGTCAAACGTTAGAGCTCTGAGACCACTTGCGTCAATGTGGCACCCGCTCCGGCCACGCTGTTTCTCCACCAGAGTGAAGTAAGGGGATTCGTCCCAGTTGGGCTCAGAGTTGTCGTAGTAGGAAACCGTCTCGAGTATGGACGCCTCGGTGTGCTTTCGTGCGAGGATGGCGTCCGCCACGCACACAATGGAGGACGAGTCCATGCCCCCGCTCAACTCCGCGAGAACTGGTGTATCCGAACGTAAGCGCCGCCGCACGGCGTCCGCGAATACTGTTCGAAAATGCTCCTCGTATTCTGGGTCGCTACGGTAACGAATCTCCTCAGAGGGATTGAAGTCCCAATATTTGGAGATCTGTCGACGTCCCTTTCTCAAGTGGACCATGGAAGAGGGCGGAACGGAATGAATCCCAACGTAAGGAGTCAGATGTGGCGCGGGGAAAAGTGCTAACCAGCCGGCTATGTACTCTTCGTCAAGTGTAAGGGGATGTCTGGCGCATAGGATGAGCGGGTTGAGGACTGTGCTCCACGCGACCTGGTTGTCCTCGACTGAATAGTAGAGATGGCGAGTCCCCACGAAGTCCTTGGCCAGGACCAGCACTTGATCTTTTGGATGCCAGACAGACAAGGCCCAGTCACCAATCAGCCTGCGAAACGCGTCATTGCCCCAGTGTTCGTAGGCTGCAGCCACTATGGAAACATCGGTCGAGTTCGTCCAGACGTCAGGCTTTAGCTCTTCGAGAAGATTCTCGCGATTGTCGAGGCGACCATCCCAGGTAATCACCAATCCTGACGACGAAATGTGCGGCTGATTCTCCATCCGGGATTCTTTGGTTGTGTAAAAGGCACGGTAGATGATCCCGACATTGTTTTCGCAGAAGCATCCCTCGGCATCGGGGCCGTACTCGGCAAGTACCGGACGAACCGGCTCGAACTCGCGAGGTTCAACGGGTCGCCCATCCAGGTTCCACTTTCCAAACTGTACACTCATCTTCGCACCTGATTTCTGCTTGAGTTGCGCTTAGCACCTGTCGAGCACCGCGTACACTTCTCGTACGTAAGGCTTGTCATTTACGACCTGACCGTCCACTTCAACCCAAGCGTGGGCCTTGAAAGGCATCTGCTGAATGCCGATCAACAGCGTCGCAGGTATCCCGTTGCGCCTGAGGAAACACGCTGTCACTGCCGATCGTTGTAGACAGAGGGCCCTTTTCCAGTACCAGATGCAGGCCACATTCACCGCCGAACAGATCCGGGCGACTGAATCGGGCTGACCTCGTTTCCTGCCAACCGGACATCCGCGAACTTTGTGGTACAAGAGAGCAAAATCTTGCCGAGTCAAATAAAGATCGAAATGAATCAACCCCAGGTAGGCCCGGAGCACCAGGAGCAACATGGCAACGACTCTCCCTTCAGACCGGCAAGTCAAGCTGGTCACAAAGAAATGCGACTCGATCAGTCAGCCCCTCAATCCGCTCGGTCAGAGGAAGCACAGGTGAATGCCCTCGATGGGGGCTGTAGTCCAGGAATATGGGGTGCGGGGATACGTTAGCGGCCTGCAGCCTTGCCGTCATTTTGCGAGAATGCAGTGGGTTGCAATTCTGGTCGACATCTCCTGAGACAATCATGCTGGCCGGATAAGCCGTCCCCTCGCGAACCCGTTGATAGGGGGAATAGCTGGCAAGCACTCTGAAGTCGTCCGGATCGTCGGCAGTTCCAAACTCCTCCTTCCAGATATGTGCATTGTCAAACAGGTGGTACCGCAACATGTCAAGCATGGGAGCCATGCAGACTACAGCCCGAAACAATTCCGGGCGTTGGGTCATGGCTGCTCCCACTAGCAGTCCGGAGTTTGACCCACCGAAGATCGCGAACCTTCGTGACTCAGTTCGCCCGGTTTCCACCAACCATTCCGCAGCGTCTAAGAAGTCACAAAATGCGACCTGGCGTTTCCGCCTCCGGGCTGCGTTGTGCCATTCCACTCCGAATTCACAGCCACCACGAATATTCGGCAGAGCGAAGAGGCACCTCCGTTCCAGAAGGAATGCCACCAGGACGCTGAACTGTGGCGTCATAGGAATCCCGTAGCCGCCGTAGGAAGTCATGATCGTGGGGTGTGGACCTTTTTCGAGGACTTTGTGACATCCAACCAGAAACATCGGAACGCGCGTTCCATCCTGCGCCCTGAACCAGACTTGCGTATGGCCGTAGTTGCCGGCATCGAAGGGAACCTTTCGCTTCGCCAGCAGTCTCAGGTTATTGTTCGCCAGCGAATAGGAATAGACCTGCGTGGGTTTCGTGAAGGATTCTTGTTCGAACAGAAGCTCGTCTTCTCCTCCCACAGTTCGCCCGTTCAACCGAATTGTGTCGTCCTCCTCGATTGGCAAGTCGCCAGTGTGTTTTCCGTAAGGATCGAAGATGCGGACTTGTGTCTTGACCCCCCGCGTGTAAGATACGCAGATTCGATTTTCTGTCACGACCCAATTCCGAATCGGCACGTCGGTTGTAGGAATGACGTCGACAAATTCCGCTTCCTGGCCAGCTCGTGGACGTAACTCGACAATGCGTGAGTTGGCTGCATCACGATCTGTGTTCGCCAGTATGCGGTCGTGGTGTAACACCGGAATGAACCTATAAGCGGCATTGGCCAGTATTGATTGTGGCGGATGTCCGCCGTCCAGTGGCCAGAGCCAGAAGCTTGTGTAGGCCTTATCGAGGAACCACACTGTAAGGAAACCGAGGTTCTTCGTACCTGGAACGATCGTTAGCCTGAGGTTTTTGCTTTCGCCAGCTGAAAATACCTCGCCGTCGTCGGAAAATTGTGTGCCGAGCACATGGTGAAATGCTGCTCGGTAATCAGGTCGTCTGGCGTTCAGGGCCTCGTGCACGTAGTAAAAACTCTGGGAATCAGATGCGAAGGCAAACCCTCGCAGGTAACCACGGGGAAGGACGTCGGGGAGCGTTTTGTGATTTTCAATGTCCAATATTTCAAACGTTCCGCTACGTTCGCCCCCTTCTTTCACTTCGTACAGCAGGAGAGTGCCGTCACGTGAAACACGAACGGGTGCCACAGCTGTGTGTTTGCCTGTTCCGCGGCGGGCGGGATCTAAAAGCATCTGATCGGTGCCATCGAGGCCCTCGCGAATGAAGATGCAGGGCTGTTCCTGGCCAGGTGTGCGCTTGCGAAAAACATACTTGCTGCCAACTTTCTGAATGGAGTCGGAGGTCTCAACGTCCAAGAGCTCGCGGATCCGTTGCCGGATGCGTTCGCGGCCCGGAATTGCCTCCAAGTACGCACGCGCATACTCGGCTTGCGCCGCAAGCCACGCTCGAGTTCGAGGTGACTCTTGGTCTTCGAGCCAACGATAGGGATCCGTGATCGGCACACCATGGAGAGTCTCAGTCACTGGTTCGACGGGAGTGTAGGGCAAAGGTGCTTTTAGTCGTGGCAAATGTGCCTCCGTTGCTGCAGTCCCTGCATCTCCAAATGCATTCGGCGCGTCAAACTCCGAAGGTAAGCGGCTCGGGACCCTTCCGGAATTGTCGAATTTCGCCAAGCTGCCGTTCCCGCTGCGTACGCGAACACAGCTACAAGGGCTGCAAGGTCCAGCGCTGTGGAGATGGTCTCGGGAGAGAGAAACCGGCGCCACTTCGCGTAGTATGCCTTGACAACGTCGGCGCCCGAACTACTGCGTTCGTGTCTCAGCCGCGTCAGGTGTTCACGGAGGTACTGTAGAGTGAAAAAGGGAGGTCCCACGTACGCCTCAGCCCAGTCCAGAAAGACGCACTGGTCTGGGGAACATAAGATGTTTCCCGGATTGAAATCCAGGTGGCCTAATGAGTCTGGGATATGCAATTGTGCCCATGACGACAAAGCATCCTTGATCTGTTTTCCGAGCGTCTGAAGTTCTCTCTTGTTTACGACTGGTGGTGGAGTCTTCCACTGTTGCTCCATGAGCTGCGACATCACTTCCATGAATGGATCCACGAATGCCAGAAGCGACGGGACTCGAACATCTCTGGATCCAGCGTCAAGGAGTTGGTCAGTCTTTCCCACCGAGGCGATTTGAAGCTCTGCGAGGGTGTCCGCAGCTCGCTCCCATGCGTGAGCATCGGGAACCTCATCCAATCTGGAACCGGGAAACTCAGTCGTCAGCCATCCATGCCAGGTGGGATGAGTCGCGATCACCTTGGGTACGAAGCCGTGAAAGAGTCTCGATAGGGTGAGGGAAATTGGAAACTCACGCAGGTTGGGTTCACCGACAGCCTTAAACCACAAGGCTTGACCGTCTGTTTCCAGCCGGAGTAACGCAAACGTAGGGCTGGCGTTGAGCTGCCGGAATTCTCCACTCAAACGAAGTCCGTACGGCTCAATAGCACGCTGTACCCAGGAGGACAACTCTTCGATCCACCCCGGTCTACCAAATGGACCCATCGCCTCCCCGCTTTGAAATTCGGCTGTCTGACGCGACATATTGGTGATTGCAACGAGATCCTCCTCATCGGCAAGGGATTGACTTGAGATCGAATCTAGTGGCAGCCAACGCATTTCATCAGGCGCTCCAATCGCGGCTTCTCTTGTCTCCATCACTTGGTAGAGAGGCTGGTCGCCGCCTGTCGTGGTAGCTGACAGCTCAGGCGTGAAAAGACAGAGTGCAGAGAGTCCATACCGCTTTCTGACCGCAGCAATCACGTTTTCTGCCACCCGTTCCCACCTGGGGATTTCGACGCAAGGAAGTGTGAAGGGTGGCCGTTTGCTGGCAACGAGGAGTTCCGATCCGCTCTTTCGGAGCAAGAGAACGCGGTACAGATCGTGCGGCGCCGGCCGGACGACAACTGGACGAGCATCTTGTTCCACGGCCGTACTCATGAGGCCTTCTCTCCCTGCTGGGTCCGAACAAGCTTGTGTTCTTCAAGCGATTTGAGGAACTCACGCACGTCGGATCTCGCTGTTTCCTCGCTTATGCCGTACTGCCGCGAGATTTCCTTAGCGATCTCCATCTCCGCAGATCCCTTCCCGAGCGATTCCAGAATCAGAGCTCCAACGGGATTCAACCTGAACATCTGGCCGTGGTCTATATCGAGGACAATTCCGCCATCCTCATTCCTGGTGCTGCGAACTCCGGCTGAAACTTCGTACAAGGCGTGGGTCCTTTCGTTGGGAGCGTGTTGGGGAATGTGACATGAGACGCACGTATGAGGCGAGACATTGCACGAAGTGTTCGCAAGACAGCTGGGATCGCTGGGGCACTTCACGTCTTCAACGGGATAGGAGGTTGTCGCGTATCCTGCTCAGGTAAGTGTCTGTCCGGCTTTCCGTCCTATTTTGATTGCGGCAGGAGTGGAGGGCAGCTCTGAAAAGGCCGGTCATCGGCCGTTGAATTTCGTCCCTGGCCACCATTATTCATGATGATAGAGATCTTTGTTCAACCGCTTGTTGAATGCGGGCTAGCATCTAAACCTGGGTTGGAAAGCCACGTCGCTCTTGAATTGGTCATGAGTGATCTTGCGTAAAATCAACGAGTTCGCTCCAATAGCTTTATCGCATAGCGCAGCCTTGAAACTGTTTCTACACTCTCCGTTTTGAAGATTGCCCCGTGGTTATACTTCCAACAATGAGGGCGAAGTGAATTTAGATGCCTCGAAGGAACCTAGCAGGGACAGGCTGCGCCGGCCGGCGGGGCCGTGTCTTTCCGCGGATGCCAAGGATGTGCGTCAACGACAAACCGACGTGTGGTTTGAATTGCTTTCTCCCCAACCAGAGTTGGAGAACTTGAACCTCCACTCTCCCGGAGCAGTTCATGATTTTGAAGGTCATCACCATCATCGCTGTCTTGATGCGATGGTTCTCATCTTCGCCGCTACCAAGCCGAAAACTTTCCGTCTCCAGCGGTGCATAAGTATTGCTGCTCCGCGCGAAAGGGTCTTCACGCGTATAGCAGTTGGGGTTACGGAATGGAGGTGGACATTCAGCACAACGACATCTTCCGTCACGGCCCACTCTGGTAGTAGGTAAACAAATTAGTCCCAAAGCAGCCTGCCGAGCGACGCGGTAGCACGAGGTATCCTTCCGTCGGTATAGACATGCGCTGCGCCTAGGCAGCTGACCTACCTTGGCCGTATGCCTCCTTCAATTTGGCAATATCAAATTTTTTCATTTTGAGAAACGCTTCGGTCACTCGTGCCAATTTTGTTTCATTCTTGTCCTTGAGCATCTCGTCCATAACCGTGGGAACAATCTGCCAAGAAAGGCCGAACTTGTCTTTCAGCCAGCCGCACTGTTCTGCCTTCCGGTCTGCCGAGAGCTTCGCCCAGAAGTAATCTATTTGTTCCTGGGTATCGCAGCGCACCATAAACGAAATCGCCTCGTTGAAGGTGAAGTTGTGTGCGCGAGCGCTGTCCATGACTGCAAAGCTCTCGCCGTCAAGCGCAACGCCTGCATGCTTTATGGTTCCTTCTTTGTCGGGCTCTTCATTTGCGCCATAGCGAAGAATGTGGCCAACCTTTGCATTGTGGAATACCGATGCGTAGAAATTGATCGCCTCCTCTGCTTTCCCACACTGCTGGCCGACAAACATGAGCGTCGGGGTGATCCTCTGGTTGATTTCACGGTCGCCCATGAACATCACCTGCCACGAAAGGCCGTATCGGTCCTGTGTCCATCCATATCTCTCACTGAACGGATATTCGCCGAGCTCCATGAGCGCCGAACCCCCTTTTGAGAGTTCATTCCACAATGCATCGACTTCATCTTTCGCGTCGCAGGCAACCAGAAACGATACAGCCGGAGTGAACTTGAAGAGTGGCCCTGCGCTGATGAGCGTGAACTGCTGCCCCAGGAGCTCAATGGTAAGAATGTCTACCGTGCCCGAAGGAGTGTTGTGAAGCGTTGCCGTATTCTTGATCTCTGAATCCTTGAAAATGGATGTGTAGAGCTTGGCTGCCTCTTTGGCTTCTTTGTCAAACCACAAGTGCGGCGTGATTGTTTGCATGGGGATTGTGTGCTCCTTTTTGTGTATCAGTTGAAAAGGTCCCATTGTCGCTGGTGAATACCATAGCAAATACGTTTGCTAAGCGCTCTGTGGAGGAGTGCGTTCGTTGATGATCATCCAGGAAGTTCCGAACCTGTCGCGCAGCATAGCGAACCGATGAGCGAAGAATGTTTCCTGCATGGGCATAAAGATCTCACCGGCATCGGAAAGCAGAGCGAAAATACGCTGGGCTTCGTCGATGCTCTTCACCGAAAGCGAAAGATAGACGCTGCGCATCGGCTGGAAACGCTCTGACGGTACGTCACTTCCCATCAAGTCGGTCTCCCCGATGTTCATACGGGCATACAGGATAGCGTTTTTCTGATCGGGTGGTACGTCTTTCGTACTCGGCTGCTGGCCATGGGTCATCATCATCGTGACCTTTCCGCCGAGATGCTTTTCGTAGAAACGAAACGCTTGTTCGCAGTTACCGCCATAGTTGAGGTAGGTGTGTAATTTCATCGTGGTGGTATCTCTTTCCGGTTCCGGTCGAACATCGAAATCAGGACGCGCGATCGCGCGTCCTCACCATCTGCACTAATCAGGCGCAACAATCATGGAACCTGGGCCTCTTCTCGTATTCGTCGTGACGGCGAACAAAATCCATCGTGGTCTTTTCGTTCCGACCTTTCGGCGCGCGATCAAGAATCATGAGCGTGCCGATCAACTCCTCTCCACCGCGGGCATAGCTCGAATACGTGTGAAAGAGTTCCCCTGTGTCGTCTTTATAGAACGAGCTAAGGCCCGGCAATTCCGTGCCCTCCGATCCCGCAGGTACAGGCGTTTCGGTGAAGTTGTAGAGGACCTTGCCTTTCTTCAGATCCTGATCGGTGAAGGAAACGTGGTAGTCGTAGTTGAAGTCGGTTCCGAAGGCGGATACCCAGGGGAATCTCCACCCCATGCGCTTTTTATACGCCTCGATTTCGGTCAGGGGCGCACGTGATACGGCGGTAAGCGTGACGTCGTGGTGTTCGAGATGGGGCAGGGCACCATCGATGTGATCGGAGAGAAAAGAGCAACCGGGGCATCCTGCGCCCCAGCCTGGGCCAAGCATGAAGTGATAAACAATAAGCTGGCTTCGGCCGTCGAACAACTCTGATAAATTCTTCTTGCCCTTGGGAGTGTCAAAGACATAATTCTTCTCAACTTTCACCCAAGGCAAAGCCAAACGTTCTGCGTTGATCTTGTCACGCAGATGGGTAAATTCTTTTTCTTTCAGCAGCAGCGCTTTGCGCGCAGCGAGCGATTCCTCCTGGGGCACAATCGGATGATGCTGCATTTTATCCTCCAAGGGCGTACAATACGTTGATATCAACATTATCGATTTATGTCAAATCGCGCAAAAGTTCCTCATGAGACGACGCTTTTCATTCGCGACTGTTGTCTCTGCCTTCATGTGCAGCGCGCGGCACGAGCCCTGGCTCGACGCTTTGACGAAGCGCTGCGATCACTTGACCTCACGAACGGACAATTCTCGTTGCTGATGTCGTTGAACCGGCCGGAGTCACCGGCGATGGCAGCCGTGGCATCCTTGCTCGCCATGGACCGCACCACGTTGACTGCTGCATTGAAGCCACTAGAGCGCCGTGGATTCGTGACGGTAACCACCGACCCGGCAGATCGGCGTAGCCGGTTGATCGCTCTGACGCCCAAGGGAATGACATTGTTGACGCGCGCAGTTCCTATTTGGGAGAGTGCCCACCAGGAGGTGGAGGCCCTCCTTCCGGATGGAGACCCGCACCGCCTTCGGAGCAACTTGCGCGCTCTCTCCCGAGGTGGCTAAATCACGGCGCTCTCCCTTGATCAACTTGGGGTTGATCTTTCACGAATATTTCCAATGCGAATCGAAGCATCGTTGAGCACGGAAGAACGAAGCGACACAACGATCCGGAGGACAGAATGCCGAAAAACGAAACGATACGCCAATCGTAAAGCTCGAAACGCCACGACTCGAGAATGGCAGCCATTTCTAATTGCGGGATTGGCTGGTCGATACACCGCTAGCACCCTCGATGACATCCACGTAGTCGAGAGGTAGCATAGTGGAGATCTGATCGCTAAGTAACTCCTATGAGTGTCACCCAGAACGAAAAGGCAGCTCGTTTCCGCGCACTTCACGACGGCCCTGGCGCCTTCGTAATTCCGAATCCATGGGATGTCGGCTCCGCCCGCATTCTCGCCGGCCTTGGCTTCCAGGCATTGGCCACATCGAGCGCTGCCTCCTCCTCTGCCCTTGGTCGAAGAGATGGCGGGCTAACGCGAGATGAGGCACTGGCGCACGCACGCGTGATGGTCGATGCGACGGATTTGCCCGTCTCTGCGGATTTGGAAAAGGGGTTTGGCGACGCGCCGAGAGTTGTGGCGGAAACGATCCGGCTTGCAGCCGAGGTGGGACTTGTTGGATGCACGATCGAGGATGCGACTGGCAACCAAGACAGTCCCCTTTACGATTTGCGCTTGGCTGTCGAACGGATTGCTGCTGCCGCGCAGACGGCACATGCACTCCAGTTTCCCTTTATCCTGACCGCGCGAGCCCACAGTTTCCTCTACTCCGCCCCGAGCTTGGACGACACCATCCGCCGGCTTCAGGCCTTCGAAGAAGCTGGAGCCGATGTTCTCTTCGCCCCCGGCCTGCCTGACCTTGCCGCAGTGGGCGCAGTCTGTGCGGCGGTGTCGAAGCCGGTGAATTTCATGGTGGGAATCAAAGGAAAATCATTTTCCGTGAGTGAACTTGCTGCGGCCGGAGTCAGGCGTATTAGCCTTGCGACTTCACTCTATCGCGCAGCAATGACCAGTTTGGTCGACGCTGCATGCGAGGTGAAAGACACAGGTCAGTTCGGGTTCCTCGATCGGTGCGTTGCAACGCCGGAGCTCAACAAACTCATGCGGATTTGAACCGCGCTGTGGACCAGAAGTGCTTCCGTTTGCCTTCGTCCGGAGGGGTCGGCTACACGGAAGCGATCAGACCCGGCTTCCTGGCCCGTATTCGTCAGCTCACAGTTGAACCCACGATTTCTACCAACGATTCGCTATGTCTCTCACGACTTCTCGAGTACTTAGCCGGCCACCTGAAGTCACGTAAGTTGTTTAAACTACAATATAAGCCACCGAACATAATTGCGCGTGGCCGGCGGAACCTTGTCAGTCGACGTGGAATCAATGACAGTACGTTCCCGAAGCAGCTCTGATTCTCCCTGCGCCGAGATCGAGCGTCCTGTTTGTCCCACGCTCGATTTCACAACACTAATCAGTGGGGAGATTCCCCGGCTCTGCCGGAGGATAGTTATTCGTGGTCGTGGTTACGGTCGTTGTGGTCACCGTGCCCCCGCCCCCGATCATGGTCTCGCCAATGGCCGTTGTCGTGGTCCTCTCGGTCCCAATGTCCTTCGTGCGCCTGCCAGCCTTCGCGATAGTGGTCGTAGTGCGGATGCGTCCAGCGTGCGCCCTCAAACGGAGGACGCTCCCAATGTCCCCGGATCCACTTGTAACGGTGACCCACCGGCGTCCAATATCCTTCTATCCAAACGAAGCCCGCGCTCGGAGGCGGCCCGGGCTCTTCGTAGACGATCGCCGGCGGCGGGGTCCCGATGTACACCGAAATCTGCGCTGAACTCGGCGAGGCTATTGCGGCTGCGAGTAATGCGCCAGACATCCAATTCAATCTCATCCTGTGCCTCTTCCTCAGAAATTCAAATCTAACCATGACGACGAGAGTCTCGCTTGCCTCGGTTCACAGGCAGGCCGTTTCAGTGATGAATCATATGGCAAGGGCAATTTTCGAATCCTGCCAAACGGGGCTGCCTCGGTGTTGATCCCTTTCCTTTTTTGGGAAAGACTCGAATGCTTAGGTTCAAATTCTTCAACTTCCGAGTGCCTTAGGAGGCGGAAAAGACGTCTCACCCAACAAGTCCGTTCTGAGATTTTGAGGCTGGCGGAATTGTACATCGAGAAGGCGCCCGGCTTCTCTCGCATACCCTCAGCTCTAGGTATTTCGAGGAATGTACCCTGGGACTTCCGGGTTGGACCCACGAAAAGGGGCGAAAACCATGCCTTGCTCGGTTGCTCCGAAGTGCGCAGTCGGCACACTGCGGAAGCCAAATCACCTCCTCCAGCTTGAGTTGACATTGAAGCGGCCTTATTCTCGATGCTGGTCGGGTTTCCTGCTCGCCGCTGAGTCGGTCTTGGGTGGCTTCAAATCTCTATCCAGAGCAATGCTTGATGACGCGCAGAAACTCATGCTGGCTTATCAAGCTCTTACTTCCAAGCAGCTGCGCCAGAGCTTTTGGCGGCTTTCTTCCCACGGAGGCGGGTCGGCAGAGTGACTGAAGGTGGTTTGGGCTTTATTTGTGCAGAGAAACTTAGCAACCGCTCTTGCAGGTATCGTTTGCCGGTCGAAGCTGAAAGCGGCGGGCGCTCTCCAAGGCGAGCCTCAGGGACCAGTAGATTCGTTGCGCCCGCGGCGGGCAGAATCCGCGCAATCTCATAGTGCAATATGCTGTCGGTTGAACCGCCAAAAGCCAAAGCCGATTACGCGAAACTGCAATAGTGAAGGTACCCTCTACCTGCCCACCACGAGAACCTCAAACTGCCCACGTTCCGCCGTCGACAGAAAAAGCTGATGCGTCTTCGGATCAAGCGCCATCGTCTTCGCGCGTGGCACTGTCTTCACCGTCTGGACCACCGAATACTTGTCAGGACTCTCCTGGTGAATCACCGTGACTGAGCCCTCTCCATTGGAGTTGAAGATGAGCCGAGTCTCCCGATCGAACGCCGTTGCATCCACGTGGTCGCCGATCGGCAATGTCGTGATCACTTGCCCTGTGTCTGCATTCACCACCGCCATCACCCGGCTTCGGCAGCCGATGAACAACCGGCGGTTCTCCCGATCCATAGCCACGCTCGAGGGCGATTCGCAAGGGGCCGTCTTCCATCGCTGCTCCACCGTCATCTTGTGGGCGTCGATCTTCAGAATCAGGTTTTCGTCCTCAAGATTGTCGTAGACGTAGCCTTTCCCATCCGCAACCGCAAACTCCGGCCCGCCTCCCAAGTCAATCGTGCCCACGACTTTTCCCACCGCCGCGTCGATCACCGTAACGTTGTGGCTGCCTCCGTTGAAGGCAAACACCCGGGTGGTCGCCGGATCATAGATGATGGCGTCGGGTTTTTTCCCGGTCGGAACCTCCCCGATCGTCTTTAGTGTGTTCAAATCGAAAATAGTCACGGTCGCCGCCTGCCCATTGCTGACGAATCCCGCCCCAGTTCCGGAGCGACCGCGATCCCGTGTGCCCCAGATGTATTCGCGATCTTCCCAGCGATCGAACCCGAGTCGACGTCCAGCACCTCCACCTGCGTTCCGTGCGAGACGTACAAACGTCGTGCGCCTTCATCGACGGTCAGGTAATCCCAGCCACCCTGCCCGGGGATGGGAATCTTCTTCGTGATCTGGTAGCTGTCCGCGGCCCGGACCGTCGCCGTCGTGCAGAATACGCATAGCAGGAAAGCAGCAAAAGGTTTCAAGGATTCCTCCAAGGAGCACTCTCGGTTTTTGGATGGAACAGCACATTTACGGCTTGTCGAAAATGGTTCGGTTTCCTATCAGGGCTTCGCTTCGTTATAGTTAGCGATGTCACAAAAGCTCGCACCAAAGACAATCCCTATAGGCGCCGAGGATCGGGGAATGCACTTCTTCTCCGGGCGTCCCAAGCGGCACGCCCCGGACATTTTTCAAATTCAGGTTCGGGGAGGGCGCTTTCCCGAATGGCACGTCCCGCTCCCCGTGTCCGTAAAAGTCTTCCCCGCCTCCGGAACAAACTCCCAGTCATAGCCGCCGGCATGCAGCGTCAATTTCAAAACGCCGAACGTGTCCCCATTGCGCGCCTCGCTGTTGGCCCTGGTCTCCCCCAGCCTCCGATGGGAGTTCTTGCCACCCGACCCCACCACAAACTCGCGGATCCCCCGCTTCGGGTCGGCATGCCCCTCCGGATCTTGTGGCGCGAACCGCTCGTAGTTGTGATCATGCCCGTTGATGATAATCTCCGCGCCCGCGTCATACAGCGCATCCCAAAGAGGCTTCATCTCCGGATCATTCCCGTGCTTGCCCCCGGAACTGAACAAGGGCTTGTGAAAATAAGCCAGCGTGCATGGCTCTGCCTGCTGCGCAAGATCTTGTCGCAGCCATTGTCCTTGGGGTGACACCGCGTCACATCCGCCCACCTCCACACACTCACTATTCAGAACGACGATGTGCCAAGCGCCCAGCTCATAGCTGTAATAACCTCTACTCGGATCACCAGCCGCTGCGCCGAAATAGTGGGCATACCCAGAAGCTCTGCCCTTGTGGTACTCGTGATTGCCCGGCGCAGGACGAGTCCGGTCTTTGAATCGTCCCCAGGTTGGCGCGTAGCATTTCGCAAACTGCTCATCGGATCCGTCCGGATAGGCAAGGTCCCCAGCTGCGAACACCGTGCCAGGAATTTTCTCGATCAACTTCGCGGTCGCCTCAGCTCCAGCCAGGTCATCGCAACTGGCAATGTCGCCCGCGCCCACGAGCACTGGGTCCGCAGTGTCGTGGTCTGCGGGTGCGCTGCCGGCCGGTTGGTTCGCGCTGTCCGAACCATCGGCGCCAGAAGCGGCTGCGATCAGGCAGAAGGGCAGCAGAAGCAGCCATAAGACCCGCTTCCTCATGCAACAACCCTCGAACTTGGACCAGGACCGTTTATCCGTTTCATAATCGTGTTGAAGGGGCGCGGTTCGACCATGTCGATTGGCCTCTCTTGAGTGGCTCGCCTTCATTCCCTGAGTGAAAAATCGGGCCGCTTACCTCGGTTCGTTCGACAAGGTATACCGCAACCCAAAAGAGTAGCTCGGCTTATAGTATTCGCGCTGGATCGGATAGATCGGGCTGCCCTGGTAAAACCCGAACACTTCATTAGTCAGGTTGAGCCCCGAGACGATCAGCTGCAGCCCACGGTGCATTCGAAAGCTCCCTTGCGCGTCCACTTGGGTGTGAGGGTAGAGGTAAACGTCTCCGTTCGGGCCTTTCTTGCCCAGGGGTGCCCCATCCTGAAAGTTGTACTGGAAAATGTTCGCGTCGTTATGCGAGATCCCAAGCCGCACCGAGAATCGGCCACGATCGTAGGTCGGGCTGATGTTCCACGTGTTCGGCGCCTGGCGCTGCAGCGGCGGATTGTCCGTCCGTAGCGGCACATCGGCGGCCCGCGAAGTCGTATAGCTGTAGTTGGCCGAAATCCCCAGGCCACCCATTGGGCCGGGAAGGAACGTCAGGTGCTGCTGGTATGCAATCTCAAAGCCCGTCAAGTGCGCGCTCGACCCATTGACCGGCTGCTCTTGCGTGAATCCCTGGAAGACGGTCGAGGGCGTGTCGACCACGTAGATCGGCTGGCTTAGATCTTTATAGAAGACGCCGGCCTGCAGCAGACCCAGCGGTTTCAGGTATTGTTCGAACAACAGGTCGAAATTGTTCGCGCGCGTCGGTTTCAGGTTGGGGTTGCCCACGCTGATTCTGTTTGCACTGTCGTCCTTCACTTCAAACGGCGGTAGATCGCTGAAGTTCGGTCTCGCGATCCCTCTTCCATACACCGCGCGGATGGCTGCGTCGTGACCCAGTCCAAAGCGAAGTTGCACGCTCGGGAGCACATCCAGGTACGAACTATTCTTCCGCTGCGGTGTGCTGAAACCGAAGGTGCCATCGCTGAGCACTTGGACGATGTTGCCCACGATGTCCTCTTGTGTTCCCTCAAACCGTAGGCCGGTCTGCAAGCGGACGCGGCCTACGTCCATCGTGTTCATCACGTATCCGGCCGAGACCCGCTCCACCAGGTCGTAGTTGTTCGGAATCGTGTTGAGTTTCGAGTCGCTGTCGTTCAGCGTAAACTCGCCCGGGTTGCTGTGGAAGGACGCTTTGACTTTGCTGAAATCGATGGTTGGGCCGAGCGTGTAGCGCTTGTCGTAGTAGTCCGGGTTCGTGAAGCTGCCCAGGAAAGGCGTCATCCGCGGGTTAGTATTCGAATCGTAGACGAAGTCGTTGGAATCCTCGAATTTGTGGGCGTTGCGCACCTTCCCGCCAAACTCGAAGGTTGCGAAGTGCCCTCCCAGCGTGTAGTTCTTGGCCACCGAAGCGCCGCCCTGCAGGTTGACCTGCGGACTATAGGCCTTACTGATCTCCAAACCGCTGAGGGCATAGAGAGAAGGCTGGTACACGGTGCTGAAGCCCCCTTGGGGAATCAGGTTCGGACGGAGCGGATGGGTGGTGTCGACGGTGAACGGGATCCCACTGGGACCGTCGAACGTGGCCGTCGAGTAGCCGTGATCCTCTGAACTTGAGCGTGACACTGAAAAATCGTAGGCCAGTAACCAGCGGGTCCAGATGTGCTTCCCCCCTGCCTGCAGGCTTCCGATCACTTCCACCGGGCGACGGATTTGAGCGTTGAATCTCACGCTGCCCGTGCCCGACGTCGCGGGGGCGCCGTCATAGGTATCTATGCCCAGGCTGTAAGCCCAGCGGTCCCCGAAGTTGTTGAAATGTGAATACAGAAGACGAACGTACAAGCCGGACGTGTCCCCCAGCTTGTAATCCAGACTGCCGGCGAAGCCGTAACGCGTGCGGTAATACCGGTACTCGCGAAGGTCGATGCCCCCATACGTCGGGTAGAAAGGCGCGTTCTGGCTCGCTTGTTGATCCCCGTCGCAGCCGGTTGTGTCGCATTGTGCCGCGTGCGGCCCCGGTTCGACGTCATCGATGCCCCGCCCGTTCCAGTCGTAGCTGCCTCCCAGCAGCACACCCAGGCGCTTGCTGGCGCCGAAGCGCTTCCCAAGCGTGCCGTCCAGTTCATATAGGGATCGGCCGCCTTGGATCGGGGTATACCCCCCGATTCCGTTCAGGTAAAGCGTAGGTCTCTCTTGCGCGGTCTTGGTCACCAGGTTGACCGATCCGCCAATGGCATCGCTATCCTGGTTGGCGGAAAGCGTTTTGTTAATTTCGACCGAATCCACCAGGTTCGCGGGAATGACATCGAGTTTGATCTGGCGCACACCTCCTTCCGGCGAAGGGACGTTGATTCCGTTCACGGTCACGTTGCTGAGACGCGGTTCCAGGCCGCGGATCTGCACGTACTTGCCCTCCCCTTCGTCACGCTCGAGCGTAACGCTCGGCAAGCGCCCCAGAGCGTCGGCGATATTCGTGTTCGGCAAGCTGGTGATGACTTCTACGGGCAACACCTGCAGGATGTTGTCGGAGGTGCGCTCTCGGTTAATCGCCTCGGCTTCCCCCGACTGCCGCCCCCCGTACACCGTAACCTCTTCTCCCCGCGAAGCCACCTTGAGAGCGACTTCCACCCGTGCCACCTGCCCGGTCGCCACCGTAACATCCGCGCGAAACGGCGAGAAACCCACGTAGGAGACGGTGACCGTGTAGCTGCCCGGCGCGAGATCCGTGAAGGTGAACTCGCCTTGGTTATTGGAGGCTGCAAACGAGCCACGCTGAAGGATTCCTACTCGCGCGCCCGGCAGAACGGCTCCCGACCCATCCACCACATGCCCGCTGATCGTGCCTTTGACGGTCTGAGCAAAACTGGGCGTGGCAACCGCCAGCGCGAGCGCCGCGACCACCTGCACCTGGAAGAATGACCTCTTGTGCTGCATAAAGCCTCCTGGGGTAGAGCAAGTCGAACACCAACACCACTCCAGCAAAGCGGGCAAGCTGGGTTGCCTGAAGTGAATTTTGATTCGCGATTCTAGAAGGGCTTTGTTACTACGAGATAAATAGAAGATTAATGTTGTGTTTCAAAAGCGGGTCTTGCGAGGCAGTGCGCGGCAGGAGCCCCCCCAACGAGATATGGTCGTCAAACAATTTTTCTTCCGGTAATGTCCATAATCATTTAGGCGCTGAGGATGCCTGGCCTTCCCGCGGCCAGACCATATCCTCTGGTGCACCACGTGCGTCCGAATTGCTCGCCGGGCGACGTAGCAGTCGAAGCTGAGGAGGCAATGCTAGGTAAAGGGCCCCTCCACAGGTAGGGTTTTGCGTTTCGGCGGGTCCTGAATCCGAGGATAGCGTCGAGCGCCTCTTGGTTCTCGATCGTGACCGTTAGAGGAAGTACACGGTTGCCGGCGGCGAGACGCAGCCGGATCGATATAGACCATTATGCCTTTCTTTGAGGAGAATTTAGCTGACATACTCATTGAGTGGATGGATTGTGCAGAATCATTCTGGGTGGCTGTCTTTGCACCTGCTTGTCCCGGATTGCGAGGTTCGCTCTCATCAACCGTGGAAAGTGGCACGACGATGCTCCGGAGCCCAACCGACGCCGTTGAACAACCGAGAATAAGCGCCCCCGTTTCTTAGAAATACTTCCGGGCTGACATCCTCGACGATGTGTCCTGCCTGCAAAACGATCACTCTCTCAACGCACAGCACCGCGGACAGCCGATGGGAAATTACGATGATGGTGCTGCCTGGCAGAGTCTTACGTAGACTCAGAAGCAATTGCTGCTCTGAACCCGCATCCAGGGAGGATGTTGCTTCATCCAGAATCAGTACGCGAGGGCGTTGCAGAACAGCTCTCGCAATTCCAAGGCGTTGGCGTTGACCGCCCGACAGGTGAGATCCTCCGGGGCCGATCCGCTGATTGAGGCCTCCTTGTAACGTGCTGACCCAAGCGGTGAGCCCGACATCCTCCACTACCTCCTCCAGTTCAGCGTCCGAGGCTGTCACTTTTCCAAGCCGCAGATTGGCGGCTAGCGTTGTGTCGAACAGGATCGGGTGAAGTGGCGCGTAGCACACGTGCTCCCTGAGGCTCTCGATTTCAATTCTCCGCAGGTCGTGGCCGGCAACGAGGATTGATCCCGAGTCCGAGTCGTACAGACGCGCTAAGAGTTTTGCCAGTGTGCTCTTGCCTGCGCCGTTCTCTCCCACAATGGCCACGTGCTCGCCTGCCTCAATGTCCATGTGCGGAATCGACAATAAGCCGCGACTTCGCGGATATCCGAAACGGACCTCGGCAAGCTCAATCGTCCATGGGCGGTTCTGTGGGAAGCTGATTGCAGTTGGGCAGGTCTTGATCGCGGGCTGCAATGCCAGTACCGCCTGCACCCGGCGGATGCTCGCAAACGTCTTCTGCGCCCGCACGTATGTCTCTGCGGCTCCGCTGAGTGGTTCGAACAGTTGGGTCAGATAAGTGTAGAACGCGACCAAACCACCTAGCGTCAATGAACCCGTTAAGACGCTCCCGCCGCCTAATCCAATGACTGCCGCCATCGCCAGTCCGATGGTCAGGCTCGTATAGAAACTGAATGAAACTCCAGTCCTGAAGAGTCTGTTGTAGGACCGGAGCGTCGTCGCGAGGAGATGGAACGCTGTTCGCTCGCGTCGGCGCTCCTGACCAAGCAGTTGCAGTGCCACGATCGAGGAGAGGTGTTCCTCGAGGAAGCTGCTCCAGGCGATGTGGTTGCGCTGCACAGTGTTGGAGACGTCTTCAAGCCGACCTCGGAAGTGTTTCCGTGTCAGGATAAAGACGGGAATGATTGGTAAGATCGCCAGAGTCATCCGGGCATTCAATGTCAGCATCGTTCCTAGGGTGAGCAACGTTGCCATGAGCGTCCGCAGGATGGAAGGCAGCAGATCGGAGCCGAAATATGAGATTTCGTCGATCGGTTCCTTCAGCGGGTACATCGAGGCGCCGACCGGGATACCTTCGTGGTAGTCGGCAGAGAGCGTGTCAAGATGCCGCAATAGCCGCAAGCGCATGTCAAGTGCCAGCCGCTCCGCTGCGAGCATGGTGAGGTAGCCTCCTACGCTTGTAAGTACCGCTCTGCCTTGGTGACACACGAAGATCAGGCCCACGGCACCGATCAGATGTCCTATCCGCCGGGTGGGCAGGATCACATCAATCAAACGCTTCAGGACTAACGGCGCGAGCAGCGCCAGTAAGCTACCGACCGAGATACAGAAGAAACTGGCAATATGGCAACGAAGAAATGGCCGAACTTGGCGGGACAGCCAGCGAATTTCCGAAGGAATCCATGAGATCATGCCGGTCCACACTGCTTGCAAAACCGAAAGACCGCAGCAGCGGCAGAACCAGCAGCCTACGTTTACAATCGGACAAGATTCCACACTTCCTTTGGTCTGTTCGGGATCTCGACAATAGCCAACGATTTCCCCGCCATTCGGTCAGAATTGAGCAGCCAACGCTGACCCTTCATGTTCGGAAACCTGACTGACACAGGATCAAAGCCCTCTTGCAACCGTGACAATCTGTCCGACCACCTCAGCATCGTAGTGGTTGCGCAGCAGTTCCGGTCGCTGATAGTCCGATGAATACGGGTGGATCACCAATGTGCCATTTTCAAGGCCGCAGCAAGCGCACATGTATGTTCCGTCACGCTTTAGGAGGATATACAGCGGTTGCTGCCATAGCGGCTTTGATCGGAAGTGAGCAGGCTTTTTCCTGTGCCGATTCACGATGATCAGCAATCCGTCGAGGAGAAGAGGGTGAAGAGCATGCTGTTCCCCTCCAACCCAGAAGAAGTCATGCAGAGAGGGAATTGTTAGGCCAGACAAGTCAGAGAGCGACTCACGCAGAAAAAACGGCACATGCTCCAACCGATTCAGCAATTGCTCAAAGAATCCGTTCCCCACCGGCTCATCAGTTTCTCCACTTTCGCCGCGAGAGCCCTTTGGCAACTTCCTGGGAACAAGTTGGTCCGGAATTGACTCCTTGCCTGCCTCTTCCATGCGCAGACCAATGCTTTTCAGGAATGTCCAGAAGCCCAGGCCGTACAGCGCGCAGAGCGTGATCACTTTGTGGACGTGCCGCGGGGGACTGTCAAGCGCTTCGTAGTCGGAAAGAGAGCCTGGCGCGGCGAAGTATTGCTCGTCGCCCAGTTCGGAGGCAACCTGACGGCTCATTGCCGAAGCCTCCCGAAATGACAAGCCCATTCTTGATCTGCCGTTGCGAAGCAAATGACTCAACCTCTTCTCCTCCGGTGGCAGTCTCATTAGTCTCCGATGCTTTGCCGATTCCTTGGGCGCGTCCGGTTGCGCCGGTTTGAGCAAGGATCGTATTTCGAGATCCAGGACGCCAAGAACCCTGACCTCTTCATGCAGCTGCAACTCAACCTGTGCGTGGGGAAGCTGCGCGCTCACCGGCATAACGCGGTTGTTGCCGACTGCCTGCAGTCGGCAACAACAAAGCCCGCCGGCGTGCTCGACCAGAAACCAGCACCGCGGTGCCTTGCCATTCGCGGTCGGAAGGTTCGTCTTCACAAGTCGAGCATTCGCCCGAACGATGCTACCCGGCATTAGGTCGGGGAATCCAAAAACATCCTCTCTTCCAATTTTCGCGTACAGGAAATTGCTCTTTCTGGTCTGCAAGACTGAGCGGAGACGTCTCGACGGTAGGAAGGCGAGAAGCTGTCCCAGGGGCGCAATGGGCGGAGCCGCAGGATTCCCCAGCTTGTTTCGGAACCACGGAACCCAGGACTCTGGATCAGCTAGAGAAGAGTCGAGGATCATCGTTCGCTTCGCAGGGAGGCTAGCCTGCAAGCGGCCAATGTCCTCTAGGTGAAATCCGAAGACACTTAACCAGTCGTCCAAGCGGTAGTTCGAGATCCGGCTCAGCGCAAATAGCTGGTGGAGGCTGGGGCTGAAGCTTGCGCGACTGAGATCATGGTAGAAATTGTGAGGTAGAAAACTGGGCGTCGACCGCCCGTAGAGGGTCGTTGTTTTCTGGGAGACTTGGTACAGAGTAAGGTTCCTGCTTGCCAGGATCAGTTTTACCCGTTCGGCCAGCCCCTCTTTGGACTCCATGATTCCACACCCGATGTTCGTCTGATCTTCCGCGGATGATCTGCGTGTTACGAGGCGTGTCTGCGGAGACTGCTCTGTATAGACCGAAATGGGAGCTATCCTGACGACTTTGCTGAGGATGACCGCTCCGACGACCAGGCCACCTATCTGGCCTGGGCGCGCACCTAGTAGCAGCCTGGAGCGGGGACGCGGTCGGATTCGCGACCAACGGACAAATGCGGATCACGTGAAGAGTAGGAAGGAGTATCATGTGCGCATCTTTCCACTTCGTCCCCGATGTTGTTGGGTTTTACACAAGCACCTGTTCGATAAAGCGAAGGACGTCCTGCCTGCCATGCCGACGCCGATGTCTAAGTCGACGCCGAATCCGGAAGCTGGCAAAAGGCTTCGAGCCGAGCGCGTCCGTGTCGGCTTGTCAACTCGGGCCGTGCAAGAGATGAGCCAGCGCATAGCGCGGGAGAAAAACAATCAGGAGTATTACATTTCCCATGCCTGGCTGACAGACGCGGAAAATGGGAAGTTCACTCCGAGCATCTATAAGTTCTACAGCCTGGGTCTTATCTACGATTGTCACTGGATTAACATGACGGCCTTCTTCGGGGTCAACGCCCTCGATGCTGCCAAGGAGCAACGGTTAGTCAGACTGCCGCACACCCACTTGCTTGGATCCAGCCTGGAGCTGCCGGGACAGAAGATCGTGGTACCCATTGAGCTTCGCAAAGACGTCGAGTTGGCACGGACGAACTTGCTGTCCCGAATGTTTGAAACCTACGCTCAGATTCCTGTGGAGCTTCTGCAGCAGCTCGATCCGGAACGCTGTCTTTGCGGATACGTCGGGCTTGAGGACTACACGCTCGATCCGCTCATCCGGCCGGGATCCTTCGTGGCCATTGATGCCCGACAGAATAAAGTGAAGATCGGCAACTGGCGTAGCGAATCCGATCGGCCCATCTATTTTGTGGAGCTCAGAGATGGCTATGTCTGCTGTTGGTGTGAGCTTGACGGAAACCACCTGATCCTGATCCCCTGTCCACAATCGCCGGTGCAGGTCCGCCAGGTTCGTTACCCTACAGAGGGCGACATCGTGGGCCGGGTGACCGCCGTGACCATGCCCATAGCGGAGGTCGCAGAAAATCCGCTCAAGGAGTCGTCTGCGCGGTTTCATCCCGGCAGCCAGCAAAATCGACGGACGTGAAGCATCCGGAGCCGCTCATCGAGTCATTTCTGGTCTCGGGAACCCGCTCTCTGATCGGATGTCGATGGTCGCCGCTCCCGGCGCAGGGAACGCTCGACGCTGACAGCCTGCCTTGATCCCTGAGTCCAAGGGCTCGTCGCGCGAGGGCGCGCGGTCTGTCATGAATTTCAGGAAGTTCGCACCCTAAGGCAGGGATCCTAAGAGCCAGGACTTGGTTACCCGCGCAGTCATCTAGGAAGGACGAGCACTGTGGAAACGCAGCAGAGCGCTCTCGACCGCACGGAGATCCGAAGTTCGTTTTTCGAGTTCGGCGCCGTAGATTTTCGCACACTCATACATGCGGGCGTTCTGAATTGCCGCCGCCGCCGGGATGGCGAGAAGTTTGGCAAGGCGCAGATGTTCCCGGGTGAAAGTGCCAGCTACAGAGTGGCCCAGGGAAAGTAGCCCCAGCGTCCGGCCTGACGCAATCAATGGAACGCCAAGCCATGAGCCAGGGTACTCGGACCCTCCGCCGTGCCTTGCCCCCTCCTGCACGGCGTCTGTGAGCAAGATACTGTCTTGGCCTGCAATCACGCGTTGAATCAAAGGGTAGTCGGTCGCATCGAGTGTGAGAGGGTATCTCATGGTCTCGTTCGCCGCCTTGGGGCAATGCGCGTCGCGCCCCACAAACAGCCGCGAGTCCGACTCCACAAATAAGATCTGGGCCGACTCATAAGGGACGAGCTCCAGCAGGGACTGCAGCAGCGTGTCCAGGACGATGTCCATCTGCAGGTCTTGAGTCAGCGCCAACGTCGCCTTGCGCAAGGCGTCGGCTTCGGCCCATGCGGCCTGAGCCATCGTCAGGTTTCTGCCGACCTCCTCCTCAGCCTGCTTTTGCGCAGTCACATCCTTCGCCGTTCCGACCAGCCTGCGTATCCTCCCTTGGCCGTCTCGCACCGGGAATCCGCCGGCCCAGATCCATCGCGCGTCTCCGTCCGGCAATACAATCCGAAACTGTTCGTTGAATTCCCCGGTACCGCTCGCTTGCTCGAGCTTGGCGACGACCCACAGACGATCCTCTGGGTGAATCAACTCTGTGTAGGAAAGCGGGTCCCGGCGTAGCTCCGCCCTTGATCGCCCCGTTATCGTTTCGTATGCTCGATTCACGTACAGAGGTTTCTTGGTGGACGCATCGATCATCCAGAAGATCTCCTGGATGTTGTCTGCCATCTGTCGGAAACGCTCTTCACTTTCCAAAAGAGAAGCTTCGCTTGCGCGCTGCTGCTGGTGGGCCAGCCATAAGAACCCGGAGAGGAAAAAAAGCACGACGCAGATCGCCGCCAGGCCGCCGCCAAACAACATCGAGGACAGGTCCAAGCTATGCACTCGCGCCGCGAGCAGGCTTACGAGCAGGATGACGAGAGCCAGACAAAAAAGGGTTACACTGATCATCCAGCCAGATCTCGACCTCTGGTCGCCATCGAACGGTCTCGGGAGTCGGTCAACTCGCTCCATGTTACTCGGTGGTGGTAACGTCACAGCAATGACGAGCGCGAGACGCTCGCTGTGCCCAAAAAAGGTAGCCAGGCTAAACCTTGCCCGATGGTATCCGCGCCCAGGTGGCGAGTCAAGCCCCAGCCGCTCCGAGCCACACGGATGTCGTTAGCACGTGATATGTCCGGGTGAGAAACGAAGTCATGTGTCCCGCTTTTCTAGCGGTGAGACTAGGGTGGGTTTGACCCACGCAAGTTAACCAGTTACCGTTTTCAGTGTCAATCAGGAGCCTGATTGAAAATCGCGTCGCCCGAGCCATAGGCTCCGAAGCATGACTCGCCTCAAGTCCAAATCGTGGCTCGAGGGTTGAGTCCGGACGACCGCTCGTCAACCGGTGGGAAACCCCAGAGCACTTTTTGGCAAACACAGCTTGCATGGACTGGTAGCATTCCCTGAGTTTCTTCCTTACCGCTAAGGAGTCCACGACGATGGGCCGAAGGTTCGCAGTTAGCATCTTCCTTCTCTTTCTCGCGCAGCTCGCCATGGCGCAGCCAGCAGCATCGAAGATGGATGTGGAGAAGCGTGTCGATTCGATTCTCAGCAAAATGACTCTCGAGGAGAAGATCCAGATCATCGGTGGGATCAACGACTTTTACACGCGTCCCACTCCGCGACTGGGAATCCCAGCTCTAAGGATGTCCGACGGTCCGATGGGCGTCCACGACTACGGGCTAACGACCGCGTATCCCGCCGGCATTGCGCTGGCGGCTTGTTGGGATGTCGCCCTGGCGCAGCGGTTCGGCGCCGCCATGGGTAACGATGCCCATGCGCGTGGCGTGCATTTCATTCTCGCTCCCGGCATGAATATTTATCGGGCTCCCATGAATGGCCGCAACTTCGAATACTTCGGGGAAGATCCGTTCTTGGCGTCGAGAATGGCGGTTTCCGTGATCAAGGGAATCCAGGGACAACGCGTCATCGCGACGGCAAAGCATTTCGCGGGGAATAACTCGGAATTCGCCCGTATGACTCTCAGCTCTGACATCGATGAGCGGACCCTGCGCGAGATCTACTTGCCCGCATTTGAAGCCTCGGTCAAGGAAGCAAATGTGGGCGCGGTCATGGATGCCTACAACCTGGTCAATGGCGTTTACATGACGGCGAACAACCATCTGAACAATGAAATCCTCAAGAAGCAGTGGGGATTCGACGGCATCCTCATGTCGGACTGGGGCGCTACGCACGATGGTGTTGCTGCTGCCAACGGCGGCCTCGATCTTGAAATGCCCTCTCCCACGTTCATGAATAGAGATACTCTGCTCCCAGCTGTCAACCAAGGCAGGATCCCAGTGGCAACCCTGGACGACAAGGTCAGAAGAATTCTCCGCAAGGCGATCGAGTTCGGTTTCTTCGACCAACCGCAGACCGATACAGACATTCCTTCCTATAGTCAGCAGGGGCGGCAGGTCGCGCTCGAAGCCGCCAGGGGCAGCATGGTGCTGCTGAAAAACTCAGGCAATCTGCTTCCGCTGGATGAAACCAAATTGAAGACCATTGCTGTGGTGGGTCCGGATGCCTACCCCGCTGTGATCACTGGGGGCGGCAGCGCTGAAACCAAGCCTTTCAATGCCGTCAGCTATCTCGAAGGCATCAGCAATCGCCTGGGGATCAATGCCAAAGTTCTGTATGCGGTCGACACACCTCCTCTTGACGAAGTCTTCGAGAATTCCGAATTTGTCACGGCTCCCGATGGCGAGACAGGCCTGAAGGGGGAATACTTCAGCAATGAAGAGCTGAAGGGCACGCCTGCTCTGGTTCGCACTGACAGGCACGTTCACTTCGACTGGGGAGAAGGCAGTTTTGCTCCGGGCCAGCCGGTCGATCATTTCTCAATTCGCTGGACAGGCTATTTCGTGCCGAAGAACTCCGGGGATTATAAATTCTTTACGTCCGCCGACGATGGGGTTCGGCTCTACATCGGCGATGATGCCGCGATCAACGACTGGCAGCCTCATTCCCAGACCCTGGATACCTGTGCCCGGCATCTGGAAGCCGGTCAGGCCTACAAGATCCGCCTCGAATATTTCGAATCGGTGGGCAGCGCGATCGTTGGTTTCGGCGCGACTCCATCCGAGGCGTTCGTGGGCCGCGAAACGAAGCCTCTGGCTGCGAAGGCTGACGCGGTGATCATTTGCGTAGGATTCGATCCCCAGACGGAAGGGGAGGGTTTTGACCGTACCTTCCAGCTTCCGGGAGGACAAGACGAACTCATCCGGCAAATCAGCAGCGTCAACAAGAATACGATCGTGGTACTGACCGCCGGGGGTAACGTGAATATGACGCAATGGATTGACAATGTCCCAGCCATTCTCCACGCCTGGTATCCGGGACAGGAGGGCGGCACGGCATTGGCTCAAATCCTTTTTGGCGATTACAGCCCGTCGGGCAAGCTGCCTGCATCCTTTGAGCGCCGTTGGGAGGACAACCCGACGTTTCACAGCTACCACCCCGAAAAGGGCGAACCGAGGGTGCTGTATTCGGAAGGCGTCTTCCTGGGATACCGGCACTTCGATCGCTCTGCAACCAAGCCGTTATTCGCTTTCGGTTACGGACTGTCCTACACCACGTTCGAATACAGCAGGTTGTCGGTGACGCCGCAGACCGGAAATCTAAACGAGCCCGTCACGGTTTCGTTTGACGTCAGAAACACAGGTCATCGCCAGGCAGCGGAAGTGGCGGAGTTATATGTCGGCGACGCTCATTCGAGCGTCCCACGGCCAGCGAAGGAATTGAAGGGGTTCGCAAAAGTAAACCTGAAGCCGGGCGAGATCAGCCGCGTGACACTCAAGCTTGACCGAAGGGCGTTCTCCTTCTATGACGTGACGAAGAAGGACTGGAGTGCTGAACCGGGTGACTTCACTATTCTGGTGGGAGGTTCTTCGGACAGCATCCAACTGCAGAGCAAGTTTACCCTGGCGCGCTAAAGAAAAAGTCATCCGCGAAACATTCATTTCCAAGCGAGTGTGGTAACGGAATTACTCGCCAGAGTCACATCCGTTACCATCGCGCCCATCTGCAACAGCAGCGGACGCGCCGCGGCGCAAGATGAGTCATTTTGCCGGAACTTCCAAGGCGCTCAAGAACCGGGCAACCGCCTGCGTGATGCGCTCTGCCGTGAAGGACTCCGGCAGCGGAATCGACAGGATCGGGTGATTGGTCTCTGGGTGCCGCGAGAAGAAAGAGTGGCGACGGCTTACGCTCGTGATGATCGGCCCGACCGACAGACAAGGTGTTCCAACTACACCGCTACGGCAGCGGGCGCACCACGGCTCCAGTCCTTGTGTCCCAGAAGACCTGGGTTCTAGAATAGCGACTTTGGCTTGGAGGACACATGGTTGCGCGCAGAATCGCTCTTGTCCTTGCCGCAGCATCTTTTTGCGGTCTGTCCTTGGGAGCCGGTCAGGAAAGCCCGAGTTCTCCCAAGGAAGTCACCTACAACCGGGATGTGGCTCCGATTCTGTATAAGAACTGCGTGGTGTGCCATCGGGCGAACGACATCGCTCCCATGCCGCTGATGACCTATAAGGACACCCGCCCCTGGGCGAGGTCGATTCGTGAGGCGGTGGTGCAGCGCAAGATGCCGCCCTGGCACGCCGATCCCAAGATAGGCGATTTCCTCAACGATCCGCGGCTGACCGACGCCGAGATTGCGACCATCGACGCTTGGGTGAGAACCGGCACCAAAGAAGGTGCCGCCAAGGACCTGCCTCCGGCACCGATGTTCGCCGAAGGTTGGCATATCAAGCCTGACCTGGTGCTCACAATTCCCGAGTTTACGGTGACCGGCGGCAGTCAGGACGACTACGAATACATCTACGTTCCCACCAACTTTACTGAGGACAAATGGGTGCAGGCAGCCGAGGTGCTTCCGGGAGACCGGCGCGTGGTGCATCACGCCACCGTATCGGTGATCGCGGCCGACAAAGTGGCGAAGAAAGAGGAAGAGAATGTCAAGTCCGATGCCGGAGTGGATAAATACCATTACCGCACGGGCAGGGTGTTGCATCTGAGGCGAGATGCACCCATTGTTGACGATGGGTGCTCGTCTCCCGATGGCGGCGGGGTTCCGGGCGAGCCGTCGGGGTACTTGAATATCGTGCCCGGGATCTACCTGCCGGGGCATTTAGCGGAGACCCGGCCGTCAGGCTACGCACTGAGAATTCCGGCGGGCTCCTACTTGCAGTTTCAGGTTCACTACAGCAACCATACCGGCGATGACGTGAAAGATCACACCAGCATCGGCCTGGTGTTTGCCAGGGAACCCGTGAAACACGAAATCGCACAGTACGAAATCTGGAACAACCTGTTTCTGATTCCGCCAAACGACGACAATCACCGCGTGACCTCGTGTTACATCCTGCCGAAAGATGTGACCGCTCTGGCCTATACTGCTCACATGCATTTTCGCGGGAAAAGCATGACGACCGAGGCCATCTATCCTGATGGCCGTCACGAAGTGATACTGAACGTGCCGCACTATGACTTCCGCTGGCAGGAGACTTACTTCCTGAAACACCAGTTCCTGCTGCCCAAAGGCACGAAGCTGGTGACCACCGCGTACTTCGACAATTCGTTGGACAATCCGCAGAATCCCGATCCCTCGAAAGCCATTCGTTGGGGCGAGCCCAGCGACGAAGAAATGATGGGCTTCTGGTTGCAATTCGCCGATCCCAAACCAGTAGAGGAAAAAGCTGCGGTCGCGCGGAAGTAAAGTATCCCGGTGTCGCGAGACCTTTTGAGCCTTCGACCTTGACTAAATCTATCGGGAGGGCCTGACTATGCAAGTGACGCGACGCAGTTTTCTGGTTACTGCCGCAGCGGCGGCCTGCACTCCTGTGTTCTTGGGCGCAACCGACAAGGCTGGCAGCAAGGCGCCCATCCTCGGGCAAGGCGAGCATCAATACGAAGCCATTCATGACTGGGGCGAGTTGCCGCGCACCATCAAGTACGGCAACACGCATGGCGTGTGCGAGGATTCACAAGGCAATATTTACGTCCACCACACGGTTCACGCGACCAGCGACAACTTGGACACGATGGTGGTCTTCGATCACAAAGGCAAGTTCGTGCGTTCCTGGGGCCGGCAATTCAAAGGCGGAGCGCATGGTCTCACCATCCGCAAAGAGGGAAGTGAAGAGTTCCTCTATCTTTGCGATTTTCAGCATGGCATCGTGACCAAGCGAACATTGAAAGGCGAGGAAGTATTCACTCTGGGGTATCCAGCAGAATCAGATGCGTACAAACCCAAAGATCAGACCTCAGCCGTAGTCTACCGGCCGACTAACGTGGCCATCGCTCTGAATGGCGACATTTACGTGGGTGACGGATACGGGTCGAGCTTCATCAATCAGTACAACCGGAAAGCTGAGTTTATTCGCACCTTTGGCGGACTGGGGAAAGGTGACGACCAGGTTGATTGCCCTCACGGTCTGTGGATTGATACGCGCGGAGAGGCGCCCCTGCTTGTGGTGACGGACCGCGGCAATAGTCGGCTGCAGCGATTTGCGCTCGATGGCAGGCACGTTGACTCCATCCTGGGCACGTCGAAGATGCCGTGTTATCTCGACGAGCGGAATGGCAACGTGGTGATCGCGGATCTGTTGAGCAAAGTTGTGATCCTCGACCGCAAGAACAACGTGGTCGCAAGCCTGGGCGAGGGCGAGTATTCAAAGACAGATTGGAGCGCGGTTCGAAATCAGGCTCCCGGGACATTTGTGTCCGGCAGGTTCGTTTGCCCTCACGGCGCATGTTTTGATCACGAAGGCAACATCTTCGTAGTGGAGTGGGTCGAAGCGGGAAGAGTAACGAAACTGCGCCGCGTAGCCTAGTTAAGAGTTTCGGGAGGTGTATTGGACATGGCGGAATGACTGTCGACCGAGGATTGTGGCGCTTGCTTGGCTACTTGCCAAGCAGCCGTGGATCGTTCCGATTCCGGGCGCAACTAAGCTGCATTGCCTTGAAGAAAACCTCGGAGCGGCACGCGGCGATGGGGCAGTACATCATTGCGCTCGCGAAGCTTGCAGGAGTCAAGACGCTGAATGTCGTCCGGCGGAAAGAAGCTGCCGAACAGGTGCGGCAGTGGGGAGGTGACCGCGTCGTCCTCCAAGGCGACAACCTACACAAGGACATCGAGGAGGCTCTCGACGGGAAGAAACTCAGCCTCGTCCTCGATACCTTGGGCGGAACTCCCGTGGGCGAGTTGGCCAAATCGCTTAAACCTGGCGGCTCGGTTGTCGTCTACGGTCTTCAAAGTGGGCAGTTCCCAGCTATGCCGCCCAAAGAGTTCATCTACCGTGGTCTTAGCCTCCATGGATTCTGGCTCATCAATTGGATACGCAATGCGCCCCGCACAGAGATCGAGGAGATCTACCAGAAGCTGGGAGACCTCATAGCTGATGGATCGCTCTCCGCCGCAGTGGAGCATGTGTACCCGCTCGACCAGTTCAAGGAAGCGTTTGTTCAAGCAATCCCTGAAATCGGATCGCAGCGGTAAGATCCTGTTCCAGTTTGGGGCTAGTGAGAATCTGGCGGATCCCGGCCTTTGAGGTGACCGATGCGACCGCGCCGCTTTGGAGGACTGGCGAGGATCCTCGGCTGCAGAACGTTATTGTAGGAAATTAAAATGTGTCAGTAAGTAGTTGATAATAAACGAGATAGTGGTGGAGGCGACGGGAGTCGAACTATCCGCGGTGTTGACAACACGTAAGTTATTGATTCTATGAACTGCCACAACAGCTAAAAATGCCCCATTGCCCGACCCATCGTACGTTTATCGTACGAAAATATTTTTCGTTCTGACTCCCAAGCGAAACCGTGCAGCGACCACAGTATCCCATTATTCGCCGGGACGGATCGAGAAAATAAAGCCACACAGTTTCTAGCCACCACAGTTCCGGCTGCTATTCCGCAGGGTCGTAATTCAGATTTTGCCCAAGCCATCGCTCGACCTCTGCCACGCTCATCCCCTTGCGTTCGTGGTAGTCAGCGACTTGATCGCGGTCGATTTTGCCAAGACTGAAATATCGCGATTCCGGGTGGGCAAAGTAGAGCCCACTCACGCTCGAGCCGGGCCACATCGCAAACGACTCCGTGATCAGCATCCCGGTGTTCGCCTGCACATCGAGCAAACGCCAAAGGGTGCCTTTTTCCGTGTGATCCGGGCATGCGGGATAACCCGCAGCCGGCCTGATGCCCCGATACTTCTCTTGGACGAGATCCGCGTTGCTCAGGCCTTCTTCACAACCGTACCCCCATTCATCCCGCACCCGCTTGTGCAAGCATTCGGCGAAAGCTTCAGCTAGGCGATCGGCGATGGCCTCCGCCATGATCGCGTTGTAGTCGTCGTGCTCGGCCCTGAACCCGTCGCACAGTTCCTTCAAGGCGATCCCGCTGGTTACGGCGAACGCACCGATATGATCGGGCAACCCAGTTTCCTTCGGCGCGATGAAGTCTGCAAGGGATCGGCACGGCTCATTGCCTTCCTTATTTGATTGCTGGCGGAGGAAGTGGAATCGCTCGAGCACCTTTTCGCGTGTACCGTCTGTGTACAGTTCGACATCGTCGCCCACGGCACTGGCAGGAAAGAAGCCGTATACGCCACGCGCCGTGATCAAGTCCTTCTCAATGATGACATCCAGGAGAGCATTGGCTTCGGTGAAGATCTGGCGCGCTTGTACACCTTGTCCCTCGTGCTCGAGAATGCGGGGGTAAACGCCCTTCAGCCCCCATGTGTGGAAGAACGGTGTCCAGTCAATGAAGTCGCGCAGTGTCGCCAGCGGAAAGTTGTCCAGCGCGCGCACGCCGGTAAACGCGGGTACCGGCAAGTCTTCGGCACGCCACCCAATCGGAGTCCGCCTCGTGCGAGCGGCCTCGATCGAGATGACCGTCTGGCGCGGCGCAGAGTGGGCCTTGCGGAGCGCCTCGTAATCGGCACGATGTTGGGCTACGAACGCCGATTTACCCTCGTCGCTCAGAAGGCTGCTCGTCACGGGCACCGCCCGGCTAGCATCCAGAACGTGGACCACTGGCTCGCTGTAATGCGGCGCAATCTTAACGGCCGTGTGCGCCCGGCTCGTGGTTGCCCCGCCGATGAGCAACGGCAACTTGAAGCCCTGACGCTCCATTTCGCGGGCCACATGTACCATCTCGTCAAGAGACGGCGTGATCAGCCCGCTGAGTCCGATCATGTCCGCCTTTTCCGCCTTGGCGCGTTCGAGGATCTTTTCGCAGGGGACCATTACCCCCATGTCGATCACCTCGTAGTTATTGCAGGCAAGGACTACGCCGACGATGTTCTTGCCAATGTCGTGAACGTCACCCTTGACCGTCGCGAGTACGATCCTTCCCTGCGCCTTTACCACTTGGCCAGATGCAGTCATCGCAACTTTCTCGGCTTCCATGAACGGCGTTAGGTGCGCCACGGCCTTCTTCATCACGCGGGCAGACTTGACCACTTGGGGCAAGAACATTTTGCCGGCCCCGAATAGATCACCGACCACACTCATGCCAGCCATCAGTGGGCCTTCGATCACCAATAAAGGGCGGCCCAGTTTGACGCGGGCTTCCTCTGCGTCGAGTTCGATGTATGCGTCGATCCCCTTGACTAGTGCGTGAGAAAGACGCTCCTCGACCGTGCCGCTGCGCCATTCTTCGGCCTTTTTTTCACTCACTATCGCGCCCGCGCCCTTGAGCGATTCGCCGAGCTCCACCAGGCGCTCTGTCGCATCAGGACGGCGATTTAGCAGCACGTCCTCGACCAGCACCTTCAGCTCGGGCTCAATCTCCTCATAGACCTCGAGCATCCCGGCATTCACGATGCCCATGTCCATGCCCACCGTGATGGCGTGATAGAGAAATGCGGAGTGCATGGCCTCGCGAACCTTGTTATTGCCTCGGAAGCTGAACGAGATGTTCGAGACGCCGCCGCTGACCTTCGCGTGCGGCAGGTTGGCCTTGATCCAGCGCGTGGCGTTGATGAAATCAACCGCGTAGTTGTTGTGCTCCTCCATGCCGGTGGCAACGGTGAGGATATTGGGGTCGAAGATGATATCTTCGGGCGGAAAACCTACCTCGTCGACCAGTATCCGGTAGGCGCGCTCGCATACGCGGATCTTGTCCTCGTAAGTCGCGGCCTGGCCCTGTTCGTCGAAGGCCATTACCACCACCGCCGCGCCATACTTCAGAACCTTAGCGGCGTTCTCGCGAAACTTTTCCTCGCCTTCTTTCAGCGAGATCGAATTGACGATGCCCTTGCCCTGCAGGCACTTCAGCCCAGCCTCGATGACCTCCCATTTCGAGGAGTCCACCATAAAGGGCACTTTGGCAACTTCTGGCTCACTCGCCACCAACTGCAAGTAGCGTGTCATTGCCGTGACGCCGTCGATCATGCCCTCGTCCATGCAGATGTCGAGGACATTGGCTCCGTTCTCGACTTGCTGCCGGGCTACGCTGACCGCTTCTTCATATTTGCCTTGCTTGATCAGCTTCGCGAACTTGGGCGAACCGGCCACGTTGGTCCGCTCACCGATCATGATGAAGACACCGGACTGTTGGGTGAATGGCTGCGATCCCGAGAGACGGAGTGGCTTCGTCTTCGTGGGCTCGGCCGCGCTCGCGCTGTCGGACACGCTCACGGTCGACTCTCAATCTGGGGAGCGAAGGATTCCTCGGTGGGCTGCGTCCCCCACCTTCGCGGGGGCTGGCCTTCGAGCGCTTTCGCGATAGCCGCGATGTGGTCGGGTGTGTTGCCGCAGCACCCGCCGGCAATATTGATCAGCCCCGACCGTGCAAAGTTTCCCAGATAGCGGGCCATGTCCTGAGGCCCCAGGTCGAACCCGGTTTTCGAGAGGGGGTTCGGCAAGCCGGCATTCGGGTAGCACGAGATAGCGACGTCCGCCTTCTCCGATAACTCCTCCAGGAACGGATACATCAGATCGGGACCGAGAGAGCAATTGAGCCCCACCGACAACGGTTTTACGTGCTGCACGGCGTTCCAGAACGCCTCCGTGGTCTGCGCGGAGATCATCGTCTCGCCGCCACGCCCTACCGCCGCCGAGATCATCACCGGCAACGTCTTGCGGTCTTGATCGAACACGTCACGGATGCCGACAAGTGCCGCCTTGGCGTTCAGCGAATCAAAAATTGTCTCGACTAGGAGCAGGTCTACGCCGCCGGCGATGAGGGCGCGTACCTGCTGAATGTAGGCGGTCTTAACCTGATCGAACGTGACCACCCGGAAGCCGGGATCATCGGCATCGGGCGAGTTCGACAGGGACACGGTCAGCGGCCCAATCGCCCCCGCCACGAACCGTTGACGCGAGGTTGCAGTCCCGACACGATCGGCCCATTCACGGCACTGCCGCGCCGATTGCTCGTTGATATCCCAAGCCAGGCTGCCGAGGAACGGATCGTCGATGATCTTTTGGTAGAACGCGGGATCTTTCCGTCCGCCGTGCTCCCGAGGATCGTCCACAAAAAATTCGCTCTGGGTGATGCTGGTTGCGCCGAAGGTGTTCGTCTCGATGATGTCCGCTCCGGCCTCGAGAAACCGGCGATGGATGTCGCCGATGATCTCTGGCTTAGTAAGTGAGAAGAGGTCACCGTTGTTCAGCAGGCCCTTCGTCGAGTTCTTGAAGCGCTCCCCTCGAATGTCCGATTCCGTCATGCCATAGGTGCGGATCGTCGTGCCCATCGCTCCGTCGATGATGGCAATGCGACTGTCGAGGATCTTTTCAAGAGGATGTGGGTGGGCTCTCGTCATGCCTTCCTGATGGTCTTGAGCGTGGCGATTTTGGCAAATGTCCGCGCGAAGCCGAAGGCGCTTGGCCGAAACTGACTCTTTTAAGTTCATCGGCGCGCTCTGGTTTTACCTCTAGCTCTGCAGCTCTGCCACATTTCCGCACTGAAGCACGCCTCTTCATTATAGCGATTGGCAGGCGTCCCAACTCTGGCGGGTGAGATCACTGACCTAATCGTGATACCGTTGAACCTGCCTTGAGACCCGCAAAGGCCTGACAAAGAAGCCGGGGGGAATCGGTGTGGTCGCGTCGCTGTAAAGAGCATTTGCCGTTTCGCGAATGCTACTTGACTCTCAGGACCCCACGGCTTTCTGCGGAGAATTGAACAGAGTGCAACCCACAGCTATTAAATCTCCCACCTGCCGAATGCCCTTCGTCGCGGCGGGCGCGGTCACAGGCATCGGCAGTTTGCCTCTCACGTCTGTTACATCGGCAATTCGGTCAGTCGCCGAATTTTCGCCGGAAGTTCCCTTTTGGCCTCAGCTGCCTCAACTCTCAGAACGGGAGAGTATCGTCGGCCAAGGCCTCGCGATTGTGGAAGATCTTATTGAGCCTCGAAATGAAGGCTACGGTTACCAAGTGAAAGAAGGCCGGCTGGATTCGGTGCTCGAAATCCTTCACGGGAGTCGTGGAGAGTTGACGTCGGCGAACGCGGCAGGCTTTGGTGCGTTCGAAGAAGGGTTGTCATCCGGTTTCTTCAGATCTGCGGTTGCCGTCAAGGGGCAGATCGAGGGCCCAATCACGCTGTCGGCGTATCTGTTCCATCAGGGTCAGCCCTTCTTGTCAGATCCTGCACTTTTTGCGGCCATCGCATTCCATGTCTCGCAGATCATCTGTTGGCAGATTGATCGCCTGAAATCCGCTGGCCTGCCTGTTCTGGTGTTTGTTGATGAACCGGCCTTGTGCCTGGACACAGCAATAGCGAGCACTGTCTCAGAGGAACAGAGGCTCAACGCATTGGGGGCCACACTGGAGGACGCGCGAATTCGCGGGGCCTACGCCGGACTGCATTGCTGTGCAGCGCGTCCGTTCGAGCTCATGTGCCGTGCAAGGCCGGATATCATTTCGTTCGATGCCCATCAGGGACTTGACTTGTTTTTCGCCGATTGGCATGCGCTGGACTTCGTGCATCAGGGAGGAACGGTGGCCTACGGAATAGTCCCCACGAGGCCAGGTCTGAACGCCGTCGATTCAGCAAGCATCTTTATTCGCTGGCTAAAAGCCGCATCACTGGCTGGCGATCCTCAGAAATTTGCTCAGCGCGCGATGATCACGGCAACCTGCGGACTTGGACTGCTCAATACGTCCGCTGTCGCGGAGTCATTCAGCGTCGCGCACAGCGTAAGCAAACTGATCAGATCCTTGGCTGGTTCGCCAGAACTGGATTGACTTGCACATTTCCTCGACACAGACGAACCTAAAGTGTACCTATTTTTCCGTGAAATCCGTGGCGCGTTGATCCCAGGTCTATCGCGCGCGTCGTTTCCAAAAAATACGGAGGATTCGGCTAGCCTGGCTTAAGTTGCATCGTATAACCCTCTCAAGAAAGGGAATCCAGCCGTGCCTCTAATCCTTTACCGATTATGGGGAAAGCAAGCGCAGCAGCGGCGCCTGACCGCGAAGACCGGTAGGAAGGAGGGAGGAGGATGCCAGGAATGTTAAAGTGTCACGAAATCGAGAACAGAACGGCTCAGAATTCCCGGAATTAGCCGCTCAAATATCCGGAACCGAACGCCCTCCGGCCATTTCACTCCCGTGTTCAGTGTTAAACAAGGTCGAGCGCCATCTTGAGAGCTCCATTCAGATCGGCGACCTTAGACCTCGAAAGGGACCCAATGAAATTCGCAAGATCGACCTTACGAAGGCTCACAAGGTTGTCACACATGATCCAGCTTGAGTGCTTCAATCCTTCTTCTGGCCCAATCGGAACCTGAGTTGATAATCTTTCACCACTGGTGAAGACCGGTGCACATGTCACTGTCGAGAACTGGGTCCCGGAGGGGCTTGTCATCGGCCTAGAATACGCCATGCGACAAGACAGTTGTGAGTTGTTTCCGGACGATCGGAGCCACGCGGGTTCCTAGGAGCTCGATCGACCGTAACATCTTCTCCTGCGGGAGAGCCGAGACACCCATCTGGAAAGTAATTCGAGAAAGGCCTCCCAGAACTTCGTTCACGTACAGTATCTTCTCCGCGATCGTTTCAGCATCGCCGATCAGCAGGGCGCCGGTGGGTCCGCGCAGAGCGTCAAATTGTGCCCGAGTCGCCGGTGGCCAGCCGCGTTCTTTGCCGATCTCCGTGAACGTGTGCGCATATCCTGGATAGAAGTTGTCTGCAGCTTGCTGTGTGGTGTCCCCAAGAAAGCCGATTGCGTGAAGTCCGACGATGAGTTTCTCGGCAGAATGGCCGGCGCGGCGCCCAGCTTCGCGGTAAAGGTCGATCAGGGGACGAAATCGCTTGGGTTCTCCGCCGATAATGGCGACCATCAACGGAAGTCCGAGCGTGCCGGCACGAACGAATGATTCGGGCGTGCCGCCGACTCCGACCCAAATGGGCAACGGATTCTGGAACGGACGCGGATAGACCGCCTGTCCCGTGAGAGGAGCGCGGTGCCTACCCGTCCAGCGAACATGGGCGTTCTCGCGAATCTTGAGGAGAAGCTCCAGCTTCTCTGAGAAGAGTGCGTCATAGTCGTCCAGATCGAAACCGAAGAGCGGAAAAGCCTCTATTGACGAGCCTCGTCCCGCAACAATCTCAGCACGCCCATGGGAGATCAGGTCCAGAGTGGCGAATTCCTGAAAGATTCGGACCGGGTCCGCCGCGCTGAGAACGGTCACGGCACTTGTAAGGCGAATGTTTTTTGTGCGCGTAGCCGCTGCACCAAGAATGACGACCGGGGCGGAGTCAACGAACTCACTACGATGGTGTTCGCCGACGCCGAAAACATCTAGACCAATCTGATCGGCGAGCACAATCTCCTCAAGTAGATTCTGAATGCGTTGGACAGGGCTGAGAGTAACCCCAGTAGCCGGGTCAGAAATGACTGCTCCGAAGCTGTCGACACCGATCTGCATCTTATGACTCCTGAGGTTCTTGGCCCGCGCACGCTGGGTCGCAGACCGCGGACTGTGCTGAAATGGTTTTCACTGGGCCGCTCTTAACCCCTTCAGTGCTCCGCCCCAAGCAATAATCTCGTCCGCCATTAAATGCACAGCTTTGTCGTGCTGTTCGTGCGGCTTAAAGGTCGTAAAATTCTCGAAGTCTGTCCACATCGAGAGCGCCACCTGGGCTCGAACGTCTGCAATCTTGATTTCACCCATGACCAGCCTCAAGTTTTCGACCGCTCGCACACCGCCCGCACCGCCATATCCGACAAAACCAGCCGCTTTGTTATTCCATTCGTGATAGAGAAAATCGATAGCGTTCTTTAACGCCGCCGAGGTGGCATGATTGTATTCGGGGGTGACGAAAACATAAGCGTCAAGCGAAGCAATTTTGTCACTCCAGCTCTTCGTGTGCGCTTTGCCGTACTGATGCATTATGGGGGGCACAGGCTCATCGAGGAGCGGCAGTTTGTAATCCTCGATGTCGACAATTTCAAACTCCGCGTCGTTGCGGCTTTTCAGGAGGTTGTGTGCCCACTCTGCGACGGCCGCAGCTTTCCGTCCCGGTCGCGTACTTCCAACGATGATTCCAACCTTCAGCATTTCATTCCTCTCCCTTCTGGCGTGGTCCTCAGCTGATCTGTGGTTCCTCCGAAGTCCGTAATCATTTCCTAGCGTGTTCTCTGCTGCCGTTGACCTTGGCTTCCTGGTCGTTGAGTTTGTACGCTGCGAGCAGGCCGAGCTTCTTAAGCGATCCGTAAAGTTGTTCCATCTCCCGCTCGGACAACACTGACATCAGCGCCTCAAGGTCCTTTGCATGCCGCGCGAAGCACGATGCCGCCAGCCGCTTACCTTGCGGAGTCAGTCCCACGACCCTCGCCCGTCGATCACTCGGGCTCAACATGCGTACAACCAACCCGAGTTTCTCGAGGCGATCGATAGCCGCGGTCATCGAGCCACTGGCCAGACGCACTTTGTCCTGGATCTCTGAGATGGTTAGCGGGCCCTTGTGCAACAGGGCTTCGAGCGCGGCAAAATCCGTGAGGCACAGTCCCGTGTTGGCGATGCTCCGCTCAGCGAGGAGGCTCAGCGCGCGATAACTCTTCGCAATTACCAGCCAGAGCCGAGGCGCTTTCATGCGATCACTCTTTTTCACCTTTGGTTTCCTATTCAGGCAGCCTGTGGACGTGTCTGGGGGTTGATCCTGCTCTCCGCGGGGGAGGACAGCCGACGATCGACCGAAGCTGCTCCTGCGCCTCGAATCATAAGAAAGGCCGAGGCTGCGATCAACAGAAGGTGGTACTCAAAACCTTCGCCTTTCTGTGTTCCAGTCCAGTTCATCCAGAACCCGAACCGACCATGAATCATCGCGATGGCCACGATCATGTTGCACAGGACCCCAAAGGAAGCCACGCGGGTGAACAGTCCGAAGATTAGCCCTAATCCGCCGAAGAATTCCGCCGCGATTGCCAGAAATGCGAATACAGCCGGAATGTGCAGGACTCCCGTGAAGAAACCCATCGTGCCGGTGAATCCGTATCCACCAAACCACCCGAGCAGTTTTTGGGCACCATGGGCGAAGAAAATTACCCCGAGCACCAATCGGAGAATAGTTGTTGCAACGTCGTTGTCCGTGACCACCAATTTGCGAATCATAAAACCCTTTCGTAGCAAGCTTCGCTCGCCCCAATTCGCCGAATAATAAGTCAGATGAGTTACCCTTATATAAGGATTCTTTTTGTCGAGGTAAGCGCGGCTCAACAGAGCAGGATCAATTGACAACTTCGATGCTTCAGCCGTCTGGTGAATCCTGTCCCGTAGGCGGGCATCTATGTGATGTCAGCATATGTATAAGGCCATGGTCGGCTTTCACAAATGCCTATAAAGTTGGAAGAAGCTCAGCAACAAGCCGAACACGAAGATGGCACCGAGGCATGGGGAACCGTTGTTCGGAGATTCATCTCACGTTTGGAGTTGCCGGTAACCTTGACCACCCGTCCGACGTCACTCAGAGCGCAGCGCTTGCATCACATCCACGCGCGCAGCGCGTGCCGCGGGCAGCACCGACGCGATAACCGCGACCGCCATCAGGACGAAGGCAGAGACAAACACCGGCAATGCGCCCGGCATCTTGACGTCCAGAAAATACCTGCTCGCCAAACGCGCCAGCACGAACCCGAATGCCGCGCCCGCGAGGACGCCCGCCGCAGCCATCACGGCGCCCTCTGCGATCACGCCTTTGAGGAGTCGTTGCGGCTCCGATCCCAGGGCTAGCCGGATGCCGAATTCCCGCGTCCGCGCGCTCACTGAAAACGCCAGCACCCCCGCGACGCCCACCACGGCGATCGCCAACGCGACAGCCGCGAATACGCCAAACACCAGCGAGTTTAAACGGTCCGGTGTGAGCACCTCGGCGCGAATGTCTTCGAGACTGGAGGCGCGCTCAACGGGCTGATCGGCGGACATCTCGCGAATGACGCGCGTGACCGATGGGACCAGTGAATATGGATTTGCACTGGTGTGAATGAAAAGACGACCGCCAAAAATGGGACTCTCTTCGAAGGGGCTATAGATCGTGAGCACGGGTTCCGGAACGACGTGTCCGTCGTCAATATCGGCCGTGACACCGATGATGCGGTGCTGCGCGGTAAGACGCGACTTTTCGATATCGGTTCCGGGGAAGAATTGCAACACGGGATCCGTCCAATGGACATGCCGATTGCCCGCATCCTGGTTGGGAAACATGCGGCGCGCAAGAGTCTCGCTGACGATAACGACGGGCTCTTCTTTATTGTTCTGGTCATCATTACTCTGGGCGTCGAGCGCATTGAAATCGCGACCGGCAATGATAGGAACGCCGAGCGAGGCAAAGAATCCGGGAGAGATGACACGCCACTGCGCCCGGGGATCCTCCACACCGGCGGCATGGACGTGTCCGTCGGCGGAGAATTGTAGACCGGGACCGAAGCCGGGGTCGCGCCAGGGAACGACGTTGCCAAACGCGGTCTTGCTCACACCTGGCAGGGCATCAATGCGACGCATCGCTTCCTTGTAGAAATCGACGACCTGCTGCGGTGTCTTCCCATAGGACATCGCAGGAACATCGATAGCGAGGACGTGTTGCGTATCCAGACCGGTCTGTGCCCTTTGTAGTTCGATCAGGGTAGTGATCAGCGTACTTGCGCCGGCCAGCAACACGAAGGACGCGGCGATTTGAGTCACCGCGAAGATCCGTTGGCGGCGGCTCGTGCTGCCTGTGATCCGCACACTTCCGCTGGATAGGCTCAGTCCACTCTGGGTGCCGGAAGAGGTGCCGGAAGAGGGCAGGCGCGGGACGAAGGCGAGAATCACTGCAGCGACGATGGCCAGCGCCGCTCCGACCCAAAGCAAGCTCGAATCGACTCTGAAGTCAAGCGCTCGGATGGAGAAGCGCGAGGCGTAGCGGGCGAGAACGGCCACCAGCGGCTGCGCGCTCATTACACCGATCGCGGCGCCAGCGCCGCAGAGCAGAAGGCTTTCGACCAAAAGCATGCGGCGCAACGCGCCTTTGCTTGCGCCGAGCGCCGCGCGGACCGCCATCTCGCCTTCGCGGCGAACCGTCCGTGCCAGAATCAGATTGGCGACATTGGAACACGCGATGATGAAGACCAGCCCTGACGCTGCGAGCAGCACCAGCAGCACGGTTCTGGCCCCCGAAGTTATCTCGTCACGAAGCAACCTGGCTCCGATCTGGAAGTTCGCTTCCTGCGCGTAAGCTTCGGGGTGGTCATTCTTCATCGCGGAGTAAACGGAGCTCAACTCAGCGCGAGCCTGATCGAGGGTGGCTCCGGGAGCCAGACGGCCGAAAACCTCAGTCATGCGATGGATGCGGCCAGTGACCATGGTTGCGGAAAGATGATGCGGGCTAGTGACCACGTTAGAAATAATTTCGGTATCTTGCGGATATGGGACGCAAGGTTCGAGGACGCCAATGACTGTCGCAGACCGATCACCGATGCTACCGAGGCGAACGGTTTTGCCAAGGACCGACGGATCCTTGTGAAGAGCGGTCGTCCAGAAGCGGTACGTGAGAACTACGACGCCGGCAGCTTTAGGACCGTCGTCTTGAGGTCCGATGAGGCGTCCGAGCACGGGATGAAGTCCCATTACATCGAAATAGGTGCCGCCAACAACGCCACCTCGAATGGAACGAGGCTCGCCGAGGCCGATCATGGTAAAGTCCATGTCGGAGAAGTCGCCAAACGCGCTCAGGGTTTTCACGCTGGCACGCAAGTCCTGTATCTCGGGTACGGAAAACGCAGCGTTTTCCTCGCCGATGCCGGGGGCGCTCTGTCGGATATAGATCAGCCGGTCCTCGCCGCGGTTGACAAGAGGCTTGAGCAGAACTCCGCGCACTAGCGTGAAAATGGCAGCGTTCGCGCCGATGCCGAGGGCTAGCGTGAGAACTACCGCGATCGCCAGCCCTGGAGTCCGAATCAACGAGTACGCTGCAACTCTCAGATCGCGAACGAATGACATGTTCTTACCCCTACTGATCATTCTTTCCGTCATCATTCTTGCCTTCGTCATTCTTTCCCCCTGGCCGCCCTCATCGCGAGGCATCCTTTCACCGTCGCCGCTGCTCGCTCTCCTTTATTATTTCGCTCAAATCCATAACTGGCCGTATCTCAATCGGTCCAAGTCCATACTTAAAGCCCGGTTGCTGTGAGATAAGCTGGACGGCATGATTGAGGTCTCGCGCCTCAAGGATTTGAATGCCGCCAAGCTGTTCCTTGGTTTCCGCATAGGGGCCGTCGGTCGTCGCGACTTTGCCGTTTTTCCAGTACAGCGTCAACGCGGTCTCCGGAGGCTGAAGAGGTACTTCGGCGACAAGATGTCCGTTGGCGCGCAGATGGTCGTTGTACTCAAAGCAATCGTCGAACGTTGCGTGTCGCTCGTCCTCGGTCATCCCTTCGAATTTTCCTGGCTCGAGGTATCCCAAACAGATGTATTTCATCCATTCCTCCTTGTTTCCTGTGACTCCTTGTTTGCTGTGACTCAGAGCCGTAGCTCATCGTCTGTTATCAGATAGTCGTTCGGCAGGCCGAAAATCGACAGCTGCTCTATTTGTTCTGGCCTCGTCAGAGGACTCTGTGGGTCACTGATGCGTTCGAATGGCGGCCGGAGGTTGGGGGGGCTGGGCACCTTGTGGTTTCTTAAAGATGGCGCGCACCTCGACCGGCGCCCGACAGGCGACGGCAGCCTTCCGTCCCCACGCCAGTGCCTCGTCCAGGTCAGCGGCTTCCAGCACCCAAAAACCGCCTATGTGCTCCTTGGTCTCCAGGTACGGCCCGTCGGTGATGAGCACCTTACCATCGGGCTGCGCCCGCAGCGACTTCGCGCGGCGGGCCGGGGAGAGGCCACCAACAAAAATCCTGACACCGGCAGCCACCATCTCGTGGTTGAGCGCGTGGATATCGCGGGACATCGCTTCGCCCTCGACGGACGGGTCATAGTCGTCGGGGTGGTGAATAGCGACCAAATACTGCGGCATGGTTTCTCCTTTTCCTGTAACGGTCTTCTTCCTGTAACGGTCTGGGGCGGGCCGGTTGCCCTGCCTTCACGTATAGTCGAACGGCCGGACCGGAATTCGACAAATCGTCCAAGAAATTTTTCTTCTTCCGGCGGGCGATGCGTGGTCGAAGAAATGGAAGAGGTCGATTAAGGGTAATAGGATTGCGCCCAAGATGTTCGCCGATTGCACGTTAGCCTGCACCGCGAGCGTGATCGGCTACAACGAGTATGCTCAATCTTTGAAACAACATGATCGCAAGATTGCGGGAATTGAGATGGAAGCTGTGGGTGTGGCTACTGCCTGCCACGGACGCTGTGACTTTCTTGGCGTGAAGTCGATCTCTGATTGGGCTGACGAGAAAAAAAATAGCAGGCATTCCTACTGTACCAAGGTGAGTGCGGATTTAGTCGTCTCGATGATTGTGGACGAGGCAATTTAGCGAAACTAGTCTGTGCCAGCCCAGACAAGGACGTTATCATTCTCAACCGCGCCATCGGACATTTTTTTATTTCAACTGCCGAATCCGCCCTTGCAGGAATTGCCGCTCTGGTTCCTGTTGGGTCAGCGCCAGCGCCTTCTCATAAGACGCCCGAGCCTCAGCTGTCCTGCCGAGCCTGCGGTACATATCGGCACGGGCTGAATGCGCCAGGTAATAATTTGCCAATTCGCCATGTTCCAACACCGCGTCGATATGCGTCAGACCGGCCTCTGGACCCTCGCACATTGCAATGGCCACGGCACGATTTAGCTGTACAACTGGCGAAGGCTGAATTCGTAGCAATCGGTCGTAAAGCGCAACAATCTGCCGCCAGTCGGTCGCAGCGACCGATTCCGCCTCCGCATGAACGGCCGCAATTGCAGCCTGCAGTGTGTAGGAGCCGAAGTGGCGGGACTGCAGGGCTTTCTCCAGCAATGCCACTCCCTCCGCGATCTGCTCCCGGTTCCAGAGCGAGCGATCCTGGTTCTCCAGCAAAATCAGCTCTCCAGTCGGAGAGGTTCTCGCGGCGCGACGGGATTCCTGTAGCAACATCAGGGAAAGCAGCCCAATCACTTCCGGCTCTGGCTGGAGTTCGATCAGCAACCGGCCCAGTCGAATCGCCTCGCCGGTTAGCTCGGCCCGCGTTACCTCCGCTCCCGCCGCAGCCGAATAACCCTCGTTAAAGACGAGATAGATGACATGAAGCACCGCGCCCAGTCGCTCCGGCAATTCCTGCGGCGTCGGCACCTCGTACGGAATCGGTGTCTCTCGAATCTTTGTCTTTGCGCGCACAATGCGCTGCGCCAGCGTGCGCGGAGTGATGAGGAAGGCCTTTGCTATCTCCTCGGTTGTCAGCCCGCACACCTCACGCAAGGTGAGCGCAACGCGCGCTTCCGGCGGTAGAGATGGATGACAGCAGGTAAAAATCAGGCGCAGCCGATCATCTTCAAGGTTGTCCTCTTCATTGGACCTTTCCGCCGAACTCCATTGCGCTTCGAGAAATCGCACGAGCTCATCTTGAGACGCATCAAATCTTGCCCGTCGACGCAGAGTATCCATGGCTTTGAATCGGGCCGTCGAAATCAACCATGGTCGCGGGTTACCGGGTACTCCACTCCTCGGCCACAGGCTCAGCGCAGCCGCAAATGCTTCGTGCATCGCCTCCTCGGCAAGATCAAAATCACCCAGCAAGCGGATCAGAGTTGCCAGGATTCGTCCCGAATCCACGCGATAAAGGGAGTCGAGCAATTCGCGTATCGGCTCGGTGGAACGCTCGGACATGACGACGACTTTAGCAAACCAGCTACCCCGGATCAATTTGGCAAACGGCGGATCGATTCCGGCCGATCGATGCATAGTGCCCAGGTCGTGACTTTGAAATCTGGACAACAGAACGCTTCCTCGGTTGACTCAAAATCGCCAATGTACTCATTTTGAGCTTCGTACAAGCTCAAGACTACCGCGTTGCTCTCGAGTCACGAGCAATCCGGAAGTTGAACCACAAAAGCGAGACGGTCAGAATTTGGCTTCGGGGACTCGAGGCATTTATGAGATGGGTTGTAGTCCGCGCTGTCCGTTTCAGGGCACCGCTATTGCAAATTCGGACGCTAAAACACAATCCTGGCACTCGGACAGGATTGTTCGCATTCATTCGCGGGTTGTCGGCCAACCGGAACCTATAATAGATCCTGCCGAAGAATGGCAGTGCGAAAACCGAGCATCCATTTCTTCCCAGGTATTCCTGCCAGGAATAAGCGGTCGTTCGATTGGTTTTTGATCGGCGAGAAGGAAAACCGTGAGAGAAGCCCGGCGGAGAACCCACCTTCGTAGAATACTATTGTACGAAATTAAAATGTGTCAGTAAATTATTGATAATAAATTAGATATTGGTGGAGGCGGCGGGAGTCGAGCTATTCAGGGTATTGATAACACGTAACTTATTGATTCTCGGAACTGCTACAACGGCTAAAAAGGCCCCATTGCCCGATCCATTGTACGTTTATTGTACGAAAATGCTTTTCGCTCTGGAGTCCAACAGACACCACATGGCGGCCACAGTATCGCATAGATTCTCAGGGATGGATCGAAAAAGCACCTAGCTTCCTGCGATACCGTAAGTCACGACATTTCCATTTCTTCGGTACACCGACTTGCCGTCTCGATTACTTCCGGTTTGCCCGTCATCCGCCCAGAATCGTCGGCAAGCATTGATTGAACTCGCACGTTACGCTCGTGGCGCATTCAGATTCGACGCGGCATTGCTTTAATGCGGGCAAAGGGCGCGCCCGTTTCGCTCACGATGGACTCGAACTTCTCTACGGCCACTCCGAAGTACGTCGAATACACAAGCGGGGAAGCAGGGGGGCAACGACCTATACAGGAGGATGAGACAACAATGCTTGAAGGCCAATCCTAATAGCTATGGAACGGGCTGCGGTCGGTCCGTTTGATGGAGGCTTACCAACTTCTCAACTTGATCTAGCAAAGGTTTCCTGTCTGAGCCCAGGGCTCGAATCACTTCGGCCGTCAGCCTTGCTTCGTCCGGCTTGCCAACTCTGTAATAGGCATCGCACAGCAAGAACAGCGAATCGGGATCGGCCGTGCGCGATTGTTCGAGATACGCAACAGCGTCCGCCCAACGCTCCTGCTGGTATCTGAGCCCACCCATCCCAATGAGCGCAAGGGGATCGGCGGCATCAAGCCCAAGTGCGGAATGGAACGACTGCTCTGCCGTTTCGATTTCCCCGGAAGCTAACTGCGCCATGCCCAAGTAAGCAGCGACACGCGAGTCGTTCGGAGACAGCCTCTTCGCGGTCACCAAGACCCGCTTTGCATCGTCTTTGCGCCCCATGCTGAAATACATCACGCCCAGCAGAAAATAGGAGTTTCCGCGGTTGGATGAATCGGAGCCGGGCAGTGTTGCGAGGTACTTCAGCGCTTGCTGATCGTCGCCCTCGTCCAGCAAGGGCTTCACGTGTTTCCAGGCGTTTTCTTCCTCAGGTCCCTTCAGCTCGCGGGACGTGTCGATCCTGTCGTTCATGGCCGCAAAAAGTCTTGCCTCGCGCCCTGCGTCCTCCATGCGACCGAGTTGCCGGTATGCTTTCCCAAGCTGGAAATGTGCTTGGATCAGTGAGGGCTGCATCGCGAGTGCACGCTGCAGCGGCGGGAGCGCAGACTCGAAATCAGCAAGCTCCACCAAAGCTCTTCCCATCCCGTAATATGTAGCGCCATCCACATAGTTGTGAGCCAAAGCATAGTCATAATAACTCCGCGCTTTCTCCCAGTCCCCCAACCTTGCACTTGCCTCGGCAAGGAAGAATGCTGCTTGCCCGTCACCTGGCCGTTTCTTCAGTGCGGTTTCGAAACTGCTCGATGCAGACTGGAAGTCGGTCAGTTCAAACTGCGTTTTGCCGATCTCAAGATCGATATGTTCCAGATTGGCATTGAGCCGCCGTGCTCGCTGAAGTTGTAGGAGTCCTTCATTGCGTGTTTCCAGCTTTGCGCTCAAGTACTGCCCATATTTCTGACAAACCTGCGCATCATTGGGCGCGATGCTCGCGGCCTGCGCAATGGTGTCGCGCGCACGATCGAGTTCCGATTGCATGAAGTAGGCTTCGGCGAGATAGAAGAGCGTCTTGATCCGCTTCGGACTTGCACTCAGGCTATGGTTGTAGCTATCGATGGCCTTCGCCCAGTTGCGTTGGCGGAAATAAACCATGCCTAGTTCGAAGCGCAGGTCAGCGCTATTGGGAGAGCTGCGCAATGCGCCCTCGTACAATTCCTGGGCTTTGGCGAGTTCGCCGTCCTCGACAAGCTTTTGGCCTTTTGACACGACCGACACCAAGTCGCTGGCGGCTTGTCCGGCTGCAACCACTGACACCAAGAGAAATAAGACCAAAACTCTCATTTCCTGCGCATGGTATCACTTCAGTTTTGCCCCGATGCTAAACTCCCGTTGCGGAAAAATCATGCGTGCACCGAGTGCGATCGTCGCCCTGAGTGTGCTGGCGGCAGCCTGGTCTGGTTCGCCGGCTCCGGCAGGGATCCGATTTGAGGAGACTGCGGAGAAGGCGGGATTGCACTTCGTAACCGCCAATTCGCCAACCCCCAACAAGAATCAAATCGAGACGATGGTTGCTGGCGTAGCTTTGCTCGACTATGACCGTGATGGCTACCTGGACATTTACCTGGTCGGCGGCGCCGCCCTCCCATCACTCAAGAAGGAGTCTCCTGTTTATTGGAACCGCTTGTTTCACAACAACCATGACGGCACCTTCACAGACGTCACCGAGAAAGCCGGAGTCGCCGGGGCTGGCTACGGCATGGGAGTGGCGGTGGGTGACTACGACAATGATGGCTGGCCGGACCTGTTTGTTGCGAACGTCACTGATAACCAGTTGTTCCACAACAATGCAGATGGAACGTTCACGGACGTAACCCAGAAAGCGGGCGTGCCGGGTGCGGGGCTGGACGGAAGGAAGATGTGGTCCGCTGGGGCCGGATGGTTCGACTACAACAACGACGGTCTACTGGACCTCTTCGTGGTTAATTACTGTAAATGGGAAGTGAACAAAGACCCCTACTGCACAATCGGGAGCGGGACCCGCGGTTACTGTCATCCCAACTACTACCGTCCGACCCACAACACGCTCTACCGCAACAATGGAGACGGCACATTCACCGATGTTTCCGAGCAGACTGGCATCGCCTCTCTATTTGGGAAAGGGATGAGTGTCTCGTTCTCTGACTATGACAGCGATGGATTCCTCGATGCTTTCGTGGCGAATGACACCACGCCTAATTTCTTGTTTCACAACCTCGGCGGGAAACGATTCGAGGAAGTGGCCGAGATGGCCGGAGTAGCTTACGGAGCGAATGGCGCAGCCTTATCAGGCATGGGAGCGGACTTCCGCGACCTGAACAACGATGGACTGCCGGACATCTGGCACACGTCGGTCGAGTTTGAGACTTTTCCGCTCTATGGCAACCGCGGGCACGGTGATTTCGTGGACTTGACCGTCGCGGGTGGACTAGCACGGCCAACTTCACAAATGTCGGGGTGGGGAAACGGAATTGTCGATCTCGATAACGACGGATGGAAGGACCTGTTCGTCGCGCGGTCCAATGTCCTGGACAATATCGGCAGACTAGTGGCCGAACGGCGGTATCCGGAACCAAATTCGGTGTTCCGGAATCTGGGGAACGGCAAGTTCGAGGATGTAAGCGCCGATGCAGGCCCAGACTTTCAAAAAGAAGCTCCGCATCGCGGGGTCTCGTTCGGCGACATAGACAATGACGGGCGGGTCGATGCCGTAGTATCGGTGCTCGGTGGCCCGGTCAAACTCTTCCACAACATCTCGGATGGTAGGCGACACTGGATTCTGTTCAACCTTGTCGGTACAAGAAGCAATCGCATGGCGATCGGCGCGCAAGTCCATATCACGACGGAGGACGGCGGTTCGCAATGGAACGAAGTCACGACCGCTGTTGGGTATGCGTCATCCAGTGATGCCCGCGTGCACTTCGGCTTGGGAGCTAATCGGCGCCTAAGGAATATTGAGATCCACTGGCCGAGCGGCATCAAACAGACAATCACTGACGTCGCCGTGGATCGAGTGTTGACCATCGAGGAATCCCGCAAATAGTCCTGCGCATGACTTGAAGCTCAACGGAGCTGTCCAAACAGGGTTGTTCAGACGCAATCCGAGGAAAATCCGGAAGCATTTTAAAATGACATCCTAGACAAACAATTTGAAACGTTTTATATTTGCAGGTCGCAAAGCGGTTTTCACGAACAGGAGCTGTTTCATCATGAGACTCGACATCGCACGATATGGCTTGGTTGCTTTTCTTGGCGTCACCTCCGTGCTTTCAGCTCAGGACTCCCGCTATCGTCCCGATCGGCAGCAGATTCCCACACCCGGCTGCCTTGTCATGAAAGGAGCGTGGGAAGGCGGATCCAAAGCATGCACGCAGGACGAGCATGCCACGTGGCTGGCCGACATTCGACATTGGCGAGACGAGCGCCGTATTCGAATTGGCTACGACAGTTCGAGATATGACCTCCCTGCTCTGACGTGGACGCAGTCTAGTTTCTTCCAACCGCAGATGATGGTGGAAGACCGCTACTTCTACGATCCAATCGCTCATCGCTATACGGTAGACCGTTACCTGGACGACTTGGAGAAAAGGTATGGAGGGATCGATGCGGTATTGATCTGGCCAACCTATCCGAACATGGGGATCGACAACCGCAATCAGCACGACATGATTCGGAGCATGCCCGGCGGTGTCCCAGGCGTACGGCAGATGATCGCCGATTTTCACCGAAGGGGCGTTCGTGTCCTGTTCCCGATGATGATGTGGGATCAGGGCACCCGGCCGAACGGAGTGTCGTGGCCGCAAGCGTTTGCTGAGATCATGGCCGAGGTAGGCGCCGATGGCATTAATGGCGACACACAAGATGGAGTTCCACTAGCGTTTTCAGCGGCTGCCGACAAAATTGGCCATCCTCTGGCTTTTGAGCCAGAAGGCGGTCCGTCGGATGAAGCGCTGGCCTGGAACGTGATGACCTGGGGGCAATATTCATACCCGTTCGTTCCCATGGTCGACAAGTACAAATGGCTGGAACCGCGGCACATGGTAAACATCTCGGATCGCTGGAAGCGGGACAAGACTGACAACCTGCAGTTTGCATTCTTCAACGGCGTGGGCTGGGAGAGTTGGGAGAGCATTTGGGGTATTTGGAACGGGATCACCCCGCGCGATGCGGAAGCGACCCGCCGCGTGGCTACGCTGGAGCGCGCGGTGGCTCCATTTCTCATTAGCACCGACTGGGAGCCACTCGGTCCGATGTTGCGCTATGGCGTATTTGCCAGCCGATGGCCGTCGGGCCCGCAGACCGTCTGGACCATTGTGAATCGCAACGAATACGACGTGGAGGGTCCCGAGATTGAACTGGCGCCTGAAGATGGCATGCGCTATTTCGATCTTTATCATGGTGTCGAGCTCACGCCCGCTAGAAGCCAGTCTGGCAGGATAGTGTTGAGCTTCAACATCGAAGCGCACGGCTATGGAGCTTTGCTGGCTTCACGCACCGCTCCGGAAGTCGGCATCCAGAAGCTGATGTCGAAGATGAAGGAATTGAGTGCGAAACCACTGGCCACCTATTCGCATGAGTGGACGGTGGTGCCGCAGCAGATCGTGCCTATTGCTGCAACTAATCCGCCCTCGGGATCACCCCCTGATATGGTCAAGATTCCCGAGGGAGATTTCCAATTCAAGATCGAAGGTATTGAGATTGAAGGATCCAATGATATCGGGGTCGATGTGCAATATCCGTGGGAGGACACTCCGCGACGTTTCCATGACCACCCGATGCACGTCAAATCGTTCTGGATCGACAAGTATCCAGTAACCAATGCGCAGTTCAAGAAGTTTCTCGATACGGCTCACTATCATCCGCAGGACGATTTGAATTTTCTCCGCGAGTGGCAGAACGGGAAATATCCCGAGGGCCGGGACCACAAACCTGTCACCTGGGTGTCGCTGGAAGATGCGCGTGCCTATGCTGCCTGGGCCGGCAAGCGCCTGCCCCACGAGTGGGAGTGGCAATACGCGGCACAAGGTACTGATGGGCGCATCTATCCTTGGGGTGACACATGGAATGCAGACGCGGTTCCTGCCCCCGACAAGGGCCGCACTATGCGCGGGCCCGATGCGGTCGACGCACATCCCCAAGGCGCAAGCCCTTTCGGTGTAATGGACCTAGTAGGAAACGTCTGGCAGTGGACGGAAGAATTCCAGGATGAGCACACCCGCGGAGGTATTCTCCGGGGAGGCAGTTATTACCAACCCCAGGGATCCATCTGGTACTTCCCACAGGCCTACAAACTCAGCGAGCATGGCAAACTTCTGATGATGGCGCCAAGCAAGGATCGATCGGGAGGACTGGGGTTCCGGTGTGCACAAGATGCGGAATGACTTAGACTATCAGCACGCAGGATCGTAAATTACAGGCCAATGGCGATACACCTTGGAGAGGTTCGTCCAGGGCGCGATCACTCAAGCAAGCCTGCTACGCTGTTACACGGTTTAGCTTTGGCATGAGCGTCCCCACCACAATGCGCCAAATCGCCGAACGGGCCGATGTTTCGATCGGCACGGTATCGCACGTCATTAACGGAACCGCGAAGGTCCGGGAGAAATTGCGCCTTCGGGTCCTCGAAGCGATTCGGAGCCTCGGATATCAACCCAGCCAGTTAGGACGTGGTCTCCGTCGGAATCAAACCAGTATGCTGGGGATGATTATCCCCGATGTGACGAACCCGTTTTTTCCGGCGGTCGTACGGGGCGTGGAAGACGTCGCTTACAAGCGGTCCTACCGCGTCGTGCTCTGTAACACCGATAACGACCCCCAAAAAGAGATTTCTTACCTCAACGATTTGCGGTCCTATCGCCCGGCAGGATTACTGGTGATTCCAGCGGCGGAAAGTCACATCACAGCTCTGCTGCGGTCGGTGGCTACCTCAGGTCCTCCCGTGGTTTGTATTGATCGCCGCCCTACTGGTTGGGATGGAGATGTTGTAGTCGTTGCCAATGAAGAGGGGTCGTATGCTGCGACCCGGCACCTGCTGCGCATGGGCCATCGACATCTTGCAGTGATTACCGGGCCGCTCCATCTGACCAACGCTGCCGAGCGCCTAAAAGGGTTTCGACGCGCGCTCGAAGAGGCACACGTGCGCATTGAATCGGAATACATTCAAGAAGCTCGTTTTGACCGTCCCAGCGGGTACCAAGCCGCCCTGCGGTTGCTCCGAATGGTGCCCAGACCTACCGCCATTTTTGCGTGTAATGATTTGATGGCACTTGGGGTGTTGTTGGCGGCTCGCGAGTTGGACTTGCCGTGCCCGGAAGAACTGTCGATCGTCGGCTTTGACAACCTGGATTTCGCAGAATTCACGGATCCGGCTCTGACCACGGTGCACCAACCTGGTTATCAACTTGGCGCGACGGCGGCACGCCTCTTATTGGAACGGATTGATGGACTGAAGCAGCGTGCGAAGAAATTGGTATTGCAGACTGAGTTGAAGGTCCGGCACTCGGCTACTCCGCCCTCCGCAGCCGCCCCCTCCTCTGCCCCGAGGCGAAAACAGCGGGATGGAGAGACGGTTGGGGTCCGCTAAAGGCCCGCAAAACCCTTCGGTACTTTCCCATTTTTGAGGCGTGGTTATTTTCCAAGGTCCGTGCACAGTCTGTCGCCACTTAATTCTTCTTGACAGTGCTTGAGGGATGGGACTATAAATCGCTTAATTGAAACGTTTCAAATTAACGACTGCTCACTCGATAACTCCGAAACGACTCTCCCGTGAGATTTTGGCACTCCGTTGTGCCAGGAGGAATGTATGCGACGGAACTGCAGGGCATTGCTGTTCGGGTTCTTCGTTCTTATGGCCACCGGGTTGCTGGCCCAAGTCGTCATCACCAGTACCGTCGTTGGCACTGTGACCGACCCACAAGGGGCGGTGATCCCAGACGCGAAAGTAATACTCACGAACGTGGACACTAGTGTCCAGTGGAAGGCGACCACGAACGCGAATGGTGACTATCAATTTCCCAACCTCATAGCCGGCCACTACAAGGTCGAAGTAGTCAAAGAAGGTTTCGCGCATGCCGTTTCGACTGCATTGACTCTCGAAAACGGCACGACCCAGCGCGTTAACATCGGACTAAGGATGGGACAAACCACGGAGACGGTGGAAGTAACAAGCGCCGCTACCCTCGTCAAGACGGACGACGCCAACGTGTCGGAGGTCATTGGAAGCAAGTTTGTGCGCGACCTGCCCATCGAGGGCCGCAACTTCTTGAACTATGCTCAGATCGTGCCCATGTTCAACAGCGGCACGGGCGACAGCACACGCATCGCTTGGGGCTTAGCTTCAGCAACCAGCACGGGAGCTAAACAACTGAATGTTGGCGGGACCGAATACGGCGTAGGCTATTACATCGACGGTCTCAATAACAACGACAACTGGGTCGAAGGTCCGGTGACCAACGTGAACATGGATTCGGTCCAGGAGGTCAAAGCAGAAGTCATAAACTACTCCGCAGAGTACGGCCGCGACGTAGGTCAGATCAGCCTGACAACCAAGTCTGGTACCAATGCTTTGCACGGGTCCGTGTACGACTTTCTTCAGAATTCGGGCATGAACGCAAACGACCCTTACTCGATCGTCTATGGCATCCCACGAACTCCATATCACCAGAACCAGTACGGCTTCACCGTAGGCGGACCGGTCTACATTCCGAAGCTATTCAGCGGAAAGAACAAGATGTTCTTCTTTGCGTCCTTCGAGCGCCTCCGTAATCGAGCGCACGGCACCATGAATGCGTACGTGCCGACAGCTCTCGAGCGCACCGGCGATTTCAGTGAATGGCTCACGCGCTTCCCGGTTGACCCAACGCAGTGCGATGGCTCGCAGAGCGCGCCGGCCAACTGCCGTTATGTGATCTACGACCCCTCTACCTATGACACGAACACTTCTACCCGGCAGCCCTTCCCCAACAATGTGATTGCGAATCCCGACCCTGTAGCGTTGGCGTACCTATCGCATTTCCCGACGCCAAACTTCACCTCGCCGGTGTCCACCGACTTCAACAACTGGCAGGGCGGCACCACGGACGGCATTGACAACAACAACTACTCGGCTCGTGTCGATTACAACGTGTCGAGCCGCGACAGTCTGTACTTCCGTTACTCGCACGACTACGGCACAAGGCTTCACGAGGGCGGCCTGGTTCCAGAGTTGGCCCTCGGCAACGGCCCGGTCCACACCACGAACATGTACCAGGTGCACTGGGTTCACACCTTTGGTTCCAGCTTCAATAACGAGCTGAACTTCAGCTGGACGCGAGCACAGAACGCCAGCAACCAGGCTGGACAAATCAACAAGTTCATGCAGACGACATGGCTTCCCGATCTGTTTCAGAACACCTCGACGGGCGGAGCTGGGTTCACCCCATACGATCTGAGCTTGCTTGGCATAAAAAACGATGCCACATTCTCGGTGAACTTTGCCGGCGGATTATTTTCACCCCTGAGTTTGGGAGCAACTGAGTACTGGTACCAATGGGTCCCAATCTACCAGTTGTCCGACAATGCTGCAAAAAACATCGGGCGGCACACTCTGAAATTCGGCTTCTACTGGCAGCGGCGCGATGAGCGCGACAATGACGTCATCCGCTCGATGTCTATCGGAGGCTGGTGCGCTTGGTGCGGAGAGGAGTCCAACTACACAGGGCGCGGCCCTTTCAGCAATGATGGTTCCGGTTGGAACACACTGGCCGAGTTCGCAACCGGTTCCGTTTACACCATGAACCAACGCACGCCCTTAACCGGCGGGGATGGCAGCCTCTGGTTCCGCATGCCGGAGTACTCCGCATATTTCAACGATGCGTGGAACGTGACCCCCAGGCTGAGCGTGAACCTTGGCCTTCGCTACGATGTTGGAGTTCCAGCCTACAGCGTAGACAATTACTGGGGCGTTCTCGACACGAAATATCCGGGCTACCGGTTGGTCATGCCAGGGCTGACTCCCGGAACCCATAACCCTCCCTATCCAGCCGATAAGAACAACTTCGCCCCGCGCATCGGGTTCGCTTACCGCATGAGGGACAAGATGGTAGTGCGCGGCGGGTACGGCGTGTTCTACGAGACTGGCCGCTTCAAGTTCCTTGACCAGATGTTCTGGAACTCACCCGGCTATGGTGGCGTTTCATTCGACTCCATATCCTATGCCTCCGATCCCAACCAGACCTTTTTCAAACTGAGCGATGTTTTCCCCGCTCCGATTTCGATCCAAAAGGGCACCTGGCCGGTTCCGTTGGGTGACATGGGCGGCCAACTTTACAACCGCCAATCTCCGCAAACCACTGATAACCAGAGCGCGATCACACCTTACATACAGCGCTGGAGCCTGGATATTCAGCGCGAAATGGGAAAGTCTGCGGTCGCGACCATTGGTTACGTGGGTTCGGAGGGGACCAAACTAACCACGCAACACGACATTAACCTTCCGCCACAGGGGGTATACGTGGACAGCGAAGCCTTCTACCAAGCTCGCCCCTTGACTGCCGCCTACCCGGATCGTTGGGAAGCCATCAATGCGGTGCACCACAACCGTAGCAACAACTACCACGCCTTCACCGCCCAGTTGAAGACCCAGGCGTGGCATGGATTGACCAGCGTTACCGGCTACACCTGGTCGAAACAAATGGACACGTTCTTCGGCGAGAGCGGGGAAAATGGGGTACAGATGATCGGCGGCCAGTGGCACCCCGAATGGTCCTACGGTCCCTCAGATGCCAACCACACGCACCGCTTTGTGGCCGCGTTGATGTACGAACTGCCGGGGAAGGGTCTTGCCAATCGATTCCTGCGCGAAGCTCTCGGCGGGTGGCAGATCAGCACTATTACCACCTTCGAATCGGGCGCGCCGACCACGGTCTTGAACGGTTACACTAGCTCCTTCGACTACATGGGGGATGTTCCCGATCGGACCTGCAACGGCAATCTATCGCGTGGTGCCCGCACCTTCACCCATTACTTCAATACCGACTGCTTTGTAAATCCACCACCGGATCCGTTAACCGGAATTGCTACGCATCGGGGTAACGAAAGGCGAAACAACTTGGTCGGACCGGGTCTCAACAACTGGGATATTTCGCTCGCCAAGGCCTTCAAGCCGTTTGGGGAGGGCCGTGAGCTCCAGCTGCGCGCAGAGTCTTTCAATGTCTTCAATCATACTCAATGGTCGCGCATCAATACGTGGGATGACCGCCAGGTGAACTCGGAAAGCCAGTTTGGGTACATCACGGGTGCTCATCCCGGCCGCCACATGCAGCTCGCTTTGAAGTTTGTCTTCTAGTTAAACCTTGGGCCTGGCGTAGGCGACCTTCGCAGTGGCTGTGCCAGGCCCTCCGTTCATGCTGCAGATCGATGAACAAACCGAAAAACAGGATAAGTCATGTATCAACCGGAAGCGTACGGAATCGCCCTGTTGTTCATGATTGGAAGCATGCTGTGCTGGGGGTCTTGGGCCAACACCATGAAACTCACTCCGGGCTGGGCCTTTCAGCTCTTCTATTGGGACTACGTAATCGGCATCATTGCAGCAAGCCTTCTGTGGGGACTCACGCTGGGCAGCGCTGGTGGAGGAGAACTCTCCTTCTTCAGGAATATCGGCAGTGCGGATGCACCTCATATCATGTTCGCCCTGCTCGGCGGATTGGTCTTCAATGTAGCAAACCTCCTGCTGGTTGCCGCAATTGACATTGCCGGTCTTGCCGTTGCGTTCCCCATCGGGATTGGATTAGCCCTCGTGGTGGGGGTGCTGCTAAACTATTTCATTTCCCCGCAAGGAAATCCCCTGTTGCTGTTTGGCGGTGTGCTACTGGTCATCCTCGCCATTGTCGTGGACGCGCTGGCCTATCGCAGACGCGAGACCACACGAAAGACTCCGAGCGCACGCGGCATTCAGATCAGCCTCGCGTGTGGCGTGCTGATGGGCGTCTTCTATCCTCTGGTTGCCAAGGCGATTACGGGAGACCACTCGCTGGGTCCCTATACCGTGGCGTTCTTCTTTGCTCTGGGTACTGCTTTGTGTGCGGCACCGGTAAATTACTTCCTCATGCGGAGGCCGCTGACGGGAGGCCAGCCCGTGAGCATGGCGGACTACTGGAAAGGGCGTGCCGCATGGCATTGGTGGGGAATTCTCGGCGGAATGATCTGGTGCACGGGCGCGGTCTTGAACTTCGCTGCTTCGCACGCGCACATCATCGGTCCGGCGATTTCGTACGCAATCGGACAGGGGGCGACGATGGTCTCCGCCGTATGGGGAGTGTTTATCTGGAAAGAATTTGCCAGCGCAGCTCCGAGTGCGCGAAAGCTAATACCACTGATGTTCATTTGTTTTCTCGTCGGGTTGGGCGCAGTCGCGGTGGCTCCAGTATTTCCGAAGTGACGGCGCTGGGACCAACCGCGGCGAAGGCAAGAACTGAGGCTGGGAATCCATATGGCGAAGCGGATCATAGTTGTGGGAAGCATCAATCTTGACCTGGTAGCTGCCACACAACGAATTCCGCTTGCTGGTGAAACGGTTGCAGGACTAAGCTTCCAGATTTTCCCTGGCGGTAAGGGCGCGAACCAAGCGGTTGCCGCTGCGCGTCTCGGTGGCTCCGTCAGCATGCTCGGAAGGCTTGGAACTGATGTTTTCGGCGCACAGCTGAGAGAAAGCCTCGAAGAATCGAAGGTAGACATCGACGGAATCGAGGTGGTTCCGGGATCGTCGGGCGTCGCGCTGATTACCACCGATGCAAAGGGAGAGAACGCGATCACGGTGGTTGCTGGTGCGAATGCACGTCTTTCTCCGGCAGATCTCGATGCGCATATCGGCCTTATCCGCAGCGCTAGCATTTTACTCACCCAACTTGAGATCCCGCTCGAGACCGTTGAGTATCTAGCTGCAATTGCCGTTCGAGAACGAATTCCTCTGGTGCTGGATCCCGCGCCCGTGCGCCCGTTGCCGGCGTCACTACTGAAGTGTGTCGATTGGCTGACGCCGAACGAGACGGAGGCCTGTTTCCTCCTGGGGTGTGCACCGGGAGAACTCTCTAAAGATGCGCTCGATGATGCGGCGAACGCCTTGCTCGCACTTGGCAGCCGAAATGTCATCCTCAAGCTCGGGAAACGGGGATGCTACGTTGCGCTTTTGGACGGAACCCGACATCTATTGCCAGCCTACAGTGTGCATGCTATCGATACGACGGCAGCGGGCGATGCTTTCAATGGTGCATTCGCCGTCGCACTGCTGAACGGGCAAGATCCGCTCAGTAGCGCTTCGTGGGCGTCTGCCGTCGCCGCGATCTCCGTTACTCGACCTGGCGCCCAGCCGTCGATGCCAAACCCTTTAGAAGTGGATCGTTTCCTCGAGGACAGTCACAGCTTCACGTTGAACAGGTGACGCTGACACGATACCAGCCGACTTCTTACGAGAACCCGCAAGGGGGCGACTGCAGACTTTAAAATTCGGTCTCCAATGCCACGAGGCAGAAATGAGTTTTTCCTCGTGCAATGCACGACATCTCAGCGGAGCAGAGCATGAAGAAACAGACAACGTTTCTGCTGTGCATCGTGGTTCTCTTCACATGTGTAGCGTATCCGCAGCACGCGCTGCAGGCGGCGTCCACCGAGCGCTCGTCGAGGATGCTTTTCTTGTCGCGCGCGGAATATCTTGATCGCGTGCAGGCAATCTGGACCGCACAGATGATCGCTCAGATGACAGGCGTCCGTTTCGAACATCAGCCGGCCTCGACTCTGCCCGTCACTCCCCTCACACACCTTCCTGGTTACGCGCCTGTAGATGATGACTACTACTACGAAATGGTTGCGGTTCGGGCATTCGAGAAATACGGTATCGGTCTCACCGTTGAGCAACTCGGACAACAATGGCTTGAGAATAATGCTGGGTCGTGGGGATCGAGCGAACAGGCGTTGATGCTGTTGAAGCGAGGAGTCAAGCCGCCGGACACTGGGCACCCGAGATATAACAAGCTCTGGTGGACCATCGGGGCGCAGTTCAGCAGTGACCTCTATGGTGCGCTGGCGCCAGGTATGCCGGACGTAGCCGCTACAATCGCGCGGGATCTAGGCCACATCAATAGCTACGCGGAAGGGACGGATGGGGCAGTTTTCGTCTCCGGAATGGTGAGCATCGCTTTCGTGGAAAAAGACACCCGTTCTATTGTTCGCAAGGCTGCTAGTTTGATCCACCCGGATTCGCCTTATCGTAGGTGTCTGGACATGGTCATTACGATGGCAGACTCGGGTAGCAAGCCTGAGCAGATTTTCCGGGCTATCGATGAGCGCTGGGGGATTGAATATCCCGCTACGAATAACGCGGTGGTCAATGGCGGCATTGTAGCAGCCAGTGTCTGGTTTGGTGACGGCGATTTCCGCAAAACTCTACAACTGGCGGTTCACGCTGCCGACTTCGCGGATACCGACTGTAATGCTGCGAACTCAGCATCGGTAGTCGCAGCCATGCATGGGATGAAAGGACTGCCTTCCGAACAAGTCTCCGAGCTCCATGATCGGATTCGGGGCAAAGAAATGGGCGCTCTCCAACTTACGCCGCCAGTGGACGAGAGTATTTCGGAGCTGGCGCGACGGACGGTGCGAATCGGGGAATCGATCCTCATCTCTCACGGCGCGAGTGACGACGGGAACTCTTTTCGGATTCCGGTTCAGAATCCTATCACCCAGCCTGGAGAGCTATTCAAACTGGCGGACCTCATGGAGTACTGGAACCGGGACTGGACTCTGGGGCGTGCTGGGTTCGGAGGCGCGGGGGGCGGAATGCCGGGAATCCGAGGTATCACCTACCTGGACGGCCAGGTGCTAGCCACCTATCCTCGGGATGAAGTACGCGGAACAGTCCTGAGCCGGGCAGTGAACTTAGGGTCAGCTCCGTCTTTGGAGTTCAAAGCGGGTGTCGACGTGGGACGTGCGTGGCAGTTGCAAGTCTACGTCAATGACAAGAAGATATTCGACAAGCTCATTGACGGACTGTATGAGTCACGCCAATCCGATGTGCGCCATTGGGAAGATATCAGTGTTGATCTATCCAACTTCAAGAACCAGAAGGTTGTTTTGCGACTCTACCAGCGCGTTCTAGTCCCACACCACGAAGCAGGTGACGCCTACTGGCGCGAGTTGGCTGTGCAGTGATCCCGTCTGCGTAGCCCCAGATCGAGATCTGGAGACCAAATTTTCCGAGCATGCGCTGGGGTGCAGGTGGTTAGCAGATGTGATTCTGGATGGATTGTCGGCAAACCGGAAGTGATCCGGATCGGGATATGCGGATCGTTATCGACAAATCGGCTTGTCGGAAGCTTTGCTAGCGATTGCGGGTGTGTGAGCGGCAAGCCGAAAACCATTTACGTGCCGATCTTCGCGATAGTGACCCGAATGAATCGATGAGATGACTCCTAGTCTGGGCATTCGGCGAAGTTTACTCGCCAGGTTATCTCCGCAGGAAAGCGATACCAGAACGCTCGATCTGAAAAGACCTTCTAGACCGCCCGTTAATCCGGGCCAGCGCCAACCGCTCACAACCGACGATCAAGCGACGTTTCCCATTTTGTGCCTATATTGTGCCTATCTAACACGGCGGGCTGAGAACTCTTGTCCCGCCTTCGCCCGTTAAGGAGCAGCCATGCAAAAAGGAAGCCTCATTCGCTCTTCGCGTCGTCAAGGACCCGATGTTTGGGAGTACCGTTGGAGAGAATCTTGTTCTGGAGAAAAGAGAAAGCATCGCAGAATCGTCATCGGATCGCTCGATACCCTCAGAGATGAATCGGCAGCACTGAAGGCGATCTCGGCTTTGCGGAGAGACATCAATATTAATGATCGCCGATTGAAGACTAAACCGTTGAGACTCGCGGAACTTATCGAGCATTTTCGCCAGAGAGAACTCGCCGCCGACAACGAATGGAAGACCTTATCAACGAGGGTCACATACGAGGGCTACCTGAGAAAGTGGATCGTGCCGAGGTGGGGAGCGACCAATCTTAGCGCGATCAGGGCAGTCGAGGTCGAACTGTGGCTCCGCACGCTTCCACTCGCCCGAGCCAGTCGAGCCAAGATTCGGAATCTGATGAGCGTGCTCTTTAACCACGCGAGACGACACGACTTCACAGACCACAATCCCATCACCCTCGGCCGCCAAAGCGCAAAGCGGCGCACTGTGCCAGAAGTGCTCCTGCCTTCCGAAATCAACCTACTCGTTCACAGTTTGCGGAACAGAGAGAGGACTCTTGTTCTCTTGGCTGCGGGCACGGGGCTTCGCATGAGCGAACTGTTCGGTCTAAAGTGGCAAGACGTCGACTTCGCCGGAAAACAGGTTAGCGTCCTGAGATCCATCGTTAAACAATCAGTCGGCCCGTGCAAAACAGAAGCGTCCCAAAAGCCGGTCCCCCTCGATCCACGTTTGGTTCGTACTCTTCGTACTTGGCGTCGCTCTGCGCGATTCCGTCAACCGACGGACTGGGTTTTCGCCAGTTCAGTCCGCCAGGGGAAGTTCCCTTTCTGGGGACAGGCCCTCTTACGACATTACATTCGGCCGGCAGCGGTGAAGGTGGGAATCACCAAACGAATCGGCTGGCACACCTTTCGACATTCCTATTCAACGTTGCTGAAGGCAAACGGAGCAGACATAAAGGTCATGCAGGAACTGCTTCGGCATGCGTCCACACGCGTGACACTCGACACGTACACTCAAGCTGTTACGCCCGCGAAGCGAGCGGCTCAGACCGCGGTCGTCACACAGTTCTTTCCCAGCGCGAAGACCGCTTAGGTAACCGCCGCCGAAATTAGGGATGTGAATTGCTACGGAAACCTGTGCCTTTTTGTGCCTACGAGTTTTCGAGCGAATGGCTGGAAGTTGTTGGTTCTAAACTGGCGTCCCCGACGGGATTTGAACCCGTGTTACCGCCGTGAAAGTAATGGGATGGTCCGCCGCCTTTACCCAGCCAGCAGCTGGGATATAAGGATGAACGCAGGAGGCGTCCCATGGAGCTACACACGATCGGCATTGATCTTGGTAAAACAGTCTATGGTTTCCAAAAAGATTTTCGTTTGACACAACATTTTCTGAGGCGGAAAATTGCCGGGGGCATCTTCTATCACTTGAAGTGCCCACCCGCGGCTGGTTCCGCTCCTTGGGACTCATGGAGGCTCGAAACCATTTTGATGGTCTGAAGCTCGCTAAGGGTTTGTCTTAAACGTCAGCCCCCGCAGATGCGCCGTGACACCTGAGTCGGCCCGCGCAGAATTGCAGGCGAGAATGCGCCCCCTTGAAGGCAGATCGATTGCGGTTCTCACGCTTCTGGGAGTGCTCGGGATTTTCCAGGAGAGTGTAGCGGCAGACGATCGTGTGGCACTGCTTGAATGGACTCAAGCGGTGGAAGACCGCATTGGAACGCTATCAGGAACTGTCTCCGATGTTTCGGGGACGGGAATTTCGGGCGCTTTGATAACCGCCTCGTGCGGCTCGTTCCACCAGGCGGTCACAACTGATTCGATTGGCGCGTACAGCTTGCAGTTGTCCCCGGGCAGTTACCATGTGCGCGTGACAGCTGACAAATATAACCCGACTGAACGAGAAGTCGTACTCGCCGCAACAGGTCCAGTCGTGGAATGGAAAGTTACACTGGCCTTAGCGACGGTGCAAACGCGCGTATTTGTTACTGCTCCGGCATACACGGTCACCAACACAACTGCTGGTAGCAAGATGGACTCATCGTTGCTTGATGTGCCGCAATCCATCACGGTTGTGGACCACGAGCTTTTGAGCGACCAAGGGGTGTACAAACTCGATGACGCTCTGAAGAACGTGGCAGGTGTGATGCCGGGCGGATATTACGAGGCTTGGGATTT